>VFSW01000115.1_pt1 | contig 98230 bp, 71 predicted proteins | sample 5358111 | NCBI WGS metagenome assembly VFSW01 (sample SAMN11554181, study PRJNA540505) | mine drainage metagenome | isolation source: sediment from site ElyBrook_90M | place: USA: Ely Copper Mine, Vershire, VT | collected 2017 | reverse complement strand
CCCATTGCTTGTATTTTTTTTCCCACTTGTTGGGGTGTATTGGTTGGCGGTAATCGCTTCTGAGATTCTCTGTTTTTAACAGTGTTCCCGACCGGCGGTGGGCTATGGTTTGCCGGGAATCGCTTCTGAGATACACTTGAACGCCATATGGTGAAGCACATCTTTTTGCTATGGTTTGCCGGGAATCGCTTCTGAGATACACTAGAACCCCCACGAACCAGTTGCCGGCGAGGGCTATGGTTTGCCGGGAATCGCTTCTGAGATACACTTTTTAGGAATCGCAGCCGCGCTTTCTTTTCGCTATGGTTTGCCGGGAATCGCTTCTGAGATACACTTCCTTGGCCTGGGCTACGTCCGCCTTCAGCGCTATGGTTTGCCGGGAATCGCTTCTGAGATACACTATATCCCCTCGGAACTTACTGTAATTCCGGGGGGATAGCTCCCCGCTAGGCTCAAAAAAGCAGCATTTGCAGCGGCGGATCCTCAACTTTCGCCCTTCTTTTTCCGAAGAAAACCTCCATCTTTTCAAACTGCCGGTCGGTCACAGAGATCAGCCGAACCTGCCCGTGCCGGGGAACCACCTCACGCACTTTGTTGCGCAAAGTCGCTTCGCTTTCTTCGCTGGGCACGTAGTGCGCGTATACCGAATACTGCAGCATGGCGAAGCCCTCGCGCAACAGAGATTTGCGAAAGCGAGTATATTCCCTCCGGAGCTTGGGCTCGTCAACAGGCAGATCGAACATGGCAAACAGCCACATGGCTCGATAACCCGAAAGCGCAAAGTAATGCTTGGGCATGCGGATGCCTTCCGCCACCCTCATGCCGCGCGGTAGCCCGGCCCTTTAGGGGGGCAGGCCGGGCTGAAGCCCAGCGCTACAGGCGTGGAATTTCAAGCTTCCGGCTGTGATCTTCCAGTGCCGCCGCCAGCGAAAAGGCGCAGCGGCCTACCCAGTCAAAAAGCGTCCGTGATTCGCCCTGCCAGTCAAAGCGGCCCAGCAATGCCTTCAGAATCGCCTGCTTGGCTTCGCGGTCAAATTCCGCCTGCTGCCCTCTGGCGTCAGCCAGCGCCGCCACGGCGCGATCCACAATGGGACGGAAAGGCTCCATCACGTCATCGGCCAGGCAAAAGGCGTCGTAACGGTTGTGATGGTGCAGCCCGAAGGTGGGGTGCAAGCCGGCGCCGCACAGCGCGCGGGCCACAATGGCGCGCAACACGGCGTAGCCGTAATTCAAATGGCGGTTCAGGTCCTCAGCCTCGCGGTCGCGGCGGAAAGCCGCAGGCGCGAAAAGGGCCTGCCAATAGATGCGGGCGGCGTGGGCTTCCACGTTTTCCGGATCGCCGGAACGCACACGGGCCGCCACCAGCTCCAGTCCGTAATCCTGCCCGGTGCGGTCGCGAAGCAGGCGCGCCTGCGCCAGGATTTTTTCACGCACAATCTGCCGCCACCAGCGCTTGGTGGCGGGCAAAGGCAGGCGGGCCTGCAGGGCAAAGCGCTCAGTCTGCAGAAAGTGCGATTCAAGCGGCAGCAGCATGGCGGCGGGCATGTGCCTGCTGTTGCAGGCCACAAACATGGCGCCCTGCTCCGCCAAGCCGGCCAGCACCGCGTGGCTGAAGGTAATTTGTGGGTGGGAGGTAATCAGCACGGCGACGTCGCCAAGGGGAACCGTAATCTCGGGTTCTTTTTCCAGCCGCAGCACCAGCAGGCCGTTCCGCACGTTCAGGTAAGCAGGCCAGTCGGAAAGGTCAATCACGCGGTCGTTCATGTTTCCCCGCCCACGATATCCCACCTCATCTGTAGCGCCGCTCTGTGAGCGGCGTCCTGAAACGCCGGTCCCTTCCCAAGTCAGGGCAGGCTCCGACCGGCGCTACAGAAGAACGGCGCTGCAAAATTAGTCATTCGCATCGCGCACGTCGCCCAGCGGGCTCACGGAGACCTTGCGGGCGTGCCATTGACGCAGCTTGTCCGGCCCGATGCGAATCCAGGCAGACGTTCCGCTTAGGTCCTTCACCAACCGAGCCTCCGTATGAGCTACGAGCGTGATTACGGTCTGGCCTGTGGCGTAGATGCTCACACCGCGCACTACCCGCAGGCGCCGCTCGCCCCCCTGATCTGCCTCACACTCTATAATTTCGCCCGGAGCGAGAGAAAACTTGAATCTCGCCTGTGGGCCGTGGTCCTTCTGCACGGCCGGCTGGCCCTCTTTTTTACGGCGGTAAGCTTCCAGCATTGAAACCACCTCGCCATCCCATCGGCCTTCGCTGCCGTCGGGTTTAACCTCGGCGTAGATTTCCACGTGATGGTTGGCTTCGCTCACCACATGGCGGGCCCGGCGGCCTTCGCCCAGCGGGCGGGCGGGCTCTCTCTTTTCGATCCTCACGCTCTTGATGGGAATGGTCCGCTCTTCTCCGTTGCCCTTGCGGATCACAAAGCAGGGCAGGTTCTTTTCCGAACTGAAAGCTTTCTTCGGGTCGCCGCCGCCCAGCGCTTCCAGCTTCTCCTGCACCAGCCTGCACACAGCGGGGTCCACAATGTTTTCAATCTCACTTTTGCTCACCGCGGAGAGCTTTTTCCGTACCCGCACCGATTCCACGGGTTTACCCTTGGCGTCATATTTCCTGAAGGGCGGCGAGTAAATCGTTTCCTCGTGCAACGCCCCGCTCACCTTTCTCTGGGCACGATGCGAGACCACCACCTCCCCAATCTTTGTCCGCACGGTATCCACAAAATCGGGCCAGGGGCTTTCCAGAGCATCCAGTCTGGGCCGACCGCGCTCCGCTGAAGCCTGCGCCACGCGGCTCATCTTGTGGATAACGCTGTCGCTGGTAAGGGCAATGGCCACCGCGTCAACAGCGTGATGGCGGTGGTCGTCACGGGTTTTAACAACCTCGCCGCCGCCGGTAGTGGGTCCATCATTCAGGATGGCGTTCAACTTCCACGCCCGCCGGATCTGCGCCGTTACTTCCCCGCTGGTTACGTGAACGCGCCGGTTATGCTGTTCGTCAGAAAGGCCGCCGTAGAGCACGGCGGCGTATTTTGCCGCCAGTCGCGAAGCGTAACGCGTGTCGTTTAACTGGCGGTCCACAAACTTGCTCACAAACTCCGCCGCCTCCGACTCCGTCATTTGAAAGCGCCGCAGCTTGGCGCGCGCCGAGGGCGACCGGAATCGCTTGACGCGGTCCAGAATCTGCTCCCAACGTTCCCGATCGCCGTGGTAAGCCTCCCACGGCGTGCGCCGGCCCTTCACGTGGCGGTTTTCGTGGCTTTCGCACAGGGTGACGTTGGAAAAGGAATTATCAAAACAGCGGTCGAAAGGAATGATGTGCTCGATATCAAACTGAGATTCGGGACCGAAAAGTTGGCTGAAGCTGATGGGCTTTCCGGTATAGGGACAAATACCACCGCATTCCTCGTGTAGCAGCGCTTTGCGAACATCGGTTCTGCTGGGCGCTGCCAGGCCCGCCTCCCTCAATATTTTTTCCGTTGCCTTCCCACGCGCTTTCTCATTTTCACGGTTTCGGTCCGTAAGCGCCTGGCGATCCTTTTTTGATCTCTTCAGGTCGCGGGCCAGCTCGATTCGAATCTCGACCGGTTTGCCATGCTGGCGTATGATGGCGTTCACCACCTTGCGCAGCTCGCTCAGGCTTCGCGTGACAGCGGGGTTGCGGATTTCACCTACGGCTGCGCGCGTCTCGTCGGCATCCAGGCGCGGAAGCAGATCAAGCGGCGCGCGAGCTTCAAATTTTTCCGGATAGAGCTGGCGGCGAGCCTCGGCATACGTTTTGCCGGTTTCAAGCAGAGGCAACAGTTTTTCAATCGCCTTGCGTGACAGATTGAAGTAATCCGGTTCCGGAGTGATGGCTGCAAATTCCTTCGCCGCCTTCTCATCCAGTTTCCAATGGTTCAGGGCGCGCCGTTCCATGGCGCTTTCATCCTGAATGCTCAGCAGATCATGCAGCGCCTGCTCGTGCTCTTCCGCGCTCATTTCCAACCAGCGCTCGCCAAACACGGCGTAAAATGCGGAGGTGGTGTGGTTTCCTTTCAGCTTTTTCTCGCCGCCTTTCTCTATGCTAAAGCGGCTTTTGGCGGAAAGTTCCAGAAGATCCCGGGCCTTCTTGAATGTCAGGTCGCCCTCTAATTCCAGCTTGTTCGCAAGGCGGAAGCGTTCCTCTTCCAGCAGCGGTCGGTCCCTGCCGTCCGGCAATTCCAGCACCAGATTGTTGATGTTTTGCAGCAGGCGGAAGCGCTGCGCTGCAAATAGGTATTTAGGCGCGCGCGGTTCGCCGGGTTCAAGTTCGCAATTACCGATCAGCTTTTCCGGGAACCAGAGCGGGCGCTGGAAGAACATGGCGGAATAGAGTTGCTTGCGGCGCTCCGCGGTGAGAATTTGAGGGTGGTGCGGCGCCTGCGCCTGCCAGATGAGATTGAACTCATCTTCGAACATGGGTCGCGCCGTCCAGCGCTGGCGAATACGCTGTTCGTGCGGATCAAGACGTGAAAAATACTCGCCCAGCGTGCGGCAGCCTCTCTCCTCCATCATCCGGCGCAGTTCCTGTATTCCTTGCGCCACTTCGCCCGGTTTTTCATCTTTTTTGGGCGGCGCCTTGCGGTTGGTTCTATAGCCGCGACGCTGCGCCAGGTGGTAAAGAGCGCGGCCCAGATAAAATTCCGGCAATGGCTCATCCAGCGCACAAGCGCGCAACAGATACGGCAGCACCTGATCGGGCTGCTTGAACCGCCCGCTCTCACATTTGGCGCGGAACCAGCCGGAAGCCAGAATGGAATCGTCAAGCTCATTCAGCGCATCCTGCTGCGCCTCTGGGCCGGCCAGCCTTCCATCCGGCAACAAACCCCAGCCCTGCAGCAGGTGGAATACTTTGCGATGGCGGCGCGCCCGGCGGGCGATTTGCCGCCGCTGCATGCGCATTTGGCGGCGCTTGAGGTTGCGCGACTCTTCCTGGCCGGACTCGATATCACCTTCCATGCCTGCCTCGAATACGCGCGAACCGCAGCGGATAAGCGATGCCGGCTGATCGCCCTCCAGGCCGATAATCGCCCAGCCCACGGAATTCGTACCAAGGTCGATGCCCAGAATGTAGGGCGCGTTGGAATTGGTAGAATCGTTCATTGGTCACCCCCTTGACACTTAAATCTTGAGTAATATACTACTGTTCGTGTATCTCAGCAGCGATTGTCCGAACTTATCTTAGTAAGCTCGAACTTTCGTTCAGCGTAAGGCAACGCTGTTCACAGCGCCCTTGGGCCCCCTCCAGTAGGGGGCCTTTTAATTTATGGGCAGGCTTTTTGCCCGGCTTCTTTCTACCCAAGCACCCCTTTACGTCCGGGCCGGCGGCGCTGGTCCCCCGTGGGCCGAACGCCGTTCGGCCCTACAACGACCTGTATGGGTTGCACACGTGTGGCACGTTTTAGACAATCCATACCTCAAACCTTTCGCCTCCGGGGCGTATATTCATCTTGCGCGATGCGGCGCGGGCGGCATTTGCCTGGTTATGCCGCCCATCGCAGACAAGCCATGAAGATTAAAATTCCAATTCGGATGCTCCGCGGGCAAGCTGACCCTCTCCAAGGCGTTGCACGCCAATATGCCAGTCCAAAGCGCGCTGGGAACGAACCTAGAAGAGGCCGCGCAGCCTTTGGCGGCGTCAACCTGGAACGCTGGTGGATGCGGAAACGCGGCCCCCAAGCCCGGCGCAACCGGCGGGGGCTGGCGTTACTCGTGGGCCACGGGCCAGGCCGCGCTGGGAGCGAACCTAGAAGAGGCCGCGCAGGCTTTGGCGGCGTCAACCTGGAACACTGCCGGATGCGGAAACACGGCCCCCAAGCCCGGCGCAACCGGCGGAGGCTGGCGTTACTCGTGGGCCGCGGGCCAGGCCGCGCTGGCCCTGTATGGGTTGCACACGTTCGGCACGTTTTAGACAATCCATACCTTCAACCCTGCGCTCCCGGGTCGTATATTGATCCTGCGCGTTGAGTGAGGCGGCGGGTGATTGCAGATTCAGCCTCGGCAAACGGCCGGATTCTGGGGTAAACTGCTGGCGCTCTAATCTGAAAAAGGAAGGTGAAACATGACAACCAGCACTTCGTGCACGCCTGGAGCATCGCAAATAAGCCTGGCCCTGCTTTTTATCCGCATTGCCAGCGGTTTGGCATTCCTTTATCACGGCAGCGCCATCCTTTTTGGCGCCTTCGGCGGCCCCGGCCCGAGCGGTTTTGCCGGGTTCATGCACATGCCGGTCATCATTGGATTCCTGGTAGGGCTGGCGCAGTTTGCCGGCGGGCTGGCGGTTTTGAGCGGCGTCCTGATTCGAGTCGGCGCGTCGTGCATCGCCATTGTCATGCTCGGCGCCATCTTTCTGGTGCATTTGCCGCACGGATTTGACATAAGCAAAGGCGGCATGGAATATGCCCTGACGCAGTTGCTGATCGCCCTGGCTCTGCTCACGGCGGGCGGTGGCAGCTATTCGCTGGCGGGGATGATGCCTGAACCGCTGCGCAAGCTGTAGCCGTTTATTGAAAAGCTCTGGAATTTGTCTTGCTGAAGATCCGCGGGCGGCGAAGGATCTTCGTATTTCCCTGGTTCTACGCCCGGCGGGGGGCTTCGCTTTGCTCGGCATGACCTGCGCGTAACGTTTTTCAACGAACTGTAAGGCGGCCGCCAACCGGCTCCGAATTTGCTCCGGCTATTGCGTCGATTTATCTTGGCAAAAATCCGCCTGATACTCTGAACGAATTATTGACTCCATCTCCTGGCGCTGGTAGGTCTCTTAGGGTTCATATAATTCATATGGGAAAGACACCTCATTTGTTGTCGGGGATGGTTGGGTCTCGATTGGGAAGGAGACCCTATGATTTCATACTTATATGGCTGTATGCCATCGAGATGGGGAAAGCGACACACCCTGACCATGGCATGCTTGGCAATCCTGATATTCATAGCACTAGTTCCTTCACTTATTGCTCAGGATTTAGGCTCTATTTCCGGCACGGTTACCGATCCTTCGGGCGCGGCCGTGCCAGGCGTGGATGTGACGGTTACCAATCAAAAAACGGGGGTGATCGTCCGGAAAGTCACAACCAATTCCGCAGGCAGCTATACCATTGCGGCCCTGCCGATTTCCACTTACACCATTACGGCTCAAGCCACCGGATTTAAAACGGCGGCGCAGAAAGATATTGTGGTCAACGTCGCCAGCGCCATCCGGGCGGACTTCCATTTGACTCTGGGCGCCATGACGCAGGAGGTGAGCGTAACCACGCCGGCCGTCCACCTGCAGACCGAAAATGGCGTGGTCAGCCAGACCATCTCCAGCACTCACGTATCGGAGATTGATACCAACGGGCGGAATTTTGTGCAACTGGCCACGCTGGTTCCGGGCGCGGTTTCACAACTGCCTTCCTTCAACATACCCACCGGCATTTCGGGTAACACCACCATCTCATTCAACGGCGAGGAACCGGACCATAACGTCTGGTCCATTGACGGCGTTGAGAGCTACGATCGCGGCAGCGGCGGCGGAATTGAGCAGGTGCCGGATCAGGACGCGATCCAGGAATTCAAAGTCGAAAGCAGCAACACCGGACAAAATGTCGGTTTTGGAAGCGGTGCCCAGATTCAGGTGGAAATCAAGAGCGGCACCAACTCTTACCACGGCGAAGCTTTTGAATTTAACCGCAACACTTCGCTGGATGCCTCCACCTTTTTCGCCAACGCTTCCAACACTCCCAAACCTACGCTTAACTTTAACGATTACGGCTTTAACCTGGGCGGCCCGCTGGCGCTGCCTCATCACGAAAAGAAGACCTTCTTCTTCTTCAGCGCCGACTGGCGCCCCCTGGTGCAAGGCACCACAATATTTGCTCCGGGCGTGCCCACGGCGTGGACAACCGGTGATTTTTCGAGCTACGGCAACGTCATCCTTAACCACAACGCTCCGTTGCTGCTTCGCAACGGCCAGGTGGGTTATCAGCCTTTCGCGGGCAATCAGATACCGGCCGGCATGATTGATTCCAACGCAGCGCTGCTGGCCAAACCGAACTTTATCTTTAATTCACCCAACAGCAGCCCGTTCGTTGCGGAGTCGCCCAGCGTTCCCACCACGGCCAATGAGCAAATTATTCGCATTGACCACCAGTTTTCCGACAAGACATCGCTGATGGTCCATTACATTCGCGACGGAGTGAACGAGAGCTATCCCACCACGCTATGGACCACCGACACATACCCAACCGTGGGCACTACATTGGCCAATATGCCGCAATCCTACCTGCTGCGGCTTACCCGGACCGTGAGCCCGACCTTGCTGAATGAGTTCACGGTTGACTTTAACCGCCAGCCCTTGACTTTGGCCCCCACGGGCACCTACACGCAACCCTCCGGCCTGAACCTGCAGCCCCTTTTTCCCGGGCACCAACACCGATAATCGCATCCCGGCCATCAACCTTTCCGGACCCGCGCTGGGCGTGGCCTACAACGTGGGATCGTGGCCGTGGACCAACGTGCTGAACACCTGGATCTGGCGCGATCAATTGACCAAGACCGCTGGAAACCACACGATGATCTTCGGCGGCTCCTGGGAACACTACCTGAAAGAACAGGAACTGTTCGGCAATACGCAGGGTTCCTACACGTTCACGGGTGAGGCCACCGCAGGCCAGTACCTGGGACCGAATGGACAGATCCTGAGCACGCCAGGCAATGAATTTGCCGACTTTCTGCTGGGTGATGCCTACAACTACTCGGAACTGCAAAAGCAGACCATGCCGGCATACCTGAACAATTTGTACGGCCTTTGGGCGGGCGACAACTGGAAGGTGAAGGACGACTTAAGCCTGAACCTTGGCCTGCGCTGGGAGGGAATGCCCCATGCCTATGAACAGTACAACAACATTTCCGTCTTTCGCCCGTCGTTGTTCAGCCCGGCGAATGCTCCGCAATTCACTTCCAGCGGCAGTCTGGTGCCGGGCACGGGCAACCTGCTGAACGGCATTATCATTGCCGGGCAGAATGGCGTTCCGCCGGGATTGGTGGATAACCACTGGGCTCTGTTTGAACCCAGGGTGGGCTTTGCGTGGCAGCCGTTCCACGACGGCAAGACCGTTATCCGCGGCGGATATGGTCTTTTCTATGAGAACATCCAGGGCAACGACATTTATGACGTCGCGCCCAATCCACCATTTTCAAACACGCCGCTGATCTTCAACACCAATTTCACCAATCCTGGCCTGATTCCGGGCACCATATTCCCGGGCAGCGTTCAGGCCTACGATCCCCAATACCTGCAACCCTACTCGCAGCAATGGAGTTTTGGACTTGAGCGCCAGTTCAGTCCCAAAGTCATCCTCTCCTTGATGTACGTAGGATCAAAAGGTACCGATGAACAGATCAACACCAACATCAATCAACCGTTTGCAGCCGTTCCAAGCGGCGCCATCAACCAGGCACGGCCGTTCGCGGGCTGGGGCAATATTGGCTGGTTCCAGAACTCTACATCCTCCAACTACAACTCCCTGCAGGCCAGCCTGCGGTTCTCTGACTGGCACGGATTGACATCCGGCGTTTCCTACACCTGGTCGCACTGCATGGATTTCTCGGACGGAGACGTGGGGGGAATCATCGCCAATTCCTACAGCGTGGCGTCGGAATTCGGCAACTGCGGATTCAACATTCCGCAGATGCTGGTCTTCAACTACGTCTACACTCTGCCCATAGCGCGGGGCACTACCGGCGCAACTCGGGCCATGCTGGGCGGATGGCAGGTCTCCGGCATCACCACCATGTACTCCGGATCGCCGCTCACCATCACCGCTCCGGGCGACCCGGCGGAGGTAGGCAGCTTCAGCCGCTCCAACGTGATTGGCAATCCCAATAACGGTCCGCGCACTGTGGCGGAATGGTTCAACACGGCCGCTTTCACGGCCGTTCCGCTTGGCACTTTCGGCAATTCCGCCCGGAACAGCGTGTACGGCACGCCGCTCTATAACTGGGACATGTCGCTGTTCAAGAACTTTACCGGCATCCCCTTCTTCAACACACCCGAAGGAGCTACCATCCAGTTCCGCGCCGAGGTGTTCAACACCTTCAACACGGCTGAGTTTAACGGCTTCTTTACCACCTTTGGCACGCCGGGCTTCGGTGGAGCTAACTCCACCCGCGATCCGCGCGAATTCCAACTGGGACTCAAGTTCATGTTCTAACCAGCTTGCAATTCCTGCCGCTTCCCCCGCCCGTTCTGTACAAGGCGGGCGTGGGAGTGGCCCAAACCTGAATGCGCCTGGCTGTTCATCTACAGCGGTCAGGCGGGCGCCTTGACACACAACTATGGGGCTACTACGCTTAAGCCATGGAAGGTCATCTGCTGCGTCCTCCGGCCGTAGCGGGCAGCTTTTACCCTTCCAATGCTTACCTGCTGCGGCAGCAAATCGAATCCTGTCTGGCTCCTGTTCCGGAAGCCTCGGAGGTTGTGGAGCGGCCCTTGGGCGTGGTTGTTCCTCACGCCGGCATCATGTACTCCGGTCATGTTGCCGGGGCGGTTTACCGGCGCCTGGGCAAACACCCTGTGTACATCATTCTGGGCGTGAACCATCGCGGCCGCGGCGTGCCGCTGGCTACGATCTGCCGGGGCGCATGGCAAACGCCGCTGGGTCAGGTTGAGATTGAAACTGATCTGGCGCTGGCGTTGATGAAGGCCCTTCCCACCCTTGAAGACCACGCCCACTCGCACGCGACGGAGCATTCGCTGGAAGTGCAGCTTCCCTTTCTGCAGGTCACGGCGCCCGGCTTCCGCATGGTGCCGGTAGCGATTGGAGGGCTGGGGTTCAATCAGCTTGAGGAGCTGGGCATGGCCTTGGCCACAGTGCTGGGCAACTGGAACGGCCTGGCGCCCATCGTGGCGTCAAGCGACCTGAACCATTATGAATCAGACCGCGTGACTCGGGTGAAAGACGCCATGGCGATTGAACGCATTCTGGCGCTGGATGCCGCGGGGCTTTATGAAGTGCTGGAGCGCGAACGCATCTCCATGTGCGGCTACGGGCCGGTAGTGGCCATGCTCACGGCTGCCAAAACGCTGGGAGCGACACAGGGCACGCTGGTTAAGCATGCTACCTCTGCCGATGCGGGCGGCGGCACCGATGCCGTGGTGGGCTACGCAGGCATCATCGTGACTTAGCGCGCGGCGCCTGCTCCGTGTTAAGAAACAGGCTTGCCGCCCCGAACACTCCCACCTGTTTTTCAAGCTTCGCAGGCAGCAGCGGTGTGTGCACCGCAAAGCGGCGGTTGATGGTGTAGTGCGGAATCGTGGCGCGAATCTTATCGAACAGCGGCTTGCCGATCCTTGCCACCCCACCGCCTATCACGATGGCGTCCGGATCCAGCAGCGTAATCAGTGCAGCAAACCACACGCCAAGAAAGAATCCCGTATCGTCCAGAATAATTCTGGCCAGGCGGTCACCGTGCCGCGCCGCCTGGGCGATGGCGTGCGGATTCAGTCCGTCTTCGCCGCCTGCCGCAAGGTCGCGCAGCACGCTGGGTGTGGAATGCTCCTGCTCCAGCAGAGCGCGCGTCCGGCGCACCATGGAGGGACCGGAGGCAAGCGCTTCAATGCAGCCCAGCGTGCCGCAGCCGCACCGGAACGGGCTCTTGTAGTCAATCGGCACGTGGCCGCCTTCCGCCGCTACGCCGTTCTTGCCGTGATGAATCTTCTTATTGATGATAATGCCCGTACCAATGCCGGTGCTGACCGTGGCGTAAAGCACATCGAGATAAGGCGCGCCCGCTCCGATCAGCGCCTCGGCCAGTCCTGCGGCATTAGCGTCATTTTCCAGCCGCGCCGGCACACCAAAGTGACGGCTAATGCGCGTCGCCAGGGCGATATTCCGCCAGCCGGGAAGATTGGGCGGGTTGATGACCACGCCGGTTTTGGGATTGAGCGGGCCAGGCGAGCACATGCCGATGCCGGCTATGTTCTGCTTGCCACCGCTTTGCTTGATCAGTTCATCGATCAGGCTGACCACCTGGCCATAGCTGGTTTCAAATCCCTCGCTCGCGAGCGTTGGAACTTCCAGAGTTCGCAACAGACGGCCGCGCTGGCTTAGCGCGCCGCCGGCTATCTTGGTGCCGCCAATATCAATACCTAAAATCACCTGTTGGTTTTTCATGTGTCCACCTGGAGAGCATTGCGTCACCGCTCTCCGCTCTGGCCGCCTTGCCTTGATCGTAATCCGGCGGCGCTCTTCGATTGATCTCCACCTTATAACTGCGGGCCATCCCAATCTACACCAGCGGGTGGCGCGAAAGCGGCAGCTCGCGCACACGCTTGCCGGTGGCGGCAAAAATGGCGTTGCACAACGCAGGGGCAAAGGGCGGAACGCCCGGCTCACCCACGCCTGCCGGAGGCGCGGTGCTTTCCACAAGATAAATGTGCGTGGCCCGTGGCGCCTGTTTCATGCTCGCCACAGGATAACTGTCGAAATTGGACTGATCGATGACGCCACGCGTAGCCGTAATTTCGCCCGTCAGCGCCAGGCTGGCGCCGAATACCGCGGCGCCTTCAAACTGGGTGGTGACGCTTAGCGGATTCACCACCGTTCCGGCATCCACCGCCGTGTGAACGTTGTGGATGATCACCTCGCCCCTGCCGTTCACCTCAACCTGAACCACCGTGGCCACGTAGGTAAGAAAGCTGCGGTGCACAGCAATCCCCATGCCGTGACCCATCCCCATTTTTTGCCTGCCCCAGCCGGCCTTCTCCGCCGCCAGCTCCGTAACGTGGCGCAGGCGTGCGATATCAATCGGATATTTGGCGTAGGGCTGGTCCTGGTTCGGGTAATCCACGCCCTTCAGATCCAGCACGCGATTGGGGCCGAGCAATTGCAGCAGGTAATCCAGCGGATCGCGGTCGGCGGCGTGGGCCAGCTCACCGGCAAACGACTGCACCGCGAACGCGTGATAAATGTTGGCCACCGAGCGCAGCCAGCCGATGCGCACGTGGGCCGGCGCCGCGCCGTTTTCCGCCCGCAGGTTTGGGATATCGAACGGATTGTCCGTCCAACCCATGCCCATCTCACCCGAATCGCCATAAACGGTGTTCACCGCGAAAGTGGATCCGATGGGCGGGAAAACCGACCGCTGCAGCCAGGCTGTGGGCATGCCATTGGCGCCGATCGCGGCCTTCATGTACATGGCCGCCACCGTGTGGTAGTAATCAAACCTGATGTCGTCTTCGCGCGTCCACACCACCTTCACCGGCCGCCCCACGCGCTTCGAGAGCACGGCCGCTTCCGCAATGTAATCGGGTTTCGATTTGCGTCCAAAGGCGCCGCCCAGCAGCGTAACGTGGCAAATCACGTCTTCGCCGCGAACGCCCACCGCCGCGGCCACGGTTGCCTGCACGGCCTGCGGATCCTGCGTGGGCGCCCAGGCCGTTACCTTGCCATCGCGATAATCGGCAACAGCTACCGGCGGCTCCATGGAAGCATGAGCCAGCAAAGGCGTGTAATAAGACGCCTCCATCACTTTGGAAGCGCGGGCGAATTCAGCGTCAACGTTGCCCGCGTTGCGCACCACTTTGCCCGGCTGCCGGGCGGTTTGCAGCAATTGCTGCTTGAACGCCGTCGAGTCAAACTCCGCATTGGGACCGTTTTCCCAAACCACATTCAATTTGCGCCTGCCCTCAAAGGCGGCCCAGGTGTTCTCCGCAATCACCGCCACGCCGCCCAGGGGCTGAAAGGCGTGCGGTGGTTTGAACGGATCAATCGTGATCGTCTGGGATACACCGCGAACGCTCAGCGGCGCCTTGGCGTCGTAGGACTTCACTTTGCCGCCCAGCACCGGCGGATGTTCAATCGAGGCGTACACCATGCCTTCCATCACCGCGTCCATGCCGTACACCGCCTTGCCGGTGCAAATCTTTTCTAGATCATAATTGCTGGCGGGTTTGCCGATGTAGCGCCAGGCGCCGCGGCGCTTCAAGGTAAGCTCGCCTACAGCGGGCACGGGCAATTTGGCAGCGGCCGAGGCCAGTTCGCCATAGCTCAGCCGGCGGCCGGAAGACTTGTGCACCACAACGTGGAGCTCCGTTCCGCATTCCGTGGCGGGCACGCCCCAGCGTTGGGCCGCGGCGCGCAGCAGCATCAGGCGGGCGGCTGCGCCGGCCTGCCGCATCACGTCAAAAAACGCCGTCACCGACTGCGAACCATCCGTGTTCTGCGAACCATAACGCCGGTCGCCGATCGCCTGCTCAATCCTCACTCGTCCCCAATCCGCATCCATCTCATCGGCTATTATGCGCGGCAAACCCGTGCGGCTGCCGGTACCCATCTCCGACCGGTGCGCAATCAAGTACACCGTGCCATCCGTCTCAATCCCCACAAAAACGTTGGGATGGAACGGGGCGCGGTCAGCCCTGGACTGATAACCTGCTGCGGCCAGCAGCGAGCGCGGGATGAACTGCACACCCAGCACCAGCGCTCCGGCGGAAAGCGAGTGGTGCAGAAACCTGCGGCGGCTTACATTTTGAATTGCGCTCATGCCACCCTTCCGGCGGCGGTTTTTATGGCGGCGCGAATGCGCTGGTAGGTGCCGCAGCGGCATAAGTTGGCGCTCATCGCCTCTTCAATCCGTGCGTCGTCGGGGTGCGGAGTGGATTTAAGCAGCGCCGCCGCCTGCATTATCTGGCCCGCCTGGCAGTAGCCACACTGTGGCACGTTGTGCTCCATCCAGGCCTGCTGCACGGGATGCAGACCCGCCTCCGTCGCCAGCCCTTCAATGGTGGTAATGGAAGCGCCCTCCACGTTGGCCATGGGCAGGGAGCAGGAGCGCGCCGGAGCGCCGTTCAGGTGCACGGTGCAGGCTCCGCAAAGCCCTGCGCCGCACCCGAACTTGGCGCCCTTCAAATCCAGCACGTCGCGCAAATACCAAAGCAGCGGCATTTGTGGATCGCCGTCAAAAGCCCGTTCCTTCCCGTTAATTTTCAGCCGAATCATCCTTCTCTCCTCTGCACGAATCCGCGATTATCGCATGTTTTACCGATTTAGTGCCAAGCATTGCGGCGCCTCGTAGTGGTACAGTGTGAACCGCGCGCTCGCCTGGCACAGCTATCTGGCCGTGGTTACGAACGGGACGCCCGGAAGCCCGGTTGACCCGGCCTACGCCTTCTAAACCACCTCCGGCCGTCACTGTATCCATTTGATTACACGTTGTTTAATCCTATTGTTTCCTTTTTTCCGTCCATCTCATGTGTTTCCAGTGGATTAAGTCAAAACAAAGATTAAAATTGGGTTCGTTTTTCGTGATGTTGTTTATTATCAATAACCTTGGGTTCGTTTTGGTGTAAAAAATTACAGTCACCGGCGCTCAGCGCCTCAAAGCCATTTGTATCAGGGCCCGGCTTCAGGCGGGCCGCAAGCGGCCAACCGGGACTGAGCTTTAGCCCCTGCCGACGCATGCCGCACCGGATAGCCGCGGTCACACGTTTGTTCCTAGAGGGGCTGAAGCTCGATTTTGAGGCCGCCAAACTCCGGCACGGCTCAAGCCCGGCCCGGATACAAATTTCCCAATGGGTAATTTTAATTAACGGCGGCCACTGGCGGGAAATTGACGTTGCCTGATTCACGGAACCAGTCTACCAATTCGGCGTGAGACGTTGGAGACGATTGGGACAAATGAGACACTTTTTTTATCAGGCACGGCGGCAACTGCCTCTTGGGCTGGATGCGTGCCAGGAGCACGCCGGAGCGCAATCGCCCAGGGGTTTGAAGCGCGCAAACTGCCGGCCGCGTTGCCTGGGTTAATCGCCTCGCCCGCCGGCTGAAGGTTTATAAAGCCGGGTCTTTTCGTTCCGGGAATTGAGCACGGAGAAGGAACCGTCGCGATAGGCGGTTACCTGCAGATAATAGCCCGGCGAATTGGGCTTCAGATTGGCAATATATTCCCGAGGGGCGTTGTGGCTCTCGCCGCCGGCCTCGGCGTAGTGGAGCTGCCAGAAACCCACCAGACCGGGCGAGGTGTGGATGATTTGCCAGGCATCCGCGTTGCCGCCTTTGCGCGCGCCGTTGTTCATAATGGCCACGCGCGGGTGCAGGGCGTGCACCAGGGCGGGCGAGCCGGAAAGGTCCAGCCCGTGGTGCGAGCTAAGGTAAAGCGACACGGTTCCCAGCTTGTTATCCGGGCACATCAACTGCAATTCCTTGTTCCAGGTCAAATCACCCAAATCCACCATTCTGAACTTCCCGAAGGTGATGAACATGCCGACGGATTGGGCGTTTTCAGTGGGGTCCACATCGCGCGGACTTACTCCCTTGCAGTAAGGATTGGGCTGGCCGGCGCCCGGCAAAGCGCGAGTTATCTGCTTGCCGGCGGCGGTTACGATCTCCACGTGCATGCCCTTGATGGGAATCACTTCACCCGGCTGGGCCAGCGTATGCTGCCCTTTGGCTCTTACGGCGATGTAGTCGTTGTAGAGCTTGTCGGGCCCGGCGCCGTGCTCCACGGAAGTTCCGTGATCGATAAAGTGAACGATGGGCATTTTGGCGGCAAGCTGCGGCACACCGCCCACGTGGTCTTCGTGAAAGTGAGTGATGACCAGATAATCGATCTGATGGATTCCGGCAAGCCTGGCCGCGGCCACAATGCGGTCCGCATCGCGGTTGTTGCTATCGGGCCAGCCCGTATCCACCAGCATCGACTGCCCGGCCGGGGTTACAAACAGCGTGGATTGGCCGCCTTCCACATCGATAAAGAATATTTTTAAGGCCTCCTGGGCGCTGGCGGGAATAAAAACGCCCAGCATGAAGAAGAGCAGAAAAAGCTTTCGCATGATCCATCACCTCGGAACTATTTCGCGCGGAGCGCGCGCGCAGAAGCCGCAACGCACCGTTCGCTATCGCTGGCTGGCGCCTGTGGCTTGCATGGGCCGGTCGGTCACAAAATCCACACTGGCGCCCGTACGTTGACGAAGCTTATACCAAAAAAGAACGGCGGCAAGGGAAAAAATGAAGATCAGAGTTGAAATGGCGTTAAGCTCCGGCGTAATCCCGCGGCGCAGGCGCGACCAGATTTCCAATGGCAGGGTGTTTTCGCGGCCGATCAGGAAAAAGCTGACCGCAATCTCATCCATCGAAAGCGTAAAAATGAGCAGGGCGGCGCCCAGTATGGAAAGGCGAAGATTGGGGACGGTGACGCGCCAGAAGGTTTGCCAGTAGTTTGCGCCCAGATCGAGCGAAGCTTCTTCCTGTTTGCGGTCAAACTTCTGCAGTCCGGCGAATATTTCCGTTGTGGCCACTGAGATCAAAGCCGTGCCATGGCCCAGCGTGATGGTAACCAGGCTGAGATGCAGGCCCGATTGTACAAAGAGAATAAGCAGTGAGAGACCCGTAATAATGCCGGGCAGAACCAGCGGCAGCAGCACGAGCCGCCGGAAGATGGCCTTGCCGGGAAAGTTAACCCGGTCCAGCGCCAGCGCCGCCGGCAGGCCAAGACCGATGGCGATAGCCACGGCCGCCAGCGCAACGATAAGGCTGTTTTCCAACGAGTCCCACAACGCCGCGTCCTGCCATAGCCTGCGGTACCAGTGGAAAGTTAAATTCTGCGGCGGGAAACCGCCCACGCCCTGGCCGTTGAACGAGTAAACCACCAGGGTAACGATAGGCACGTACAGAAACGCAAAAAGAAATACCGCGTGCAGGCCAAGCCAGGGCGAGCGCGGCGCCTTTACGATCGTTGTCATGCGGATAAAACCTCTTGATCTTTTCCCCGCCAGGCATCACCCTACCGCGCAGGCTTCAGCTTACGGGCTGCGCGTGTATAACTTGAACATCTATCGCGCGCAGCCGGGTAGCACAAACTTCGTCATTTTCGAAGTCTGCGGCTTTTGTCTATGGATTCACGGACAAGCCGCAGAGTTTCCAAAGACGAGAAACTCTGCGCTACCACTTGTTCATGTTATTTGTGCGCAAGCCCTAAGAGCAGCGCTGACTGCGCTCTATCAGGAAAATGCCAGCCTTTTCTCCAGCCACTCCGCCAGCCATAGAATGCCCAGCACCAATGCCAGCATGACAAAGGAAACAGCGGCGCCCAAGGGCCAGTTGTAGGCCGCGCCAAACAGACTGACCACAACGTTGGAAATCATGATTCCGCCTGGCCCGCCCAGCAGCAGGGGGGCAAGAAAATCACCCAAGGTCAGCACAAAAGCAAAGGTGGCGCCGGTAATCACACCCGGCATGGAGAGCGGAAACGCAATCCGCCAGAAAGTCCGGCGGGGCAGCGCGCCCAGGTCCGCAGAGGCCTCGAGAAGACCGGGCGGTATCTGGCTGAGGCTGGCGTAGATGGGAAAAAATGCAAACGGTGTATAAATATGCGTCAGCGTCAAAACCACCGCATAGGGACTGTATAGCAGCAGGCTGATGGGCTGGTGAATCACACCGAAGTGCATCAGCAGCGTGTTCAGCACCCCGTCGCTGCCCAGAACGGTCTTCCAGGCGTAGGCCCGCACCAGATAGCTGACCCAGAGCGGAATAATCACAAGCTGGTAGAGCAGTTCCTTGTGCTGGCGCACCCTGAAAGCAAGGTAGTAGGCCAGCGGATAGGCCACCAGAAGCGCCAGCGCCGTAACCGAGGCGGCGATGCGCATGGAACGGAACAGCACCTCAAAGTAGAGCGGGTTGTGAAGCAATTCCGAGTAATTGCCCAGGTTCCATTGGTGAAGGATGACCTGCAGGGCCGAAACCTTCCAGAAGCTGTAAGTGAATAGTATGGTATAAGGCGTAAGCAGAAAAATGCACACCCACGCGACGGGTGGAATAACCATCAGCAGTTTGTAGGTGCGGTTGACCATGGAAGCCGTTGCTGCCGCCCTCCGCTAGCGTCTGGGTAATTCATGAACGTGCCACAGGGGGCGGAAGGGCACGGTTTCAACCGTGCCTTGACGCCTTCATGCCGCGATTACTTTCATTTTGCGCCGCGGGCGGATTGTTTCGGCAATCTGCCCGCGGCGCAAAAAAGTCGACCGAAGGGATCCGCCGTTTTCGGGAGCCACCATCGCTTCATGATAATCGGGTTAGGCACAAAGCATTCACGAATACGCCCGCGCCAGCTTCGGCTTTCACTTAACCAGCAGGAAAGCGTCTTCGGGCGAAAATTCAAAGCGCCACTCACCGTTCATAGTTTCGCGGCTGGTAGCGCGAACCAGCATGTGCTGCCCATCGCGGCAAACCACCTCAATCAGGTCCATGGCGCCCCCGAATAACTGGTCGCTGATCGAGGCGCAAAAACTGACGGCGGGCTCGGAGCCCTGCCCGGCCTTACCCATGCTGCCGGTTGCCGCATCGCAGCGCCAGGCGATCCTGATTTTTTCAGGCCGCAGGGAAAATGCGGCAGGCCCGTCAGGAAGGCGGCAAGGCCAGGCGAGGGCTCCGCAGGTGGCCAGGCCGTTGCTCACCTGCGCGTGCAGCAGGTTGGTTTTGCCGACGAACTGCGCCGCATAAACCGACGCCGGGCGATGGTAAATGCCGCGCGGCGTATCCACCTGCTCCAGCACTCCGGAGCGCAGCAGCGCGATGCGGTCCGCCAGGGCCATGGCCTCCTCCTGATCGTGGGTAACAAATACAAAGGCGATGCCAACGTCGCGTTGCAGCTTTTTTAGCTCCAGTTGCATTTCGCGGCGCATGTTGGCGTCCAGGGCGGAGAGCGGCTCATCCAGCAGCAGAAGCTGGGGTTGATTTACCAGGGCGCGGGCAAGCGCCACGCGCTGCTGCTGGCCGCCGCTAAGGCGCGAGGGCAAAGCCCGGGCGAATTGAGTAAGGCCCATTTTTTCCAGAATCTGCTGCACGCGCGATCGCGTGTGGGCCGCGCCGACCTTCTTTGCTTTGAGACCATAAGCCACGTTTTCAAACACCGAAAGGTGGGGGAAAAGGGCGTAGTTCTGGAACACGGTGTTGACCGGGCGGCGGAACGGCGGCAGAGGATCCAGCGGTTCGCCCGCCATGTGGATTTCGCCCTGATCGGCGCGCTCAAAACCGGCGATAAGCCGCAGGATGGTGGTCTTGCCCGATCCGCTGGCGCCCAGCAGCGCCAGAAATTCACCCTGCGCCACGTCAAGGTTGATGCCGCGCAGAACGTCCAGGGCGCCAAAACGCTTGTGAATGCCGCGAAGGGAAAGAAGCGCCGGCGGCGATGGGTTCGGATTCTGAGCCATGCGTCACTCTGAAGCCTGCGATTACCGTGCAGCGCATGCGCGCCGCGCCTCGGGGCCTGCAAGGCTGCCATCCACGAACGCGCCTGACGGACCTGGCAACCCTATTGCGCCGCCTTCACCTCATTCCAGATTTCGTTGTACCTGGCGCGGCGCGGAACATTCTCCCAGAAATAGATGTGTTTCTGGTATTCGTCAACGTTGTCCAGGTGAAGATTCTTTTGCTCTTCAGGCGTCATAAACTTTGCCGCGCCCGGGTTGGCGGGAGCATACAGCGTAACGCCGGAGACCAGCTTCTGAGTACCGGGCTGAATCATGTATTCCAGAAACTGATAGGCCAGGTCCTTATTGTCGCTCGACTGCGTAATCATCAGGTGATCGATCCAGCCGGTGGTGTTTTCAACAGGGATGGTTTCGCCGATGGGGAATCCCTGCTTTAGAAGTTGGTTGGTGTTCAGCGGCCAGCCCATGGCGGCCACAATTTCGTGGTTTTGGAAAAGGTTGGTCAGCTCGCCGCCAGTTGACCAGATTTTGCGGATATTGGGCTTGAGCTCAAGCAGCTTTTTCTTCACATTCTCCAGTTGTTGGTCCGTCAGATTGTAGAGCGCTGAGGGATCAGGGTGGTCGTAGCCCAGTACCTGCGCGGCCATGTAGAGAGTGGAAAGGTCGTCCCAAACGGAGATTTTACCGCGATATCTGGGGTCCCAGAGGATGCTCCAGCTTTGCGGCGGCGAAGCGAATGCCTGCTTGTCGTAAAGCAGGGGATTCGGTCCCCACATAAAGGGCACGCCATACACCTTGCCATTTACCCGCACCAGGGGCAGCGCGGTGAGCTTTGCGGAAAGCTGGGAGTATGAGGGCAGGCGGTCGAGTTCGAGCGGCGCCACCAGCCCGCTGCGTGCCAGCAGGGTGGCCACATCGCTGGAGGGTGAAATCACGTCGTAGTTGGCCGCGCTGCCGCCCCGCAGCTTGGCCACCAGCTCATCGCTCGATCCCATATAGGAGGCGGTTACTTTGCAGTGATGCGCCACTTCAAAGGCGTGCACAAAACTGGGGTCGGCGTATCCTTCCCAAACCAGCAGGTTCAGGGTGGGAACGGATTTGTGGCAGGCGGAAGAAAACAGGACGGCCGCCAGACCGCAAAGCGCCAGCCCGTGAAGCCTTTTCGCCCGGCGGCCGCCTAAAACGTGGGCGGTGTGTTCACCCATAGAATCTCTGCCTCCTGCGTGCCCCGGTTTTCCCAGCGATGGGGCATGTTGCTTTCAAAATAGAAGCTGTCGCCCTTGCGTAAAGTTACGGGCTGGCCGTCATCAATGGAGATGGAGATCTGGCCCTTGAGGACAAACAGAAACTCCTCGCCTTGGTGCGAGTACGGCTCGCCACTGCCTGCTCCGGGAGCAATGCGGAACAGGTGCGGTTCCATGACGGCGTTGCCCCACGCCAGCAGCTCCATTTGAACCCCCGGGCCGGCCTGCAGCAGCTTGCGCGCCGGCGGCCTGACCAGCCGGGGATTGGCCGCGGAGGCGCCGAAAAAGTCGAGGATGCTGATGTTATAAAAGCGCGCCAGCTTTCGCAACGTGCCGACGGAGGCGCTCATTTGGCCGCGCTCCACCGCGCTGAGAAAACCCGCGGAGATGCCCACCGACCCGGCAACATCCGCCAGAGAGAGTGCCGCTTTGCAGCGGAGAGCGCGCAGACGGCGCCCGGGGGAAACGCCCGCCTGCGGCGTCGTCGAATGCAACATGCCGGACGCCTTCAGCAGGTGAATAATGGCTGGAGGATTAAGCCCCCGCTGCCGCCGCAGGTAGAGCGCGCGCTTCAGGATCTTCACGTGCTGCGGAGTGTACAGCCGGTAATGGCTTCCGGAGCGCACCGGAGCAAGCAACCCCAGTTTTTCCCACGCTCGCAGTGACGAAGCGGAAATACCCACCAGCGCCGCGACGTCACCAATTCGCAAATAACCCTTGGATTGGGCAAGAGCCTCCGGTTTCCCATTCATCGTCATCATTAAACTTTTTTTGTTGACAAGTTGGCAAGCCTACTCTAGGCTTGCGGAATTATAGTAAGGTTTACCAGACAAAAGCAAGAATACAACTGGCGGTATTTATAGCGCGTCGGTCGGGAAGTCTTTTTTTTTGCACACAGTCGCCTATCGGGGAGAGGGTACCTATGCGGAATCGTTTCTGCCTGTTATTGCTTGGCACAGTCCTTTCGCTAACGCTGTCCGCGGCTCGCCTGCAGGGCCAAACCTCCGGCGTTCTTCGAGGAACGGTCAAGGATCCCTCGGGCGCGATCATTCCAGGCGCCAGGATCACCGTAACCAATCAGCAGACCAACGTCGCGTTCAAAACCACCTCCGACAACAGCGGTGTGTTCATCTTCCCGGTGCTGGCGGTGGGCGCCTACTCGCTGCGGGTTGAAGCGGAAGGGTTCAAGACCTTTGTGGAAAGCGGCGTGGAAATCAACATTGGTCACGTCGATGTTGAAAACGCGGTCATGACGCTGGGAACGGTGAACCAGGAAGTCACCACGGTGGCCTCCGCGCCGCTGGTTGAGACCACGAGCACGCAGCTTGGCCACGTTGAAGCTTCGCGCGAGGTGGTTGGCCTGCCGCTGAACACGCGCAACACATACGATCTGCTTCAGTTGCAGCCCGGCGTATCTTCCACGCTGGGTTCGGCGCTGTTTTACGGCGGCGACCAGCCTGGCGTGGTTTCCGTGAATGGCGGCCGCGCCCGCATGAACAATTACATGGTGAACGGCGGCAACGCCAACGACCAGTTCGTGAACCTGCCCGGCGTGCAGCCAACGCCCGACTCGATTCAGGAATTCCGGGTGATCACCAACAACTTCGACGCCGAGTACGGGCGCAATTCCGGTTCGGTGGTGAATGTGGTTACCAAGTCGGGTGGCAACGCCTTCCACGGCGACCTGTACGATTTTCTGCGCAACACGGGGCTGGATGCGCGGCCATACTTCGACCCAACGGTTCCTGAGTTCGTGCAGAACCAGTTTGGCGGGACTTTTGGCGGCCCGATCAAGAAGGATAAGACTTTCTTCTTTGTGTCCTACGAAGGCTTGCGCTTAAGCCAGGGAATATCTTCCCAGCTTGTGGCTGTGCCCACCGCGGCGGAGCGCGGCGGAGATTTTTCCGCCGGGCAGCCCTTTGCCGGCCAGATCACCGACCAGAATTTCGCCAACGTCCTGAATGCACGGCCTGGCTGCGCCGGCTCCGTGGCGGCTTCCGGCGGCGCTCCCATCGCACCGGGAACGGCCTATTCCGCCATATTCCCCAACAACGTCATCCCGGCCTCCTGTTTTGACCCAACGGCGGTTGATCTGATGAACCATTTCGTGCCGCTGCCCAATTCTCCGGGCGGCAACTTTCAGTCTTCCCCTCTGCACACCGGCGACACCAACCAGATCAATCTGAAGATCGATCATCGCCTTTCAGACAAGCAGCAACTGAGCGGCTACTACTATCTGGATGATGTGCACGGTGTGGATCCTTTCTCGTTCTTCCAGGCTGCCGGGGCCAACGTGCCGGGGTTTCCAGACGTGAATGATTCGCGCTTCCAGCAGGCGAGCCTGGAGCACACGTGGACCATCAGCCCCACCATGGTGAACGTGGCCCGCGTTGCTTTTTTCCGCGAGGCCCAGGGGCAGTTGAACCATCCGCTGAACACGGCCCTGGTACAGAATTCCTGCACCGTGGTGCCCGCCAGCCAGTGTTTCAGCGATCCCGCCAATCCCGCGCTGGGCATTACCCCCGGCCTGGGAGCGTCGCGCGAGGGCGTACCCTTTATCAGCGTGAACGGAAGCTTTGCCATCGGCAATAACTTTGAGGGTGAGCTGCCACAGTACGGCAACAGCTTTGAGTACTCGGATAACCTGAGCAAGGTGATCGGCAACCACACCACGAAGTTTGGGGCGGATATCCAGCGCAACCAGTTTAACCAGACGCTCTATTTCAACGTCAGCGGCGACTATACGTTCGGTCCGGGAAGCCCCAACGATCCTTTGTATAACAACGCCGGGGGAGCCCAGGACTTTACTCCCAACTACCTGCTTGGCATACCCTCCACTTATTCACAAGGATCCGCCAACCACGAATACGTGCGCGATACCGGGGTTTACCTCTACGCCCAGGACAGTTGGAAAATGCGCCACAACCTAACCTTTAACTACGGTCTGCGCTGGGAACTGGATACACCGATGGCGGATATCAGCCATCACGTGCAAACCTTCCGCCCCGGGCAGAACGATACGCTGTATCCCTGCCAGCTTTCTGCCACCAGCATGGCCGCCCTGGGGCTTACCACCAGCGCCTGCGGCCCGGGTACGGCCGGCGATTCGGTCTTCCCGACCGGACTGGTCATACCGGGGGATAAAGGAGTTCCGGCGGGCCTGACCCAAACTTATTACAAGGCCTTTGCCCCGCGCACCGGACTAGCCTGGAGCCCGGACTGGAACGACGGCATTCTTAGTAAGCTGTCGGGCGGACCGGGCAAAACCAGCGTCCGCATGGGCTGGGGAATTTTCTACAACCCGATCGAACAACTGGTACTGGAGCAATTCTCTGCGGAGCCTCCGTTTGGCGGCAGTTCGTCCTTTTCCAACACGCTCTTTAATACGCCTTTTGAAGCCCAGAATGGCACCATCAACCCCAATCCATTTCACGGCATTCTTAATCCCACTCCTGGCACGCCGGTTGACTGGTCAAGTTTCCGGCCCATCCTGCTGTTCGGCCAGTTCCAGCCCAATCTGCGCACGCAATACATGGATCAGTACAACTTTACCATTGAGCGCCAGATTGGCGATTCCATGGTGCTGACCATGGGATACGTGGGCACGCAAGGGCACCGTCTGCTAGCCAGCCACGACCTGAATTACGGCAACGCCCAAACCTGCCTTGATTTGAATTCGGTTCTGGGCGCCGGCACCTGCGGCCCTTACGGCGAAGACTCCGCGTACACTATCCCCGCCGGAGCCATCCCGGCCGGTTTCACGTTCCATTTGCCCTACGGTTCCACTCCCACGGTCACAGGACCGAACGCCAACCCGATCACGATGGTTGGCATCCGTCCGTTTTCGTCACCCAACTGCCAGCCGTTATCGGGCGTGGGATGCCCGGCGGACGGCGTGCCTGTGTTTTCCAACATTTTCGCGGAAGATACGATTGCCAACTCCTACTACAACGCGGCAGAGGTCTCGCTGGAGCGGCACTTCTCTGGCGGGCTCTATTTCAACGCCGCCTACACTTACAGCAGTTGTTTCGACATGGCGTCAACATTTGAAGAGCTGTTGAACCCGCTTAACTTCCAATCCAGTTATGCCCCCTGCCTGTTCAACGGCGATAACCGGTTCGTGTTCAGTTACGTTTGGGATTTGCCCATACCCAAGATGCCAGGATTTGCTGGGAAGCTGCTGAACGGCTGGGGACTTTCCGGCATCACGACATACCAGACGGGATTCCCGATCCGGATAACCTCGGCGGATGACACCGAATTGATGAACAGCTTCTTCTTCCTGCCGGTTGGCGAGCCGAACTTCACCGGTCCGCTGCAAACCATGGATCCGCGGGCAGGCAGCCACTACTTCTTCAACCCCAATCAATTTAGTGACGCGCCGCTCGGCGTCTTTGGCAACTCCGCGCGCTCCATCTGCTGCGGGCCCGCCATCAACGACACGGATATTGTTTTGTCCAAGAACACTCAGATCAGCGAGAAGCTCGCCTCCGAGTTCCGGTTTGAGGTCTACAACCTTTTCAACACAACCCAATTCCTGCAGCCTGACGGAAACTTTTCAGATCCTACATTCGGCCAATCGCTGAATGTGCGCCCGCCGCGCTTGGTGCAGGTTGCCTTAAAACTGATATTCTGAAACCTGTTGAGCGTGGCCGGTTGTTTGCAAAGTGCAGCCGGCCGGGACGTGCGGCGGGTTATCCGATCTTTGCGAAACGGAGCTGTAAAATGCACGAAGCCTTACGCCTTGAAATAGAAAAATTCGAACGCCGTACGCCGCGGTCTTTGGAAGCGCACCAGAAAGCCTTGCAAAGCCTTCCGCTGGGCGTAGGCAGCAACTTCCGCATTTATGAACCCTATCCGATTTTTGTTCGCGACGGCCGCGGTGGCCGCATTCACGACCTGGATGGTAATGAGTACATCGACTTTAATTTGTGCTTTGGCGCCCTGATGGCCGGGCATTGCCACCCCGCCGTGGTAAAGGCCGTGGAAGGAACGCTGCGCACCGGAACCATGTTTGGCATGCCGCACGCCCAGGAAAGCGTGCTGGCTGAGGAGATTTGCGCTCGTTTTCCCATAGAGCAGGTGCGGTTTGGCAGCAGCGGAACAGAAGTAACCATGCACGCCATCCGCCTGGCCCGGGGCGCCACGGGGCGCGACAAGATCATCAAAACCGAGGGCGCATATCATGGCGTGCACGACACTGTGATGGTGAGCGTAAAGCCCAAGGCGCCCCAGTTTGGCGATCCTGAAGCTCCCACTCAGGTGCCAAGCAGCGCTGGAGTGCCGGCAGGAACGGTGGCGAACACGCTGGTTGCGCCTTTCAACAACCTGAAGGCGATGGAGCGGCTGTTTGAAAAAAATGCCGGTCAGGTGGCGGCCGTGATTCTGGAGCCCATCATGATGAATGTGGGCATCTGTATGCCGGATGAGGGCTATCTGGAGGGCGTGCGCGAACTGTGTACCAAACACGGCGCACTCCTCATCTTCGATGAGGTCAAGACCGGGGCCAAGCTGGCGCGTGGTGGGGCCTGCGAATACTTCCGCATCAAACCGGATATCGTGTGCCTGGCCAAGTCAATCGGCGGAGGTTTTCCGCTGGCGGCCTACGGCGCCCGCAAGGATGTGATGGACGCCATTGCCCAGCACAAGGTGTTCCACGCCGGCACTTACAACACCAATCCCATGGTGATGGCGGCCGGCATTGCCACGCTGCGCGAGGTCTTAACCCCTGCGGCCTATGAGCATATCAACCGCTTGAACACCCGGCTGGTTGATGGCCACCAGCAGATCATCGCGCAAAGCAAATTGAACGCCTACGCCATCGGCGCGGGAGCCAACGGCGCTCTCATGCTGTATTCCAAACCGCTGCGCAACTACCGCGACTGGCTGGCCATTGATGTCGATCTGTGGCGCCAGTACTGGTTTGGCATGGTGAATCGAGGCGTGCTGCCCCAGGCCCATTGGTGGGACGAGCAGTGGACGCTTTCGGTGGCACACACGGAGGCCGACGTGGAAAAACACCTCGAAACCTTTGCTGAAATCGCACCGTCCCTGGCCCGTGCGCAGAAAGAGCTGACCGCTGCGGCGGCGCATTAACGCGGACGCCAACGCACATAGCCAGCCGGTGAATACCAACCACCGTTTTTGACGGCGACCCGCCGGCTGGCGGATTGCACCAGGACGAACGTACTTGCCGAAGCAAGAGGCCTCAACAACCAGTCAGAGCCAGCAACCGCACCTGTGCCGCGCCATCGGGGTATGGGACCTTACCCTGCTGTGCGTGGTTGCCGTTACCAATCTCAACGTTGTTCCCGCCGCGGCCGCCGCCGGACCCGTAACCGTCTGGATCTGGCTTCTGGCCCTCGTCTGCTTTTTTTTGCCCCAGGGCATCGCGGTGATTGAACTCTCGCACCGCTATCCCGGCGAGGGCGGCGTTTACTTGTGGAGCAAGCAGGAGTTCGGCGACTTTCATGGCTTCCTTTCCGGCTGGTGCTACTGGATGACCAACGTCTTCTACGTTTCCACACTGCTGGTCTATCTGCTGGGAGTGTCTTTCTTCATCAACGGGACAGGCGGGAGCGCTCTGAGAAACAGCCGCCTGTTCACCTGCCTGGCATCGCTGGGGCTGATGGGAATTCTGACGGTTCTCAACGTTATGGGCCCGGGATTCACCAAGTGGATTAACAACCTGGGCGCGATAGGAACGGCCGTGGCCGCCGCAAGCCTGATCGGGCTGGGCGTGTGGCGGGTGCATGTGCAGGGAGTTGCGTCGCTCGGCGGCAGCCTGAATTTCGGCCACCTCGACTGGCGATTTGTTTCCGCCTTTGGAGTTACCTGCTTTGCCCTGGTCGGCCTGGACCTGGGCTGCCTGATGGGCGATGAAATTGCCGACCCGATTACTACCGTGCCGCGGGCCGTGTTTCGGGGCGGGGTGCTTTCCGGCGTGCTGTACCTCGGTTCCACCGTGGCCCTGCTCTTTGCCCTTTCGCAAAAGAGCATCAGCGTGGTTGAGGGCGTGATGCAGGCGGTTGCCAAAATGGCCACAGACTCCAGCATGGCATTCATCGTTGCTCCCATCGCGCTGGTGCTTACCGTGTCGATTGCCGGCGTTACTTCGGCCTGGTATTCGGGCTCGGCGCGCATCCCTTTTGTAGCCGGGCTTGACCGCTATCTGCCCTCGGCGTTGGGCCGTATTCATCCGCGCCACTCCACACCCTATGTGGCGTTGATCGTCCACGCCAGCCTTACCAGCATCTTTCTGGTGATGAGCTTTGTGGGGGCTTCGGTTAAGGAAGCGTATCTCACCCTGCTGGATGTCGCGGTCATCCTGCAACTGGTTCCCTTTATCTATGTTTTTACTGCGCTGCTCAAGATCGCTATCAGGCCGAATGACGGCCAGTCTTATTTCCAGCGCGGCACCCTCTGGTTTGCCGGCCTCTGCGGCCTGGCCACTACAATCCTTGGGGTCGGCCTGGCGTTTGTCCCGGCGCGGCAGATTCACTCCATCAGCCTGTTTGAATTGAAACTGGTGGTGACCTGCATGTTCTTCATCGGCCTGGCCAGCTTTTTCTTTCATGTCTACGGCAAGCGCAAAGGCGTTATGGTACAGGATGCGGAACTTTCAAAGGCCGCGGTGCAGGAGGGAAATTTATGAAGCAATACCGGATGCTGATTGACGGCGAATGGGTGGAGAGCCTGGGCGGAGAGTTCTTTCCGGTGCATGACCCTTCCAGCGAGGAAGTTATCGCCGAGATTCCCAATGCCACGGCGCAGGACGTTGACCGTGCCGTCACGGCGGCCCGCCGGGCCTTCGATTCCGGCCCCTGGCCCGCCACCACGGCTCAGGAGCGCGGCCGCATTTTGCTGCGCCTGGCGGAGCGCGTGCGCCGCTCCGCGCCGGAACTGGCCGAACTGGAAACCCGCAACAGCGGCAAACCCATTGCCGAGGCGGAATTCGACATGGCCGACGTGGCCACTTGCTTTGAATATTACGGCGGGCTGGCAACCAAGATCATGGGTCACGTCAATCCCGTTCCCGACAACGCGCTCAGCTTGTCGCTGCGCGAGCCGGTCGGAGTGGCCGGCCAGATCATCCCCTGGAACTATCCGCTGCTGATGGCCGCCTGGAAGCTGGCGCCGGCACTAGCCGCAGGTTGCACCTGCGTGCTGAAGCCTGCCGAGCAGACGCCGCTCACCGTGCTTGAGATGGCCCATTGGCTTGAAGAAGTCGGTTTGCCCAAGGGGGTGGTGAACATTGTAACGGGGTTTGGAGAAACTGCAGGGGCGCCGCTGGTGGAACACCCCCAGGTGGACAAAATCGCCTTTACGGGCAGCGTTGAGGTGGGCAAGCTGATCATGAAGATGGGCGCGGCCACGCTGAAGCGCATAACACTGGAGCTGGGCGGCAAATCGCCCAATATTTTCTTTGCCGATGCCGACTTTGAATCGGCAATCGACGGCGCGCTGTTTGGCGTGTTCATTAATCAAGGCGAGGTCTGCTCGGCAGGAAGTCGCATTCTGGTTGAAAAGAAGATCTACAGCCGGTTTCTGGAGGCGATGACAGAGCGTGCGAGGCGCATTCAACTGGGACCGCCACTGGAACGCAGCACCAAAATGGGTCCGCTGGTCAGCAGGCAGCAGATGGAACGTGTGGTTGGCTATCAGGAATTGGGCAAGACGGAAGCCAAGCTGGCGTTTGGCGGCGGGCGGCCTGCCGGCCTGGGCCGCGGCTACTACGTGGAGCCCACCATTTTTTATGACGCCGACAACAGCGCTCGCATTGCCCGCGAAGAGATTTTCGGTCCCGTCGCCACCGTTATCCCCTTCAGTGACGAGGCCGAGGCTCTGCGCATTGCCAATGACACCGCCTATGGCCTGGCCGCGGCCGTGTGGTCGCGCGACATCTTCAAGGCCTTCCGCGTGGTTAAGGCGCTGCGGGCCGGCATTGTCTGGGTCAATCACATGCAACCCACGTATGTGGAAGCTCCGTGGGGCGGCTACAAGCAGTCGGGATTTGGCCGGGAGCTGGGGCCCTGGGGCGTAGAGGAGTATCTGGAAACCAAGCAGGTGCACATTAACCTGAATGAGCAGCCGATCGGCTGGTACTGAAGCTTGGCGCACTCGCCTCCCGGCGGGCGCTGACTCTTGCAAGGCAGGGAAAAGACGCATGGCTACTATCCAAATCCGCACCTCCATTCCCGGTCCGCTTTCCAAGCAATGGAACGCCCGCTGCGGCAACGCCGTGGCGCAAGGCGCCGCACAGATGCACCCCATCTTCATCGCGGGCGCTCAAGGCGCCGTGCTGGAGGATGTGGACGGCAACCGCTTCATCGATTTTGGCGGCGGCATTGGCTGCCTGAACACCGGCCACCGCGCGCCGCAGGTTATCGCCTCTGTCCGCGATCAGCTCGATCGCTACCTGCACACCTGCTTCACCGTAACGCCTTACGATGGTTACATTCGTCTGGCTGAAAAATTGAACGCCGTTACCCCGGGCAGTTTTGCCAAAAAAACACTGCTGGTCAACAGCGGAGCGGAGGCGATTGAGAACGCGGTTAAAATCGCCCGCGCATACACGCGCCGCCCCGCCGTTATTTGCTTTGAAGATGCATTCCACGGCCGCACCATGCTGACGCTCACCCTGACGAGCAAAACCAGGCCCTATAAGGATGGTTTTGGCCCATTTTTTGCCGACGTTCACCGCGTCCCTTACGCCTACTGCTACCGCTGTTCCTACTCGCTAAAACACCCCTCCTGCGGAATCTACTGCGCCCACCACCTGGAAGACACTTTCCAGCGCGTAGCCGCTGCGGAAACGGTGGCCGCAATTGTTGTTGAGCCGGTGCTTGGCGAGGGCGGCTTTGTTGTGCCGCCCAAGGAATTCTTCACTGTGCTCGCGGAAATCTGCCGCCGCCACGGCATTCTGCTGATCGCTGATGAGGTGCAAACTGGTTTTGGGCGCACCGGCGCTCTGTTCGCCTGTGAGCACTACGGCCTGACGCCCGACATGATTGTGACCGCCAAGTCGCTGGGAGGAGGTCTGCCATTGGCGGCAGTCACCGGGCGCGCCGAGATTATGGACGCGCCCATTCCAGGCGCGCTGGGCGGCACTTTTGGCGGCAATCCGGCTTCCTGCGCTGCGGCCCTCGCCGTGATTGAAATGTTTGAGAAAGGACCCAACGGCTCGATGAGTCTGGCCGAGCGCGCCAATGAAATTGGCGATCTCTTTCAGGCACGGGCGCGTCAATGGAAAGCGCGCTTCCCTCTGATCGGGGACGTGCGCGGGCTGGGCGCCATGCAGGCTATGGAATTGGTGCGCTCCCTTCAAACTCTTGAGCCTGCAGCGTCGGAGACCCGGGAAGTGCTGGCACGCTGCCTGAGCAAGGGCTTGGTGGCGATTTCCGCGGGAACGTTTGGAAATGTGATTCGTTTTCTGGCGCCGCTGGTGATTACCAACGAGCAGTTGGATGAGGGGCTTGATGTGCTGGAGACGGCGCTGGCGGAAGTGTCATCGGCCAGGCTTTCGCCGGTGCGGGCAGGCAGCGCGCATTAGCCGCCACAAACCCTCGCCGCCCATGGATGCAGCTTCTGGCGCGCTGCGGACGCGGTGCGGCAGCTACTTTGCGCTGAGTTTGCGGGTGACAAAGCGGTCGATTTCATCCACGCTTTGGAAGTTGTTATTCACGATCTCGTCGTCGCCAATCCGCAGACCAAAATTATCTTCCAGAAACGAAACCAGCCTGAAGATGGCCAGCGAGTCCAGCACGCCATTCTGAGTAATCAGTTCGTCGTCCTTGACGGACTCAATGCCTTTGCGCTGAGCGGCGTCCGCCACCCATTCGCGAATCTGTTCCTTGACCGCAGCGGAATCCTGCATAATTCTCCTCTCAAACACCGTTTGTGGCTGCGCCGCCAGGCCCGCGATGGCGCAGCAGCGCGTTATTCGGCCGCGCTAGGACCTTGCCCCTTGCGTAAGCTGCACCCGGTCAATCTTGCCGGTGGAAGTTTTTGGCAGCACGGGGTAAAACTCCACCAGCTCCGGAATCATGTACTTGGGGATGCGCGAGGCGCAATATTGCTGCAGCTCCAAAACGCTTAACGATTCCGCCTGATGCAGGGCCACCACGGCTTTGATGCGATTGCCGATCTCACCATCAGGAACTGCGAGGGCGGCGGCCTCACGCACGTGAGGATGGCTGAGCATAGCCGTCTCGATTTCCCCCAGCTCAATGCGGTAACCGCGGCTTTTGATCTGGCTGTCGCGCCGGCCGATAAAATCGTAGTTGCCGTCATCCAGCAGTTTTACAAGATCGCCGGTGCGGTACATTTTCTCGTCAAAATGCGGTTGAAAGCGGTTCGCAACCACGAGTTGCTTTGTTTTTTCAGCATCGCCCCAATAGCCGCTGGTAACGGAAGGTCCGCGCACGAAAAGCTCGCCCGTCTCACCCGGCTTGATCAATTCGTCACCCTCGTTCACCGCAAAGGTCTCGGTATTTGAGCAGGCCTGGCCAATCGGCAGCCGCTCCAATTCCCCCAGCCGCTCTCGCTCCACGCGGTAGTACGTGCAGACGTTGGTCTCTGTCGGGCCGTAAAGGTTATACAGGTCGGCCTGGGGCACGATCTCCGCAAGCTGGCGCAAATACTTCATGGGAAAAACTTCGCCCGCAAACAACACCACGCGCAGGGAGCTCAGATTCCGCCCTTTCAGGTTACCGTGCAGAATCAGATAGACCAGCGCCGAAGGCACGGAATACCACACCGAAATCGCCTGCGCTTCAATAAAGGCCGCCAGGCTGGCGGGGAACATCAGCACGTCCTCGGGAACCATGTAAACAGTGGCTCCGGCTTTAAGGGCGTTGTATACGTCGAACACCGAAAGATCAAAGTGCAGCGGCGCATGGTTGGAAAAGTGGTCTTCAGGGTGAAGGTTTAAGGTCTCCGCGCCCCAGTTCACAAACGTCAGCGCATTCTGGTGCGAAAGCATCACGCCCTTGGGACGGCCGGTGGAACCCGAGGTATACAAGATATAGGCAAGGTCGAGGGTGGTGGGCGAAAGCGAGGGAACGGGCGAGCGCGGCAACGCTGCAACCTGATCCCACGGAATACGCTCCGGGCCGCTTCCGGCTTCGCCCGGCGCGCCAATCATCAGGCAGAACTCCACGCTGCGCAAATGGTCCGTCGCCAGCGCCGCCAGGCGGTCCGCGGTGGTAACCAGCCCTTTCATGGCGCAATTTTCCACAATGTACCCGGCTCGCTGCGCGGGCGCCTGGGGATCCACCGGCACGTAAACACCGCCCGCTTTCAGCACCCCGATCATGGCCGCCAGCGACTCAACCGCCTTCGGAAAATAGATGCCGATCCGGTCGCCTTTGCGCAGACCGCGCTCGCGCAGCAGGCGCGCCACCTGGTTTGAAAGCAGCTCCAGTTCAGCGTAGGTCAGGGTGCGCCCTCGCGCCACCACGGCTGGCTTGCCGGCAAAACGCCCGGCGCTTTCCGTCAACAACTGTTGCAATAGATAGCTCATATTCAGGTATCAGTAAGGCTTATTGCACCGTTCTGGCCGGGCGGCCGCCGCGATCACAGCCCGTGCAGGCCGGCAATGATCATGCGCTGCACCTCGGAAGTGCCGGAATAAATCTTTCCAGAGATGGCGTCGCGCAGCTCACGCTCCAGTTCGTATTCGGTCATGTAGCCGTAGCCGCCGTGCACCTGGATGGCGTCCAGGCAGCTCTGTACGCACGCTTCGCTGACGTAGGTTTTGGCGATGGCGGCCTCGCGCAGTGGGTGTTTGCCCATCTTCTTTAGCCACGCGGCCTTGTAAAGCACCAGGCGCGCCGTTTCCAGCCGGATGTCCATATCCGCAATCTTGGTGGCCACCGCCGGGAACTTGCCGATCGGCTGCCCGAACTGCTGGCGCTGGGTGGCGTATTTAGCGGAGGTTTCAAGTATTCGTTGCATGGCCCCGATGTGGCTGGCCAGAATGCAGATGCGTTCCCACTCCATGGAAGCGGTAAAGATCGCCGTGCCCGCCCCTTCCTTGCCCAGCACGTTTTCGAGCGGCACCTCGCAATCCACAAACGAAAGCTCCGCCATGGGAGAAGTACGCAGCCCCATCTTGTGAAGCTTACGGCTGATGCTGAATCCGGGCGTTCCCCTATCGACTATAAAGCCGGTTATGCCGCCGGGCCTGCGTTCCGGATCGAGGTTGGCAAAAACAATCACCACGTCCGCGTATTCGGCGTTGGTGATGAACGTTTTGGAGCCGTTGATCACGTAGCGATCGCCCCGGCGCTCGGCGCGGGTGCGCAGCGCAAAGGCGTCGGAGCCGGACATCGGCTCAGTCATGGCGTGCACGCCGATAAACTCTCCGCTGACCAGTTTGGGCAGGTAGCGCTGCTTCTGCTCCGGCGTGCCAAAGCTGGCAAAGGGAATTTCGGCGCTCCACATGTGGGCGTTGATCGAAAAAATCAGGCCGTTATCGTTGCAGGCGTAGCCCAGCGCCTCCAGGGCGCACACCGTGGTCAGAATGTCGGCTCCGGCGCCACCGTATTCGACGGGCACGGGCAGGCCGTGGATGCCAAACTGCGCGCACTTGTTCCAGCCTTCACGGTAAAATTCACCGGTCTGGTCGCGCTCAATCACGTTGCCGCTCAGTTCCTTGCGCGCGAACTGAATCACGGATTTGCGGTAGGCCAGTTGTTCGTCACTCCAGGCAAAATCCAACTCTCACTCCTTCACCAATACGGTCTTGGTCTCTTTCTTCGGCGGTGCGGCGATGTTCGCCGACCGCGCCGGCTCAAAGCGCTGCGGGCGCCCGCCCCGCAGCTTGATTCTCGCCGGCACGCCCACAATCGTGGTATTGTCTGGTACGTCAGTAAGAATCAGGCTGTTCGGCATAATCACCACATTGTTGCCGATCTTCGTATCCCCGATCACTTTCGCGCCCGCGCCAAAGTAAACATTATCGCCCACGGAACGCGTGCCGCAGCTAATCAGCACGCCGGAGGAAACCGTGCAGTTCCTGCCGATTTTTACCGTGCCGATGTTGATGCCATAAACCGTGTGGATGACAAATCCCGGCCCAATGTCGGCCTTGGGAGAGATAAAGACGGCGGTCCACAGGCCCACCCAGCGGCGGAAGAACGCCGCCATCAGCCACAGAATCTGCTTCACTACGGGAATGCGCACGCCCTCAACCCAATGCCCAAAGCGGTAGGCTACAACGCAAGACATGCCCATATTCAGCAGCGCCCGCACGGTTTGCGTAATCCCAAACTGCTTCCACCAGCCGCGTTCAGTATTGGTTTTGCGCACGGCGGCAATGTCGCCTCGTAGGTTTTCAAACATGCTTTTGCCTTACGCGCCTTAGCCCGGTGGCGCACATTTATTTATCGACAGCTTGATCAGGATGGTTGCAGCCGCACGCTCGCAATATTAAGGGATCAGAAAGGCTCATACAATTTTTTGTCATACGGGCCTTAGGATGTCAAGTTAAAATGGGCTTAGGTGGCGGCGGGCGCGGGCCTGCCGGCCGCAAGCGGGAGGCTTTCCATGTCGCAGGTTGCAATTTCACTTCCTCAGCGCCAGGGCTTTTTGCTGGACGGTGCCTGGTTGACCGAGGGATCTCCTTTTACCATCGCCAGTTCTTACGACGGCTCCGTTGCCGGCGCCACGTTCCGTCCCACCGCCGCGCACCTTGAAGCGGCCATTCAGGCCGCAGCCCGCTCCTTTGCCACCACGCGCAAGCTGCCGGCCTATGAGCGCCAGCGCATGCTGCGCGAGATCGCCGCTTCCATTACCGAAAACCGCGAAACGCTGGCCCGCACCATCGCGCTGGAAGCCACCAAGCCCATCAAGTCCGCTCGCCAGGAAGTGGAGCGCGCCACGCTGACCTTTAATGTAGCGGCTGAGGAGAGCGTCCGCATCCACGGCGAATGGCTGCCGCTGGACCTGATTCCCTCCGCCGCGGGCCGCTGGGGTATGGTGCGGCGTTTTCCGCTGGGTCCGATTGCCGCTATTTCTCCCTTCAATTTTCCATTGAATCTGGTGGCGCATAAGTGGGCGCCGGCAATTGCCGCGGGCTGTCCGATTGTCCATAAACCAGCGTCGCAAACCCCGCTCAGCTCGCTGCTGCTGGCCAGGCTTGTGGAAAAGGCCGGATGGCCTGCCGGTGCGCTTAATGTGCTGCCGCTCGCCGGGCGCGACGCCGACGCCCTGGTGACCGACGACCGACTGAAGCTGCTCACCTTCACCGGCAGCCCTGCCGTGGGCTGGGAGCTTAAACGCCGGTCGGGAAAGAAGCGTGTCACGCTGGAGCTGGGCGGCAACGCCGGCGTTATCATCCACCACGATGCGGACCTGGAATTTGCCGCGGAACGCTGCGTGGCCGGCGGTTTTGCCTACGCCGGCCAAAGCTGCATTTCCGTGCAGCGTATTTTTATCCACAACAAGGTTTTCGATCAATTCACTCAGATTTTCGTCCCCAAGGTGCAAAAGCTGAGGGTGGGCGACCCGCTGAACGAAGCCACCGACGTTTCCGCCATGATCAGTGCCCAGGAGGCGGCGCGCGCCGAGAGCTGGATTCAGGAAGCCGTGACCGCGGGCGCGCGGATCCTGTGCGGCGGCAAGCGGCTGCCTGCGCCCCATGACGCGGTTCTGGAGCCCACCGTGATATCCGGCGCCGCAAGTGGCCTGCGCGTGAACTGCCAGGAGATATTCGCCCCCGTCGTCACTTTGCAGCCTTATGAAGACTTTCGCGACGCGGTGCGCCAGGTAAATCAATCGGATTTCGGCCTGCAGGCCGGCCTGTTTACGCGCGACACAGGGCTGCTTTTTTACGCCTATGAGGAACTGGAAGTGGGCGGCGTGGTGGCGGGCGACGTGCCCACGTTCCGCGTGGATCACATGCCTTACGGCGGGGTGAAGGATTCCGGCATGGGGCGCGAAGGCCTGCGCTACGCCATCGAAGAGATGACGGAAATGAAGCTGCTGGTGATGAATCCACCCTCAGCCTGATCCGTCGCCTCGCCGGTTACGGCCGCCACGGTGCGGCTGCGTGGCATGGTGCTTCCCCTTACCATTCGCACGGCGCTCCGGCGTCTTTCGAGGCGATCCGCGCCGACCAGCTTCCGCCGCCTATTGGCGCGCCTATGAGCAAGCCATCCATAACCCGCCGCCGTCTGCTGGCGATCTTTGTTGCCGGCTCGGCCATTGCTCTGCTGCCTTCCGTGCCCTGGCATCGCCTTCGGCTTTTCTGGCGGGGCCGGGGCGGCCAAACCTTCCACAACCGGCTGCAAAATAATCCCAATGTGTTTCTGGCCAGCCATGCCGGAGACGCCGTAGACTGGCGCCCCTGGGGCGATGAGGCGTTTGACAAGGCCCGTCGCGAAGACAAGCCCATTTTCCTTACCGTGGGATTTACCGGGTGCGTCTGGTGTATAGCCATGCAACGCGAATCGTTCCGGAATCCTGAGATTGCCGCGCTCATCAACCACAATTTTGTTCCCGTGCTGATGGATCGCGGCCAGCACCCTCGCCATGAGGATCTCTTTCTGCGCGCTGCCCATCTGTTGTCGGGCCAGTCCGGTTATCCGTTGAATGTGTTGCTTACGCCCCAATTGCAGCCCTTTTTCGCCACTACTTACATCCCGCCACGGGACTCGGAAAACCAGAAGGGACTGACCACCCTGCTGCGCGCCGTCAGCAAGCAGTGGAGGAGCGACCGGGCCCCGCTTCTGCAAACAGCTTCCCGGCTTCACCAGATGATGAAAACTGGAATCACGGACGCGGTGTCCCCCGAACCCCGATTCCCATAATTCAGTTGTGGATCAGCAGCCTGCTTGCTAAACTGAAGAGGCACAGATTGCCTGCCTTTCGAGGAACGCATCTAATGCCAACCCTGTCATTGCGAGGTATATTCGCCTGTATAAACTCCGGTCTGTTTTCCGTTCCTTTCTCCTGTGGTTTGACGCTTCTGCCGGCAATCCCGCCAACCCCAAAGACGAACCCTTAGAAGTAGATTGGGTGCGAACCCTTCCTTTCATCGCCCTTCACCTGATGGTGCTGGGCGTGATCTGGGTGGGATGGAGCCCTGTTGCCGTGGCTGTGGCCGTGGCCATGTACGCGCTGCGCATGTTTGCCGTGACCGGCGTTTACCACCGGTATTTTTCGCATCGCACTTTTAAAACCTCGCGCGGTGGACAATTGATTCTGGCGCTTCTGGCCAGTACCGCCACGCAGCGTGGTCCGCTCTGGTGGGCCGCCCATCATCGCCACCACCACCTCTACTCCGACCAGGAAAAGGACGCGCATTCGCCCCGCATTCACGGCTTTTTGTGGGCCCACATCGGATGGATCACGGCGCGCCGCAACTTTCCCACCAAGCTGGAATACGTGCGCGACCTCGCCAAATATCCTGAGCTGCGTTTTCTGGATCGCTTTGACGCGCTGGTTCCCGTGCTTACCGGAACCGCCATCTATTCTCTGGGCAAAGCGCTGGCCATCTTCGCGCCCGGCCTTCACACCAGCGGCATGCAAATGCTGATTTGGGGATATTTCGTCTCCACCGTGTTGCTTTTCCACGGCACCTGTACCATCAACTCACTGACTCACCAGATGGGACGCCGCCGCTATGCCACCGATGACGACAGTCGCAACAGCCTGCTGCTGGCGCTGCTCACGTTTGGCGAAGGCTGGCACAATAACCATCACTACTTTCCCGCCTCCGCGCGCCAGGGTTTCTACTGGTGGGAAGTTGATCTCACCTACTACCTGCTGCGCGCTCTTTCCTGGACCGGCCTGATTTGGGATCTGAAACCTGTTCCGCACAGCATTCTGGAAGCAGGCCGGCTTGAAGACGAAGCCGCCGCCTGATTCCGGCCATACTCAGGCCTTGACGCTTGGCGCGCCCTGCCGCGCCGCGCTCCATCACTGAATGGGCGCATCCATCCAAAAACGGCATATGCGCCACCTTTGGAAACGATTTGACAGGCCCATGACGCGCCCGTAGACTGAGACTGGCATGACCGTTACCGTAAAAGACAAAACACCGCTTACCATCCCTGACGAGGTGCGCCGCCGCGCCGGTCTTAAGCCCGGCGACAAAGTGGAGTTCAAACCTTTCCGTGGGGGGATCACCGTGCTTACAAAACGCCGGGCGCCCGGAAGCGCCGAACGCCTGACACAAGAAGAAGCAAAGAAGCTCCGCCACGCCATGAAGCAAGCCCGCGAAGGCAAAACAACACCCTGGTCCCAGGTAAAGCATGAACTGGGTCTGTGAACTGACCGACGACGCAAAAGAAGACCTTATAAGCCTGCCGAAGACCACTCAGAAGCGTATCGCCCGCGTACTTGAACAGGTGCAGCTTGACCCCTTCCATGGAGACGTTAGAGCCCTTCATGGCGACGAATGGAAAGGGGTATTCCGGCGGCGTCTCGGCGACTATCGTATCCTCTTCGTTCCCGATTGAACTCATCGGATGGTGCGCATCATGCGCATTGTCCTTCGCTCCGGCAAGACGTACCGTTAAGAAGGCGCGCCCTGCCGCGTCGCGCCGGGCTCCATCACTGAATGGGCGCATCCATCTCAAAAAGACGCACCCACCGCACGCGCTGATGGCAAGGCGTAACATCCAGCCCTCTCACCGAAACTGTTTGCGTGATAGAATCCGCGTTATGCCGCGGCGGCTTACCGGCAAACCGCCCGGCTTGGCCCGGCGCGTTGCGCGCCGCCGGCACTCAAATTCCGCAGCGGAAATCCGCTGCCCAAGGAGCACAGGCGATGACAGCTTTCGGACTGAGCAGAAGGGAATATTTAAAGTTGATGGGCGCAGGCGCGGGCGTAGTCGCCGCATCCGGCTTTACCACCAGTTGCGGACGCGCAGGAAAGCAGGCGGAAGAACAGAAACCGGCCGCGCAGCAGGCTCCGGCGTTCAACACCCCTCCCAACCAGGCGGAGCGCATGGCCTGGTGGCATCAGGCGCGCTTTGGCATGTTCATCCACTGGGGGCTTTACAGCGTTCTGGCGCGGCACGAGTGGGCCATGGAAGAGGAAGGCATCCCGGTGCTGGAGTACATGAAGCTGGCGCCGCAATTCAAGCCCAAGCCCAACGCGGCGCGCGCCTGGGCCGCGCTGGCCAAAAAAGCCGGCATGAAGTACATGGTGATGACCACCAAGCATCACGAGGGTTTTTGCAACTTTGACACCAAGCTGACTCCCTACTGCGCTCCCCGGCAGGGACCGGGCCGCGATCTGGTGAAGGAATACGTTGAGGCGGCGCGCGGCGAGGGCATGCGTGTGGGCTTTTACTACTCGCTGATGGACTGGCACCATCCCGACGGCGCCAAGTGCGCCAATGATGAAGCGGCCCGCCGCCGCTTTGTGGATTACACCCACGGCCTGATTCGCGAGCTGATGACCAACTACGGCAAGATCGACGTGCTGTGGTACGACGTGGCCTGGCCGCTGGACGCCAAGGGCTGGGAATCAGAAAAAATGAACCGTATGGTGTTTGAACTGCAGCCGGAAATTATAGTGAACAACCGCAACCGCCTGCCCGGCGACTTCTCCACGCCGGAGCAGCACATTCAGGCATCCGGGCCGGGCCGCGCCTGGGAATCCTGCATGACCATGAACGATAGCTGGGGATTCAACCGCGGCGATGACGACTGGAAAAGTCCCAAGACCATCGTCCGCAACCTGACCACCTGCGCCAACGGCGCCGGCAACTATCTGCTGAATATCGGGCCGAAAGGCGACGGCTCCATTCCTGATGAATCCGTGCGCATTCTCACCGCGGTGGGCGAATGGATGGATAAATACGGTTCAACCGTGCGCGATACCGAACCCTGCCGCGTCAACAGTTCCACCTATGCCGGCTTTTCGCGCAAAGCAAACACGCTGTACATGCACGTTCACTTCTGGCCCGGGAATTACGTGGCCATCGGCGGGCTGCGATGCAAGGTGCTTTCCGCCAGGCTGCTCACCAACGGGCAAAAGGTCAACTTTACGCAAGACGATTTCCAGGCCAAGTTCACCGGCCTGCCCGATCAGGCGCCCGACAAGCTGGCCACCGTGCTGCAGATCGAGTGTGACTCCGAACCCGTGCAGGATACGATGTACGTGCGGGAAAACCGCCCGCGCGACGGAGTTTAGCGGCAGTTTATGACCGGCGGCGCCACGCTTGTGTGTTACTGCGGGCAGCAGGCGCCGCGCGGAATGGGGTCACCGTGCGGGCAATGGCGCGGGTGGTTCAGAAAGCGGCAGATCTTCTCGGTAACGTTGGGCGACCAAAGCGGCTCAATCTTGCAGGCGTTTTCGTGCAGCAGGGCTTCATCAAGGCCAAAAGTTTCGTAGAACAGCCGCTCCGCCAGGCGATGGCGGCGCATTAACAGGTCAGCGCGCATTTTGCCGGTTTTGGTAAAAGCCAGCAGGCCGTCTTCCAGACGAATTAAACCATCTGCCGCCATCAGCAGGAACGGGCTCCGGTTCTCAATAAACTCCGGCAGCATTTCCACGCGCAAATCGCCGCGGCCGGTGGCCTCGCAGGCGCGCCAAACGGATTGCAGCAGGCCATCCACCAGCTCGTTTTCGCTCAGCGGCGGCCGCGAAAGCTCGGTCAGCCGTCCATGGTGCAGTTCAATGCGGCGTTCCGCCATGCGGCCTATTTCCGGGTCGTGAGTCACCATCACAATGGTGTGGCCCTCGCGGTGCAACCCGGTCATCAGGTTCATGACCAGCGCCTCATTCATTTCATCCAGATTGCCGGTAGGCTCGTCGGCCAGAATCAGGTTGGGCTGGTTGATCAGCGCGCGCGCCACGCACACACGCTGCTGCTCGCCGCCGGAAAGGCGCGAAGGCAGGTGGTGCAGCCGTTCCCCCAGCCCTACGCGGCGCAAAGCCTCCGCCGCCTCGCGCTCATCGGCCAGGCTGTGAAAGTACTGGGCCAGCATCACATTTTCAATGGCGGTCAGATAGGGCACAAGGTGAAATTGCTGGAACACGAAGCCGATTTTTTCAGCGCGAAAGCGGGCCAGCTCCGGCTTGCTGAGCCGGGTTACATCCTGCCCTTCAACCCGCACCGCGCCTTCAGTGGGAGTATCCAGGCACCCAATGATGTTCAGCAGCGTGGTTTTTCCGGAGCCGGAGGGCCCCATCACCGCGACCCATTCTCCCTTCTCGATCGAGAAAGAGACGTTCTTGAGCGCGTTGAATGAGGAGCCGTAGTTCTTGGCCAGCCCTTCTACCTGAACCAGGGGCACTCGATTATTCTCCCTTTAGAATGGCCGCAGCCTGAATGCGCCGCGTCAGTTGCACCGGGAACGAGGTGGCAGCGGCGGCCAGCGCCGCCGTGCACAGGGCAACCAGGGGCAAGCTCCACCAGGCCACGCCCACGCTCACCTGGAACAGCCGCAGCGCCGCCTCGTGCGCTGCCCAGGCGCCCAGCGCAAACCCCACCAGGCCGCCGGCCAGGCCCAGCGCCGCGCCTTCGCTCAGGAACAGGCGCAGAATCAGGCTTTCGCCCGCGCCCAGCGATTTCATTACCGCAACGTCTTTCCGGCGTTCCAAGATAATAGCTGTCATCGTGGCCATGACGCAAAGCGAAACGATGGCCACAATCAAAATGGCCAGCCAGGCCAGCAGCGAGCTCACGGTTTTCAGAACGTTGCCCTGCCGCTCAACAATCTGCCGCACCGGGGTTACGCGCGCCGCCGGAAACGCCGCCGCCAGCCGCTGCGCGCCGCGTTCCACCTGGGCAGGGCTGCCCGGCAGCCGCAGCTCGATTGCGCTCACCTGGCCCTCCAGGCCGGTCCAGGCTTGCAAAGCCGCCAGTCCGGTAAACACCTGGCCGTCTTCCTGGCTGCCGCTGCGCACCACGGCAACAACGCGCAGGGTGCGCTCCGCCGCTCCGCCGCTGCTCTGAGGCGTGTCGAGCCTCAGGCTGCCGCCCACAATCAGATTAAACCGTTCCGCCACGAGCGCGCCCACGGCGCACTCGTCATCGGCCAACGCCCGCCGTACCCCATCTACGCGCCAGTTGGGATTCAAGGCCAGCAGGCGGGCGAAATCGCCTCCCGCCGCCACGGCGTTTCCAAACTGTGGCAGCAGCGGATCATCCACAGCCGGTTTCAACTGCACCACGGCGTACAGCAGCGGAACCGAATCCTTCGCGCCAACGCCCGGCGCGGCTGCCGCAACCCCTTCTGGCGAGGGCGCGGGCAGGGTGGCTGGCTGGCGGCCATCGCCGCGCTGCGCCTGGCGCGCCGTCAGGATCACGTTCGGGCCAAAGGCGCGAAAGTCCTGCGTCATCTTCTCTTCCACGCCCGCGTTCAGGTTTAGCAGCAGCGAGCCGGCTGCCGCGCCAGCCGCCAGCGCCGCCAGCGCCAAAAACGCCTGCGAACGCTTTACCGTAAGCGAGCGCAGCCAGATGCGCGCGAAAAGCGAGCCGGACTTGGCATGGGCGAGTTGTGGAGAACGATTCATAGTCTAATCGTTGCGAATGGCGATGGATGCCGGGATGCGCAGCCCTTGCGCCAGCGGCAGCGCACTGCCCACCAGCGCCACGCCCAGCGCCAGCGCCACGGCCGCGGGCAGCAGAACCCAGTGCATTCCTATGGGCGAGCCAAACAAGTGGATTGCCAGGCGTCCCGCGAGCAGGCTGCCGGCAAAGTATCCCAGCAGGCCGCCCGCCAGCCCCACGCTGGTGGTTTCCGCCAGAAAGATGGAGGCCACGCGCGCGTCAGTGGCGCCCAGCGACTTAAACAGACCAATCTCCGGCCGCCGCTCCAGCACCGTGGCCAGCATCATGGAGGCCACCGCCAGGCCGGCAGCAAGCAGGGCGGAAAACGCCAGCAGGTCCATCAGCAGCCCAACGCGGCGCACCACCTCGCCCTCTGAGGCGGAGACGGCAAACACCTGGCGCGCTTCCGAACCCGGCAGCGCCTGCTGCAGTTCAAACGCAATAGTGCCCGCATAGTCGGAGCAAGACCACTTCTCGTACTGCGCCGCCGACATGTGATGCGGATCAAGGCGCGACAAACTGTCATCCGGCTTGGTGAGCGCGCTCACCTCCACGCGCCGCACCTTGCCCGGCAATCCGGCCAGCCGCTGCACTACTTCCAGCGGCGCCAGAATCTCGTCCTCCTCCGCCCCACCGGTGGAAACAAGGGCGCGCACCACCAGAGTTGCAGACGCCTTTCCAGCGCTTGCAGATTTTCCCGCGGCGCCTTGCCGCGAATCCTCCGGCCGGGTTGCGGAGCGCACTCCAAAGGTCTGCCCGGGCATAAGGCCCATGCGCCTTGCCAGGCGGCTGCCCACAACGCAGCCCTCGGCATCGCCGGCGGCGGGCCAATTGCCATCCAGCCGCCAGCCGGAATGCAGCGTCTTAAGGCCGGCTACAAAATTCTCTCCGCCGGGCGCTGCAATTGTGTGTTCAAACCAGGTGCCGGTCAGCGAAATGCGAAGGCCGTTGACCGTTGCCGGAACGTCAAGAAAGGGAGCAAAGGCAAGTATGCTGTGCGTCCAGAAAATTTTCTTGATGGCGGGCAGGTCAGCTTCCGCCAGATAGGAGCCGGCGCCCGCAGGGCGCAGATCAACGCCGCCCAGGCTTACCGGCAGGCTGTCTGCGGCGGGCGTAATCACAATGTTCGCGCCCATGGAGCGTAATTCGCGGGAGATTTTATCGCCCACATCGAGCTTGAGGGTGGCTACCGCTGTGGATGCGGCAATACCCAGGGTGACGGCGGCAAGGGTAAGCAGCTTGCGCCGGCGGCGCCGGGTGAGGGAGCGGCCTACAATTCTAGCCAGCATAGGTTTAACGGAAGACCGAGGCCACTTTCCTGAGGGATGCGGCAGTAATAATTACGCTGCTGCCCGCCGCGTTGGCGCTGAAGTCGACGTGGACAGGATTGCAGCCGCCCGGCAATCCAACCGTGGGCACGCTGACCGCCGCCGAGCAATTGCGGCAAATCAGGTTGCCGCCATCCTGATAGTAGCCTTGCGTGCCGCAGATGGGGCAGGCGTCCAGCGCCACGTGAACCGTGCCGCCGGCGTCAATAATGGCCAGCAGGCGCACGTTGACGCCATCAATGTTCACCACGTAGCGGTGCAGCTTATGATCCGCCAGATCGCTGGCTGGGATACTCGCCACATCGCCTTGCAACGCCAGTGGCACGGGCGGAGAAACCGCCATGGCAACCCGCGAATAGATAAATTCAAAGCTGATCAGCACCACAATCAGCAGCCCGGCCCCCGTGGCCGCCAGCTTCCAAAAACGCTCCCGGCGATCGCCCGCCAGCGCCAGGCGATGCTCCGGGCCGCTCTGTGAACCGGCGCCGGGCCGCGATGGAGCCTGAATGCGCTGGGCCATAATAAGGAACAGACACAGCGCCACGATCACCACAAAAAAGAAAGCGTCGTTGTTCACCACCGGACCAATCAGCGCCATCTCACGGCGGCTGGCGGGCAGAGCGCCGGCTTCAGAAAGCTCGTGCACACCGGAAATCAGCAGTTGCAAAGCCACCACAAAAAGCACCAGCGCCGTTACGGAAAAGAACTTGCGCAAATCAACCTTCAGGCTGCCCTTGAAGAACGCCACGCCCAGCGCCACGGCCAGGGCCAGGCCGATAATGCCGCCCATAAAATTCATCAGGGCCGTGGTGCGCAGCGAGACGGCGGCCAGAAACAGGACGGTTTCAATTCCCTCGCGAAACACCAGCAGAAACACCAGCAGGAAAACACCCAGACCCACGTTCCGGCCGGGGGCGGCGTTCAGAATGGAAATCTTGTCTTCAATCTCCCGCTTCATGCGCTTCCCGGTGCGCATCATCCAATAGACCATGCTGCCTACAAACACGGCGCCGGCCAGCATCAGCCAACCCTCGTAGGCGTCTTCGCCCACGCGCAGCCGGTTGACGGCGTACGCGGCCAGAACGCTAGCCCCAACCGCCGCCGCCAGGCCGTAATAAACCATGCGGATGGAGGCCGCCTGGCCGGTCTTGCGCAAAGTGCCGGCCACAATGCCAACAATCAGCGCCGCTTCCACCCCTTCGCGAAGTGTGATGACCAGGGATTGAAACATAGGCTAAGTCCAGGTTTCCTGCCCGCCTGCAGTGTATATTCCACTACGAGGATCTTAAACCTGATAATAAAGTAAAGTTTAAAGCGTGTCAATTCTGGAAGGAAGATCCGCAAGCCGGCCCGGGAGGGTTTTAATGGCTTGCAAGAAGACGCAGGTACTTAGATTGCAATCGCTTACGGTTTTTCCTGGCTGGCGGAGCCGGAGGTAACGTTAGGCGGCGTTTCCTTTATCTATTGTGCAGAAGGCCTAATATTTACGCAGAACCCCGATCACGCGCCCTTGCACCTGCACCTCTTCGGCGGGCAGCAGGATGGGATCCATTTGGGAATTGGCGGGCTGCAGCCGGACAATGCCCCTGCCTTCACGAAAGAGCCGCTTCAGGGTTGCTTCCGACCCGCCCACCAGCGCCACCACAATTTCTCCGTTGGCGGCGTCGTTGCGGCTTTCCACCAATATATAATCGCCATCGCAGATGTGGTCATCAATCATGGAGTCGCCCTTAACGCGCAGCACATAAACGTTGCCGCGGCCGCTGGCAAAATCGCTAAGGGAAAACGTTTCGGCGTTAGGCAGCGCCTCCACCGGAAAGCCCGCGGCGATGCGGCCCAGCAGCGGGAACTCCGGACCGGCGGGCAGTGGAGCGGCGCCCGCCACCGGCGGCACAGCCGCGGCCGTGGCAGCCAAGTCCGCCTTTCTGGAGCGCGCGCCGCCCCGCCCCACGGCAACCGGCACGGAGGCCGGCAGCGCCACAACGTCAATCGAGCGGCTCTGGTTGTAGCCCCGACGGATAAAGCCCTTGCGCTCCAGCGTGCCAATGTGCTTGTGCACCGTGGCCAGGGAGCTTAAGCCCAGTGACTCGCCAATCTCCTCAAAGCTGGGCGAGTAGCCATTGCGGCTGATGAACGAGACCAGAAAATCCAGCACTTGTTTCTGGCGGCGGGTAAGAGCCATTTTGACCTCCGAAAAGCGCGGCGCTTGGGTTAAAGTCTACTGGCGTCCGAGGCAGAATCTATAATAGGCGAATAAAAGGCGAATTGACAAGCGAAATTTTGTAGCCCGTTGGCTCCCCCTGACCCGCGAACAGACACGCCGGCGCCAGGCGGGCGCCACCGGCGGCAAACGCGGCTTAATCAAGGTAAACTCATGGGGAGGACCGGCATGGCAAAAATACCCGCGTGGATCAGTTGGAGCAGCGGCAAAGACAGCGCCTGGGCGCTGGAGGTGGTGCGCCGCGAAGGGCAGTTTGAAGTGACGGCGATGCTCAGCACGCTGAATGCGGAGGCGGGGCGCGTGGCCATGCACGGCGTGCGCGAATCACTGCTGCGGCAGCAGGCGCGGCAGACCGGGCTGCGGCTTATCAGCGTTCCGCTGCCGTGGCCGTGCAACAATCAGGAATACGAGCGGCAAATGGAACTGGCCATGGCGCAGGCGCGCGCCGAAGGCATTAACCACGTCATCTTTGGCGACCTCTTTCTGGAGGATATTCGCCGCTATCGCGAAGAGAAAATGGCCGCCTGCGGCATGACGCCGGTATTTCCGTTGTGGGGCAGGCCCACGGCCGCGCTGGCGCGTGAGATGATTGCCGGCGGGCTGCGCGCCTGGATCGCCTGCGTGGATTGCACACAGATCAGCCGCGAATTCGCAGGCCGCGAGTTCGACCAGGCCTTGCTGCAATCACTGCCGCCAGCCGCCGACCCCTGCGGCGAAAACGGCGAGTTCCACACCTTCTGCAGCGCCGGACCCATGTTCCGCGGCCCGATCGCGGTAGCGCCCGGCCAGGTGGTGAGCCGCGAAAACTTTGCCTACGCTGACTTGATTCCCGCCGCCTTGTAGCGCTGGCCCGCGCTCTTCGGTTCCGCGCCAGCCCCGGTAGACACCGCACCCCGGATTGGTGCGTGTTACAATAAGCCATCATGCTGTGAGGTGGAAGCGGAGGGAACGTGAGCCAAGTTTACCACGTGCAGGCAAGATGGGACCCGGAGGCCGAGGTATGGGTAGCAGAAAGCGAAGACGTGCCCGGTTTGGTGGCGGAAGCTGAATCCCCCAATGCGCTGGCCCGGAAGCTTCGCGTCTTGATTCCAGAACTCTTAGAACTAAATGGCCAACTGGAGCCAGGTGGCGGCCCGGTGGAGTTCGTGGCCCGTTACGAGCATGAAGAGAGCGGTGTGGCGGCCCTGGCATCCTGATGGCCAGCTATACGCCGAAGCTCAAGGAAATTCTCCGCGTCCACGGTTGTAAATTTGAACGGGCTGGACGTGGAGATCACGAAATCTGGTACAGCCCTATCACCAACCGCCGCTTTCCTGTTGACCATCACGTCCTCTCCCGCCATACAGCGAACGCTGTCCTGAAGCAGGCGGGCATTCCCAAGCAATTTTAGGTAGTGGTCAGTCTGGCTGCTGTAGCGGCGGTCGGAGCCTGTCTGGCGCAGCTCACATTCAGGGGCGGCGCTGAGCTGCCTCCCCAGCCAGCGGATCTTCAGAGGGGGTCAGTGGAAAAAACGCCAACGCGCAAGCCGGGATCGGGCAGAGCCGGAATCCTCAGGCCGGTGGATTGTCTCCCGCCGCAGGCACGGAGGACAGCGCCGCGCGTAGGCCGCCCGCCGACTCGGAGGACGTGGCATTTGGAAGGCGCCCCTGTTGCGGCACTCCATCCACCGCCTCGCGGTTGAATTCTCATTACGTTGTAGGTACATTGGTAAAGGGTGGCCGTGCTTAGCTTCGAGTGGGACGACCGAAAGAACACACAAAACAGGCGCAAGCACGGGGTTTCGTTCGATGAGGCGCAGACAGTGTTTTTCGACGAGCAGGCGCTTTTGGTTGCCGACCCCGACCATTCCGAGCACGAAGAACGATACATCCTCCTCGGGCTAAGCAGCGCGTTGCGAACGCTGGTGGTGTGCCACTGCTATCGGCGAGAGGAGGGTATGATTCGGCTCATTTCGGCTCGCCGGGCTGACCGGCAAGAGCGAGAGCTGTACGAGGGCAGGTGGAAAAGATGAGGAAACATTACGACTTCTCCAACGCCAAACGCAATCCCTATGCCCGGCGTCTGAAGCAGCAGGTGACGATTCGGCTTGACCAGGACACGATTCAGTACTTCAGGCGTCTTGCCGACGAAACAGGCATTCGCTATCAAACGCTGATCAACCTGTACCTCCGGGAATGCGTGTCGAGCGGGAAGAGACTTTCAAACAACTGGGCGGCGGCTACCGGCTGAGGCGCAGCGATCTTTCTCTGGCTAAATGCCGGCGCTCACAGACCGCCGCTACAGTGCAAAGGCTTGCCGCTGCTTTCCCGGGGCAGGGCTTGCCCCGCATGCGAGCCCCGTAGTGGCGGAATAATTTAGCCCAGCGCAATGCGCTGGGAACGGCGACCTCTCCAAATGGAAATTCTTCCAAGCCCCGTCAGGGGCGGCATCAATTAGTCCACGGTGTAAACCGTGGGAAAAAGCGCACCCAATCGAAAATCGTGAGCCCCGTCAGGGGCGGCATCAGGCGCGGGATGATTGCACCCGGCCCGGGTTTATGCCGCCCGAAAAAAACCACGGCGCCCAAAACGTGCCGCTGCATCCGTTATTCGCCGCCGCCCGGCCACCTTTAGTATAAAATGTGTGCGAACCGCGGCCGAGGGGGGCTGGAGTGAAGGGACAGGAAAACGAGATTGCTCGGCTGGAATCTTTGGCCACCTACCGCCGTCTGGCTGAACGGGTCCGCGCCGCATGGCCGGAATTTCAGAAGAGGCGAATCGAGCGCCTGAAGCCACATCCCACCTACATGGAAGCCCCTGCCGAAAAAGTGACGGAAGGCATTCTCGAAGACCTGTTCACCATGGTGCTTGACTGGCCCATTTCCAACCTGAGCCCTCAGGTTGAGCACGCCGACTTTGTCCTCTCCGATCACGGCATCCGCTGGATCATCATCGAGGCAAAGCGTCCCGGCGCATTCACTGCAAGCCCCGTGCAATTGAAGAACGCCATCGCGCAAGCCGCCGGATACGCCGCCAGCCAGCGCGTGCAGGTGGTTGTGGTGAGCGACGGCAACAAGCTGTACGCGGCCAACGTTGAGCCCGGCGGCTTAAAAGACCGCGTCTACATTTTGCTCTCCGCAGACGAGCCGCCCATGGACCTGTGGTGGCTGAGCCTGCAGGGAATTTGGAGAGATCGTGCCCCCGCCGACGGCGCATGGCTGCTCTCATTGGCGAATGACCTTGCGCTGCAATCGGAGGCGGAGGATGCGGCGGCGGACCCGGCGGCCTTGCTCCATCCCAAATACAAACTGCCCCTCCAGTGCTTTGCGTATGTGAAGGATGCCGCCAAGCCCCAAACCTGGAAGCTGCCCTACCTTCAGGCTAACGGCGTCGTGGACCGCAAAAGGCTCCCCAAGGCAATCCAGGCGATTCTTACCGACTATCGCGGGGTCAGGGTAAGCGACATTCCAGAAGAGAAGATTCCCGAAGTGCTCGCCTGCCTGGCTCGCGCCGCTTTTCAAACCGGACACTTTGACCCGGACTGCGCCGATCCGCCGCCCGTCTATAAACAGCTCGCACTTAAGCTGGAACAAGTCGGAATACGGATTGAAGACCTGCAAAAACAAGAGCGGCGCGATTAACTTTGGGCGCTGGTTGCAATACCTCGGCTGCTTTAATGCGCCGACGGCGGACACTGTCTAGTCAACTCCGCTCGCTGGCGGCTGCCATCGCCAGCGACGTGGATGGGTGTCGAAAAGAAGCGCTTCACGCGGCATCGCTATTTCAGAGATGGCTACCAACTGAAAGAATTCATTTGTCGTTCCGTTTTCCCATGGCTCGCTCGCCATGGGCCACAGGATGTCGCCCTTTCAGGGCTGAAGGCGCCGCGCCAGCGCCACCCGAGATGGATCGGCAGCCCCGTCATGGGCTATCCGCCTAGCCTCACGTTTCCAGCCCAACCCCCTCGTCCCAGCCAGCGTATGGTTTGTAGGTTTTGCAGCGTTTGCAGAGGTTGCATGGGATGTATACTATTCATACAATATACTCATTGACAATTCGCTCCGCTTTCCTCATAGTGCTTTCATGGCCTCTTCCGGTCCTGAGCCTTTTCGCTGGCTGTGGATGATCGCTACGACCGCTTTGGGCATATTTCTAATCTTTTCGCGTGGCTGGCTGACGCCCGGCGCGGCGTTCAGGGAGGCCCCCGGCCAGGCCGCCTTGGAGACGGGGCGAGGCGTCCAGGGAGCGAACCTAGAACCACCCATGGCGGGCGCTGACGCACCGGACGCGGATCAGTGCATTCGTAGTGATTTGAAGTCCCCGGGATTGGCGCTTGCCTCGGGGCGGAGGGAGGCGCGGAAATCAGGATTGTGCTCCCCAGGGAGCGAACCTACAAGGCCCCCGGCAAGGGTGCTTGAAGCGGTTGCAGATATGTGGCATGTCGCCAAATTTGACGGCGGCGGCGCGATGGCGGCAAACCGGCGTGGAACAGGCGCGGGCAAGGCCGGGCAGGCTCCGGGTAAGCGCCGGGCGGGGTTCAAACATTAAAAAGGCTGCGTGTGCGGCAAAAGATTAGAACCGCGGCGCGGTTTTGGGACGGAAGCAATGGGAAGGAATTTAATGCCGGGCGATTTGTCCACCGGAATTTTGCGGCAAAGGGTAGAGGCCGGCGGCCGCGCTCCGCAGGCTGGGATCGAGACGGGCAGCGGTCTTGAACTCCAGCGCCGCAGTTTGCCGCTGACCCTCGGCGGCGAGCAAGCGGGCCAGATTGTAGTGCGCCAGGGCCAGGTTCGGCTGCAGGCGAAGGGCGGCGCGCAACTCGGTTTCCGACCGCCGCCAGGCGCGCAGTCGCATATCCACAAGACCCAGGCTGTTCAGAACGTGGGCGGAGTGCGGGCTGCCGGTGAGCGCGGTCTGGAAGTAGGGGCGGCTTTCCGCAAAGCGCCCCTGGTGATAAAGGATGAAGCCCAGATTGTAGGTGGCAACAAAATCCGCCGGGTCGCCGGCCAGCACCTCACGAAATCGCCGCCCCGCGCGCTCATACTGGCCGCGCGCCAGCCATTCCTCGCCCAAAGCCTCTTCCGCGGGCATATAACCGGGAGCCACCTCCAGGGCGCGGTGCAATTCCGCAAAGCCCTGCCGGGGATTGAAAGCGCCCAGATAGCACTCCGCCAGGTCGTAGTGCGCCTGCGCGTTGCCCGGATCCTCGGCAACAATCTGACGGAACATGGGAATAGCCTGGCTGAGGCGGCCGGTCTGGCCCAGGCGCAAGGCGCGAATAAGGCTCAGGTATTCAGAAAGACGATCTTTGGCGTCCGGCTCCGCTGCCGTGCCCGCCACTCCGGAATTCGCGCGCACTCCGGCAAGGTATCCCAGCGACCCAAGCAGGGCCAGCTCGCGCGGTGTAGGCTGATGCGCAGCCGCAGGTTTGGATTTGAAGCCACCCAGCAGATCCATCTCGCGCTGGTGGAGCTTTTCCGCCACCGCGGGCATTTGCTGAATCAGGTTATGCGTCTCCCCGGGGTCGGTTTGAAGGTTGTAAAGCTCTGCGCGCGGCGTATCGATCAGCTTATACGCACCCAGGCGCAGGGCGCGCAAGGGAGCGCAGCCGAAGTGATCACGAGGATAATCACTCTCGCTGTAGACGCCGGCCGCGGCGGCATTGGCCGCGCCCGCGGTTATCGGAGGGCCGGAAAACGTTGCGGCCTTCGCCATGGCTGCCGGCGCGGGAGCGCCCGGCTGCAACAGCGTTCGTGCATCGGCGAACTTCCGGTCCGGAATCACGGACGCCGAGGCGTGGCCTTCAAAGGCGGCGGGAACGGGCATGCCGAGCGCTTTAAGCAGAGTGGGCGCAACGTCGATCAGGCCCATGGGCGCGTTAACACGGGAGGGTTCGGCCTGAAAGCCAGCGGGCCAATGAATAATCAGCGGCACCCACAGCGTGCTTTGATACACAAAATAGCCGTGGGTGTTTTCGCCGTGCGCACCCAGGCTTTCACCGTGATCGGAGGTGAACACAACCAAAGCGCGGTCCCAAAGCCCCTGGCGCTTCAGAAGCTGGATGAAGCTTGCCAGATTGCGGTCCACATAGCCGATCTCCGCGTCGTAACCCGCCGCCGCGTTGCGGTCCGCAGCGGCTGCAGGCAGCGAATAAGGGCGATGGAGGTCAAACAGGTGGATGAAAAGGAAAAAGCGCTCCTGGCGATGGGCGCTGACCCAGGGCGCGGCACTGGCCAGCACGGTGGCCGCGTTGCGCTTCAGGTCCGCGGCGCGCGCCATGCTCTGAAGGTGGGGATAGAAAGGGCTGTCGTAGACTTCAAATCCCTGGTCAAGACCGAACTGGCGGGCCAGAAAATAGCCTCCGATAAAGGCTGCCGTGTGGTAGCCCTGGCGGCGCAGATAAGCGGCCAGAGTCAGCGTTCCGGCGGGCAGGCGTCCCTGGTTTTCGCGCATGCCGTTCACAAACGGATAAGTGGAGGTGAAAAGCACCGTATGTGAAGGGAGGGTAAGGGGGATTTGCGCGCTGACAGCGCTGAAGAGCGTTCCTCCCCGGGCAAAAGAGTCAATGTGAGGCGTTTGAGCGCGGCGATAGCCGTAGGCGCTTAAATGGCTGGCGCCAAGCGTATCGACGGAAATGAGTATGACGGGGGTCGCGGCGTGGGAGCTTGAATTGGAACCGTTGCGGGCGCCATTGCGCCGCGCCGCGGGCTGGGCAATGCTTTGCCAGGGCCGCGTAGGTGAGGAGGAAAGTGCAATGTACGGCGACAGCGCCAGAAGAAGCGCGATAAGCGCTGCCGCGCGATGGATTATGGCGAACCTGCGTCCTGATGCCCCCATGGGTAGATTCTATGACCGCATTGGCGCCGCGTCACGGCCAATTTTTGCGCCGCCGGTTTGGGGCAATGTGCGTGACGCCGCGGAATTGCCGCGAAGGAGGCCGGAACGCCGGAAGGAGGACAATTTCCGTTCATCAAATTTTCACTCCTGTTTAATAGCCGCTCAACAATCAAAGCCTAAAGTTTTCGGGCGGGGGTCCGGTGTTGAACCGGACAATCCAACCCCGAGCAATCAGGAGATGAAGATGCGAAGAATGGTTTGGCTATTCGCCGGCGTTATGCTGATTGGAGCGCTTGGGCATAATGCAATTATGCATGCCAAAGGTAGCGAGCAGAAGGGTGACAAAGCTCCAAAGCCCAGAACTCCGATCGACCACGTGATTGTGATTATTGGCGAGAATCGCAGTTTTGACCACGTATTCGGCGCGTATATTCCCCCTAAAGGCCAGTCAGTTTACAACCTGCTTTCGGAAGGGATAATCAACGCCGACGGTACCCCGGGCCCGAATTTCAACAAGGCGGAGCAAATTCAGGCAACCGACACTGGTGTTTATTCACTTAATCCCACCAGCGCCGGCGCCTACACTGCTCTGCCGCAGGCCAACACCGACGGAACCCCCACCAATCCATACTTCACCAGCATAACGGCAGCCAAGGCGGCGGAGGCTGGGTTGCCTCCCGATGCCTACAACCTGCTGCTGATTGGAGGTTCAAACCAGGCAAACGGCGTGGTGGATACGCGCTTTCCGGCGTCGCCGGCCAACGGCCCGTTCCAGATTACCAACTATATTTCCTACGACGATTATGCTGGCAGTCCCGTGCACCGCTTTTACCAGATGTGGCAGCAGCAGGATTGCAACGTTGCCTACGCCACAACCTCCGACCCGGCGGGATGCCGCCACGATCTTTACCCTTGGGTCGAGGACACGGTAGGCGCGGGAACCAACGGGAAACCGCAGCCGATTCCCTTTACCAACGAGACGACGGGCGAAGGCAATATCTCGATGGGCTTTTACAACACCAATTCAGGCGATGAGCCGTACTTCACCTCGCTGGCAAAGCAGTATGCCATCAGCGATAACTATCACCAGGCCGTTCAGGGCGGAACCGGCGCCAATCACATTGCCCTGGGGACCGGCGACGCCATCTTTTACAGCGATGGCAATGGACATCCTCTGGTGCCTCCACCCAACCAGATTGAAAACCCCAACCCCCAGCCCGGAACCAACAACTGGTACACGCAGGATGGCTATTCCGGCGGAACCTACAGCGATTGCTCCGACATGACGCAGCCCGGAGTTGGCCCGGTCATGACCTACCTGCAGTCGCTGCCCTATATCACGTTCAACAACGGTAATTGCGCCAGCGGAGCCTACTATCTGCTGAACAACTACAACCCGGGCTACAACGCCGACGGCACCGTAAACCATGCTCCATTCACCGTGCCGCCTTCTTCGGTGCCGACCATCGCAGACGACCTGATCGATCACAACCTGAGCTGGAGCTACTACGGCGAGGGCTGGGCCAACGGTCACCCGGATAACGCCTATTGCACCATCTGCAACCCGTTTCAGTACGAAACTCGTATCATGACCAACCCCGCGCAGCGTGGAAATATCCACGGCATCTACCAGTTCTACAGTGACATCGCGATGAACCGGCTACCCGCCGTCTCCATCGTAAAACCCGACGGCTGGGTGGATGGGCATCCCGCTTCGTCGAAATTCGAACTTTTTGAGGACTTCACTCGCAAGATCATCGGCAAGGTTCAATCTAACCCGCAGCTTTGGCAGCACACGGCCATCTTTATCACTGTGGATGAAAGTGGCGGGTATTATGATTCCGGCTACATCCAGCCGCTTGACTTCTTCGGCGATGGGCCGCGCATTCCCCTGATCGTGGTATCGCCTTATTCTACAGGGGGCAAAGTGGCTCACAACTACTCGGATCACGTCTCGCTGATGAAGTTTATTGAGGCGAACTGGGGGCTGCCGCCCATCTCCAACCGCAGCCGCGACAATATGCCGAACCCTGTGCCCTCAACGGCCAATCCGTATGTTCCCGTGAACTCTCCGGCGATTGATAACTTGATGGAGATGTTCCGCTTCGAGTAAACCGGAGCCGCAAATTCAGCTTGGTAAAAGAGCCGGCCAGTGATTGCCGGCTCTTTTGCATGATGCAGTGGCGAAAATGAAAGGGAGTTGCGGAGGGATCAGGCGGAATAACATGGCTAAGGCATTGTGCCCGGCAGACGGGGTTTTCTTGACGCGGCGCAAGGCGGGTTCTTATAATCGGTACCGGAAGCGGGTGATGCTTACATGAAAAAGAATCTGGGTTTTGCCGTGACCGCGCTGGCGGCTGTGCTGGCCATATCCAGCTTAAACTTTGGTCAACAGAGTACCGCGCCGCCAACCAAGACTGCGCCGGCAACACAGGCCGCGACACCTAACCCGAATGAGATCAAGGTGCAGGTTAACCTGGTCAACGTCTTATTCACGGTAACAGATAAGAAGAAGCATCTGGTTCAGGACTTGAACCAGAAAGATTTCCGTGTTTATGAAGACAAGAAGCCGCAGGTCATCACCCATTTCAGCCGCGAGTCAAACCTGCCCTTGCGCATGGGAATCCTGATCGATACCAGTAATAGCATTCGTGAGCGGCTGCAATTTGAGCAGGATGCCGCCATTGACTTTCTGAATTCCACCCTCCGGCCCGACGAAGATAAGGCCTTTATTGTGGGATTTGACGTGGAACCCCAACTGCTGGCGGATTATACCGACGACATGGAGAAACTGACCAATGCCATTCGAAGCCTGCAGGCTGGCGGCGGCACCGGGCTTTTTGACGCCTTATACTACGCCTGCAAGCAAAAGATGGTGATGAACCCTCCACCGGAACCTTACATCCGCAGGGTTTTGATTTTGGTGAGCGACGGGTTGGACAATAACAGCGAGCACTCGCGCGATGAGGCATTGGCGATGGCGCAGCGCGCAGAGGCCACCATCTTTGCCATCAGCACCAATCGCAGCGGTATTACCGAACGCGGCGACCGGATCCTGGAATATTTTGCGGCGCAGACCGGCGGGCGCGCCTTTTTCCCGTTTGAGGCGAGTGATCTGGCCAGGAATTTTCAGGATATTTCAAACGAATTGCGGAGCCAGTACAGCTTGGCCTACATTTCCACCAACCAGGCGCATGACGGTACCTTCCGGGCCATTTCGATTGTTCCCGTGGAAAAGGGATTGCACGTCAGGGCCAAGTCGGGCTATTTTGCTCCGACCCTTCCCGGTGCTGCGCCTTCAAAATAAGTCGCAGCCCGTTGCAAGGCATTAACGCATTGGCCGGAGCGTGTGCGGTTAAGAAGTAGGGGCAAAGTATCCCCTTCGCGCCTGAATCTTGTAATTGCCGCCATTTACCGTGACTCGTATCCTTCTAAAGCCCCCGTCGTTGGTCTTGTTGCTTGGCGTGTAACCCAACAAATATTGGGTGCGGAGCTGGTTGGCGATTTCCTCAAAAGCTGACCCGGTATCGCTGGCGCGGTTCACCTTGATAACCTGGCCGCCGGTTTCCGACGAGTACTTTCTCAACACTTCGTCGCCGTGAAAACTCATATTGAGCGGGCCGTAAAAGCCCCTGTCTACAATGTCGACGGCATAGATAATCACGTCGGCCTTCTGGGCCATGTCCAGAGAATCCTGCATGCGAATCTTGCTCCCCTGGTCCTGACCGTCGGTAAGCAGAATCAAGACCTTTCTGCCAACTTCGTTCATCATCAGATCGTGTGAGGCCAGATAAACGGCGTCATACAGATGAGTAGCGCCGCTATTGGCGCCGGGAAAAGTACCGGGCAGCGGCCCCGCGCCGCCGCCGTTTATCTGGGTATCGTCGATGGCTTGAGAAAGCCGCTTGAGGCTGGCGGTAAAATCCTGCAGCAATTCGACCTCAACATCAAAGTGCAATACAAAGGCAAGGTCTTTAGGCTGCAGCACATGGTTCAGGAACACCTTAGCCTGGTCTTGTTCCACTTGCAGCACTCGCTGCTGGCTGGGACTGGTATCCACCATAATGCCCAGATCAAGCGGAGTATCCGCGGATCGGGAGAAGTAGCGAATGGTTTGCGGGGCGCCGTCTTCCGTCAGGGCGAAATCATCCTTGTTGAGATCCGGAATCAGCCGGCCCTTCCTGTCTCTCACCACCGCATAAACGTTTACAACCTCAGTTTGAACTTTGAGAGTATGGGTCGCCTGCGATGCATTCTGCTGCCCCATGGCGATCTTAGGCCACACACCGCGTATTGCGGCAGAGAGTGCGAAGAACCCGCAAAAGCTGATCGCAATGGATTTCCATGTTTTCTGTTGCCACTGGCTCAATCTCGAAGTCTTCAGCATATATCCCCTTCGATGCACTTTTCTTGCAACGAGTTGCGAACAAGCAAGGCCAGGCATGGCAGCAGGGAGCTTGCGCCGCGCTCAAACCACTTCCACAGAAGCCAGCCGTTCGCTCCGATCACGCATCGCTTGCTGCGCCTGAGAAGTGGGACGATGACATTCGCCTGCGTCTTTCCATGCTCCCGTGAAGATTCTTTATATGTGCGCATTCATTACCAGGCGAAAATTGCGATAGGTGCTTCCGACCGGCCTGCAACCTCCCGCGCCAAAGGTCAGGGATTGCAGACAGGCTCCGCATCCATTATCTCATTCGCTGGCCTGAAAACTGGAGTCAACCCGGATGGACACAAGCGGCGATACTGCCGCATGCCTGTTGCTGCGCCACGCGAGATTGAAGCAAGAGCGAGCGAACCGGATCTGCGAGGAAAGGACGCATTTCATCGCTTTGAATGACCTCTGATCCAGCTTCCCGTTTCCCTTCGAAGAGAAAAAAAAGAAAATCTTAATGCAGCTGATGCACTTTCCTCTTGACAACAGTTTGCGCAATCACTATACATGGGATTGAACACGCGCTCCGCCAGTTCGCTGGCGGAAGTATTCGGTTGATCTGAGAGGAGAATAAAATGGCAGCAAAGAAAGCCGCTAAGGCAAAAGCCAAGAAGAAGAGATAACAGCGAACGCGAGATTACGCGGAACGATCGGGGATGCCGTAAGGCATCCCCGAAGTTTTTCAGGCAACTTCTAAAACCCCTTCAGATTACACAGACCCTTCACTTCAGCCTGATTCTTTACAACATTGCAGGCAGCGCCATCACTCCCCTTCACTACGCTCCGGAGCGGCCAGTTCGCGGGGGAGAGCTTCAACGGGATCCAACGCGGGGATTTCTTCTCCGCCTGCCACCCCAAGTTCCTTAAAGCGGCGGGCGGCAATCAGAACGCGGCTTTCCAGCGAGCCCGTGGCTTTGTTGTAATGCTCGACAGCGCTCTTCAGCTCCGACCCGACCCGGATAAAATGACTCAGAAAAGTCCGGAGCCGGTCATAAAGCAATTTCCCCTGTTCGCTGATCTCCTGCGCATTCTTCTGAATACTCTCCTGGCGCCAGCCATAGGCTACAGCAAGCAACAAGGCAATCAGCGTGGTGGGGGTTGCCAGCATCACACGCTTCTCCATGGCATACACCAGCAGCGACTGATCCTGTTCAAGGGCGGCGCTGAAAAATGACTCGCCCGGCATGAAGAGAACCACAATCTCCGGCGAAGTAGATAACTGACCGGCGTAATTCCGAGCCGAGAGCTGAGTTACCTGCTGCCGCACGGTTTGACTGTAAGTGGCAAGCGCTTCTTTCCGGTCCCTATCAGAGCTTGCGGCGGCGGCAGTCTGGAACGCATCCAGGGGCACCTTGGAATCCACCGCGATCTGGCGACCGCCCGGAAGCTGGATAATCATATCGGGACGCGATCGTCCCCCTTCGGTTTCCAGAGTTTCCTGCTCAATAAAGTCGCAATGCTCAGCCATGCCCGCCAACTCAACCACCTGGCGCAATTGCATCTCTCCCCAGCGACCTTTCACCTGCGGGCCACCTTTGAGCGCGGTTGCCAGAGTAGTGGTCTGCTTCTGCAGTTCCTGGTGAAGCGCGGCCAATTGGTTCAATTGCTGGTCAAGGCTGCTGTAAGCCTTTTGCCTGGCATTCTCGAGCTCGATCACGTGTTGTTCATACTTATCCAGCGACTCCTTAAGCGGCTGCACCAGCGCATGGATCTCCTTCTGGCGTCCTTCAAGGTCTCCCTGGGCGCGAATCTGCAGTGCTTCAAAAGCCTGCTGCGCCACACTCAAGAAAGCCTGGTTGTTTCCCTGCAGGGCATCAGCGGAAAGAGCTTTAAAGGTATCCACCAGTTTCGCGCGCGAGTCGTCAAGCAACTTCCTTTGGTCTTCAAGATGAGCTTGCGCCTCCTGCAATTGCGTTTCAGCCCGCGTCCTTGCCTCCTTTTCGTCCACGAAGCGCTGGCGGAGTCCAGCTAGCTCTTCGGCAGTGGTTTGAAGAGCGGCGAGCCGGGTTTGGGCCTCGGTCCTTTGGTTGCTTTCCAGCCTTAACTGATCCTGCAGTTGCCGCGTTTCCTGAGCGGCCGAATCTCTCTGGCTCTGCATCATCGCCAGTTGCTCGCGCAGGCCCGTCTGCATCGATTCCAGACCTTCAATCCGGCTTTGGGCCGCCGTCCGATTGCCCGCAGCGCGGGAAGAAGCCCACAGATAGCCCGTGGCACACCCCGCCAGCACGCCAACCCCCAGCATGATCCATTCATTCAACATCGTACCTCCATAAACAGACCGATTTAACAGACTGAACAGCACATTTTCAGGTCTGGTCTTCGTGCGCCGGGCAAATGGCAACATAGTCGCACCATTTACAAGCCAGTCCCGGATTCGGAGTAAACAGGCCGTCGCGAATGTTCTGGGCTACGAGGCAAATCTGGTCCAGCGTCTGTTGCATCTGCTTCGCGTTGCGGGTTGTGGAAACAACCTGATTGTTGGTGAGGTTGTAAAAAGTGAGGCGCACGGGGTTTAAACCCATTTGGTCGCGTGCCGCCAGCGCGTAAACGGACAACTGCAGGCTGCTGTCAGCATCCTTTGTTGAACGAGGCCGTCCGGTTTTGTAATCCACCAGTTCCACAGCATTGCCCGGCGCGTTCGGAATGGGATTTAACTGGTCAATACGGCCTTCAATCGTCAGTTTGTCGAGTTCCAGGCAAAAACCCTGCTCGGAGCGGATCGCTTGGGCGTCTATGGCCAGGGCGTTGTGACGTTCAACAAACTCATGCAGTTGTTCCATGCCGGCTTTCTTGTACGTCTCCTCCTGGTACTTGTCATCAAAGCCCGTGCTCTTCCATGACCTTAGAAATTGATCTTCCATCCATTCCAGGCTCGGTGTTTCTTCCCGCCGTTTTTCAAAATAGTGGCGAACGACCTGGTGCATAACGGAGCCAAACGTCAAGCTTGCCGCCGGCGCACCTGGCACCCGCAGCAGATGATTAAACTTAAACTTCAGCGGACAGGTCAAATACTCCTCGATCGCCGTGGCGCTTAACCTCATCACTCCGTCGGCTTCGACGGTGGTGGGCGTTTGCGCAAATTCCGCCAGCGATGGAAGAACGGCTCTTGGGAGCGGTTCTCCGCCAAAAAGCGTCCCTTGTTGTGGCGCCAAAAGCGAGGAACTCGGCTTCGGTTTCGCCTCTCCATACTGATCACCAGAGGAGCGCTTGGTCGGCAAGCCGTTTGCGAATGATCCGGCAGCTCCGGCCGCCTCCGTATTGGCTGCTCCAGGGCCGGTTGTAGTCACATCTTTCTGGGAAACAACTTCGGGGAGTTCAATTCTTTCGATATCGCGTGCCGCCAGAGCCAGATCAGCCGTCAACTCCGTAATAAACCGCGACTTCTGCCGGTCGTTCTTCGCCACACCCGAAATATAGAGCCTTTTCCTGGCGCGCGTGATGGCCACATAAAACAGCCGCCTCTCCTCCTGAATGTGAATGTCACCAGGCGGCACGGGTCCCTTGCTCAATTCAACCGGAAATTCGATGACCGGCTTTCGATCCGTGGAGGGAAATCTGCGTGCCGCTACTCCAATCAGGAAGACCACCGGGAATTCCAGTCCTTTTGCGGCATGGATGGTCATCATCTGCACCGCACGGCTGGCCTCCGGCGGGTCGGGAGCGTCAATTCGACCGCCCGCCTCGATGAAAAAATCGAAGTATTCAATAAACTCCGCAAGGCGTCGCGTTTCGCTTTTCTTTTCCCATTCTGCCAGGAATTTTTCGTAGACGCCCAGCAGAACACGGTCGCCTGGCTGCAAAACTGCATCCAATTCCAGAAACTCCTTCAAGCGGTCAAACACTTTCGTGACGGGCAGAGAGAACGCCAACCGACGCAGTTTGCTCGTCATCGATTCAAACTCCTGCCAGCCACTTGATTCAATCTCGGCAGCGTACCTTGGGTTTTTTGCCGTCTGTTCAAACGCTTCAAACAGCGAGCAGCGGGATTGTGCCGCGGAGTTCCGCATGGCCTGGGCCAACTGAGGTGAAACGCGCCACCGAGGAGTCATTAAGACCCGGGTAAGGCTAACGCTATCGCCGTGAGAATGAATTACTCGCAAATACGCCACCAGGTCGCGGATCAACGGCACGGTCAGAATCGAGAGTCCTCGGATTGCAAAAGGGATACCACGCCGTCGGAACTCCGCAACCAGCAAGTCCCGGTATCCATGCGCCCGGTACAATACGGCGATCTCGCCCAGGGGCCTGCCAAGACTTGCCAAGCGGCTAACCTCCTCGGCCACTCCCGCCGCCTCGCTTTCAAAAGCTTTGGAACTCAACAGATAGAGAGGACACCCTTCATTCTGCGAGGCGATCAGCTTGGGTTTGTTTTCGTACCGCGGGTTTTCCGCGATAGCCGCCTCCGCTACACGAAGGATACGTGCCGTGGAACGGTAATTTCGATTCAAGTAGATCGTTTCATGACCCGGAAACGCACTGCTGAACATCTTGAATGCACCGTGCGAAGCGCCACGAAAACGATAGATTGCCTGATCGTCATCACCCACCGCGGCAATTCGAAAGGGCGAAGCCACGAGCAGTTTAAGCAGTTCCACCTGCCCGTAATTGGTGTCTTGAAACTCGTCCACCAACACATAGCGCCATTGTCGCTGCAGGCTGCTGCGAAGATCCGCGTCCTTGGCCAACAGGGCGACCGACTCACTGATCAGACTACCAAGACTGGAGTAACCCTCATGCTCCAGAAGATAGCGGCTCCTGCCAAAAACTCGTGCCAGTTCAAATAGCCTAAGCAGTTCATCCCAGGACTGCCGTTCCTGGTCGCCGAACGGGTGATCTTTCAAAGGATCGCCGCCGTCAATCTTGCTTGGGAGATGGAATGATTCACCCGGATGCAGCTTCTTGAGAGCGGCCGCAATGGCGGGATACGCGGCCAATACATTTGCCTGGCACTTCTCCGTATAGGCATCGAATTCATCCGGGCCTACCAATGCATCCTGGCAGCGGGAGAAGAACTCATTCAGGCTGTGGAGGAAAGCGCCCGGTTCAGCCAGCTTCTGGTAAAACCTGAGACCAAGATGTTCCATTCGCCGCCGCAAAAAGATCCACACGTCGGTTTTATCCAGTAACCGCCGGTCAAACTGCCTTTTGCGCAACAGCTCGTAACAGAAAGAGTGAAAGGTCGCGATGAGCGGAGCCGTCTCAAGTTGCGGGAGCGCCTGTTTGACACGGACTTTCATTTCCAACGCCGCTTTTTCCGTAAAAGTGAGCGCCAGAATGTTCTGCGGCCCCACGCTGGTCTCCTGCGGCGAGTTCAGCAAGTGAACAATTCGCTGCGTGATGACGCGCGTCTTGCCGCTGCCCGGCCCGGCAATGATCAACAGCGGCCCGTCGCCAAACTCCACCGCACTCTTCTGTTCAGGGTTAAGGTCCTGCATAAAGTCGCTTCCCATTATTCACACAAATACTATCGCGGGCAAACAATGCGCAGCGCGCAACGTGACCTATTACAGGCAGCCGATCATCGCGCCTTTTGAGAATATTACTGGCGGGGGGAATGAGTGACCGAAGGCTGCGAGTTCCGGGAAGGGATTGCTTGCGGAGCGTCGATTGCCAAGCGATGTGCCGTTGCGTGAGGGTCTGCAACCCAGGATGGACTGGATTTGGCGGTTCTTGTGGGCCTTGGAATATTCCGCGCCAGCTAGCCGAGTTTAAATATTATGATATCTGTGACTTATAGCAGACCTGATTTTTTAGTTGGTTGATTTTAGTGCCTTGATAACTCTTTGGTTCGTTTCTACTCAGTGGTCTGTTTTGTGGTGCGTTGGGTTTGTTTTGAGTAACAAAATGACACATTCCGGACCAACTGCCTCAATGTGCGGTGCCTTGTGGGAAAACATACCATCCGAGCAGTGCTGCCAGTTTAACAAGCATTAAAGTTGTGATAGATACCCAATCGGCTGAAAGTGCGGCCTGGGTGGCGTGTTACGCCGCCCTTCTCCGAAGAAATGGAGGAGCGACTCGGGCGTCTGGTTCGGGACCAAATGGAAGAGACAACCAGGAACGGACAACTCAGTGTAAGTATCATTCTGGATTCCATGACAGGCCTTAGCGAAATTTCCACGTCAGGCAAAAATACTGAAACCCTCCCCGAATTCACGGTAGTATAATCGCTCCATCGCAAAATAGGGTGCGCTTTTGGAATGGAGCTGAAAATGGACCAACCGTTTTCGCGCCGCGAGTTTGTAAAAGGATCCCTCGCCATGGCCGCCGGGGCGACTTTGGGAAACGCGGCGATTGGGGCCGAAGCTCCAATCCGGCCGGAAAACGATGAATCGCCGCAAGCTGATTCCCACCTGGAATGGCGCAACCGGAATCCTCGCATGCGCTATCGGCGCCTGGGCCGCACGAATTTTATGATTTCCGAAATAGTGTGCGGCGGAGACCCGATCGCACCGGATAATTATCGCCATGTTCAAGTGGCCATCGATATGGGATTGAATTACCTGGACACAGCGCCGGCGTACGGTCATGGCGCCAGTGAGGAAGGATATGGCAAGGTGATTGCCAATGGCGTGCGCCAGAAGATTTTTCTCACCACCAAAGTCGATCCAATGCTGCCCAACCGCTTTCAGGCTTATCTGAAGGTATTTGAAGGCTTAAGTTTGAAAGAACAGGGCGCCGTGCTTGCCGAAGCCAATGAGAGCATTCAACAGCGCCGCGCCACGTTGCCCAACTACATGGGACACTACTTCACGACTCAACTGCGACAGCAGGAACAAGCCTCAATCTGCGACGTTTTGGAAAAGCGATACGCTTCAAAAATTGACCGCCCGCAGGTTTATACAGCTACCATCATCCAGTCACTGGAGGGCAGCCTGCGCCGTCTTGGAACGGATCATGTGGATTTGTTGCTGTGCCCGCACGGCGCCAATACGCCGATTGAGGCGCAGATTCCTGAAGTCTTTGAAGCCTTCCACACACTGAAGCAGCAGGGAAAGGTCCGATTCCTCGGCCTTTCATCTCACAATGATCCGGCAGGAGTGTTAAAGGCGGCGGTTGATACGGGCATTTATTCCATGGCGATGGTGGCGTATAACATCATGAACCGCCACTACGTTGAACCGGTCATTGAACACGCCTTCGAAAAGAATTTCGGCGTCATCGCCATGAAGACTTCCCAGGCTGTGTACAACCCGGATCGGTCGACTGTTCCCGTTCCAGAGCGCGCTGCGTACCTGAACAACGCAGTGCCCGGCGATATGGGATTGCATCAGAAGGCTTACACGCTGGCCTTGCGGAATCCGCACATTTCCGCAATCATCTCTAACCTGGTCAATGAGCAGCAGGTGAGGGAAAACATAGTGGTGGCACAAAATGGAGTGGGCGTGGGACTTTCGGGGTCGGGCGGCTAAGACGCGGCGCCCCTCTGCCGCCTCAAGTAGGCGAAGTTCGGCAGGATAACTCCGCTGTAAATTACACGCACTCAAAAGTGCCCCCGCCAGTCATGCGAACCGGGAACTACCGCTTTTCCGCACCTTGGGTGCGAGCGTGAGACGCTGGAAGGGCTTTAATCACCGCCGGGTTATTTGCTCACGTATTTCTGCGGATCCTTCTCAAACGCCACCTTACAGCCAACGGCGCAAAAATATATGGTCTTACCCTTGTAATCCGTCTTTGCCGCCGCCTTTTCCGAATCAATCTGCATTTTGCAAACAGGGTCAACGACTTTCATTTTCAAACCTCCTCAAACAAACAGCCTTGCGTTTAATGTAACGCCGGTCTCATTTGGGGGCCCGGCCCAAAGCCAGGTCCAATTTGGCCGCCGCAGACTGATACTGATATCGGGACGTTACAACTTGACCCGCTGCGGAAGTGGCCAGCAGTTGAGCGTCTGTCAACTCAATGATATTGCCATAACCCACCCGGTAGCGTCCTTCCGCAAGCGCAAGATTTTCTTTGGCTTCGCGGTCAGCCGTCAGAGAAGTGTCAATTTGATCGGTTGCCAGCTTCAAGTCAGAATATGCGGCATACACCTGCTGGCGAACCTGCAAAAACAGGGAGTCGCGCTGAGCCGCCGCGCCCGCGTGGGCGGCCTGAGCCATGCGAAGTTCGGCGTGGCGAGCGCCGCCGGAAAAAAGGTTTTGGGCGAACAAACCTGCCAGGCTCCAATTGTTCACCAGAGGGAAAGTAAGGTTATTAAAGTTGTAAAAGCTGGAGAAATTAAAACTGGGCTTCAGGTTGCTGTGCGCGTATTGCAGGTTGGCCCGGGCTGCGGCGATCTGGTCGCGCAAGGATTCGAGGTCCGGGCGATTTTGAATGGCCTCGCTCAATAATTGATCCCGGTTTGGCAGCGGTTGAACCTGCGCCAGAACGTCCTCAATATCCGGAGCCTTTTCAATGGGAATGCCCATAGCCGTCGCCAGGGCGGCATGGGCAACATCCATATTCTCGCGGGCTTGATTCAGGGCCAACTGGGCATTGGCTACCGCCACTTGCTGCCTGGTCACATCAATCTTGGCGCCCCTGCCGACTGTGTAAAAAGCCTGCGCCTGGTCCAAATGTTTCTTTTCGCTAACCAGGGATTCCTCTTGAACTTTCTCCAGTTCGCGGTTCGCCAGCAGAGTGTAATAGGCTGCGCGAACGTTATAGTAAACCTGCATGCGAACGTTCTTGTAATCCTGCTCGGTCGCGGCCAGAGCCGCGGTGCTCCTGTTGATAACGCCTTTCTTCCGTCCAAAATCATAAATGGTCTGATTCAGGTTCACGCCGCCGTAATAATACGGCGACGTTGAATTATTCTGCCCCTGGTAAAAGAGTTTCCACAGGTGGGGCGGCGTGCCCGGCTGGCCGGCGTAATTGTATGTTTGCCGGGTGTAGAAGGAACCCATATTAATTTGCGGCAGGTAGTTGGAGTGGGCGATAGTTACCGCTTCGCGAGCCTGGGCTACCTGGGCCTCAGCCGCTGCCAGATCCGGGTGGTTCTGCATGGCAATTGCGACGCACTCATCAAGACTAAGCGCCTTGTTGCCGGAATCCTGCGGGCCGGTCGCGGTAAGCGGCAAGGCAACGGCGATTAGGGTCAGTAACATAAAACCACGCCATTTCATTTTTATTGCCTGCCTCCTTTCGCAAGCCTTAGCCGGCCCTGCATTCAGCGATTGCGGGCCTACGTTCAAAAACGTAAATTCCCCCGCCCTCAGGGCGCATTGAATTCGACCGGCTGCACCTTTCCGCCGTCATCCACTTTGGTTCCCAGGTTTAAAACAACCTGTTCGCCGGCCGCCAGACCGGATCGCACTGAAACAGTTGCTCCATCGTCCCGGGCTACAACCACCGGGCGCAGTCTTACCTTGTCATCGGGCCCGACAATCGCCACCAGGGTTCGCCCGCTGCGCACAAGCAATGCCTCCGAGGGAATCTGCAAGCCGTGTAATTGCTGGCGAACGCGGATGGCAGCCTGCACAAAGCTGCCTGGAATCACCAATCCGTTGCGGTTATTGAAGTCGATCTCGGTGAGCATGGTGCGCGTCTTGGGGTCAAGCTCCCCGCTAAGGCGCGTTACGCGAGCGCGAATCCTCACCGTGTCGCGTGTAGGGTCGGTGATTTCAACTGCATCGCCAACCCGGATTTCCGAGGCGTCAGCCTGGTTCGGATACACATAAACACGGAGAACGTCCGTTTTTGATACCTTTACCACGGGAAGAGAGCTGGTTTGCGAGCCCGTGGCATTCTGCACCAGCGCGCCGGGATCGGCATAGCGGGCTGTAACCAACCCGTCAAACGGCGCGCGAATGATCTCATAGGCCTTCAGCGTCGCCAGGTCCGACACATTTGCGGCTGAAACCTTTGAATCGGTCACCGCCTGGTCCGCATCCTGCTGGGCGATCATGTCTCTTGCCACAAGGCGCGTGGCGCGTTGCGCGTTAATCAGCTTGTTGTGGGCATCGGCTACCGCGCCGCGGTATTGGCTATCGGTTTCTGGCGACTCAATTTCCGCCACAATCTCACCGCTTTTTACACGGTCGCCTTTATCCACGCGCACGTCCTTCAGATACCCGCTCACTTTGGCGTAAAGGGTGGCTTCATAAAATGAGTACGTTTCCCCAAGCAAGGTGACCGTCCGGAAGGCGGCGGGCGGCTGAACGTGCACTACCTGGACGCGCGGCCCTTTTTGTACTTCTTCGTTGCGGGTTTGAACCTCTTTCGTCAGCCGCTGCTCTTCCCCACCTCGCAATCTTCGGGCCAGGAAACCCGCACCCAGCACCAGAATCAGTCCCGCCAGGTACAACAGGAAGGTGGCCACTCCCCGCTTTTGCGTTTTCTCTTCCATAGTTGTTTTGATTGCTCAACCTCTCGACTGCAGCTTGATTATCCTCCAAATTCGTCGTACAAGGCTCGCCGCGCCCTCTCGCCCTGCTCCTCGGCGCGGAAGCGGGCCTCCAACAAATGCTTCGTGGGCAACTTCACACGCAACAATGAATAGATGACGGGAACCAGAAACAAGGTGGCAAACGTGGCAACCAGAAGGCCGCCAATCACCGCCCGGCCCAGCGGAGCGTTCTGTTCGCCGGCTGCCCCCATTCCCAGCGCCATCGGGATCATTCCGATGATCATCGCCAACGCCGTCATCAGCACCGGCCGCAGCCGCGTCTTTCCGGCTTCCAGTGCCGCCTCAATTGGCGAAAGGCCCTTCTCAACGCGAAGATCATTGGCAAAGCTTACCAATAGAATGGAGTTGGAAGTGGCAATGCCCACGGCCATGATGGATCCCATTAGGGATTCAACGTTGATGGTGGTACCGGTAAAGGCGAGCATCCAGATGATGCCGACCAGTGCTCCGGGCACAGCCATCATGATGATGAACGGGTCCAGCCAGGATTGAAAAAGCACAACCATCAGCGCGTAAACCAGAATGATGGCCAGGATCAGGCCGAGACCGAGGCTGCGGAAAGAATCCATCATCACCTGGTATTGGCCGCGCAGGAAAATCCGCAGCCCCGGCGGAAGCTTTCCCAAACTTTGAATCTGTCCCAGGATGTCGCGTGAGAACGAACCAAGATCGCGTCCATCCACATTCGCTTCAACGTCAATCACGCGCTGCACCGTGTAGTGGCTGATTTCCTCAGGCGTAGAAATCGGCTCCACACTGGCCACATTGGCCAGGGTTTCCGCGGGAATTTCAGGCAAAGCGGTGGGAATCGGCATGGGGGCTGGCTGGTTCAGCGCGCCCGCCGCAGGCGGGGTAACAGCGGTGGAAAGGATTTGACCGACGGAGCGGATGCGCTGGTAGGGCACCTGAACGGCGACAATGTAATTAACACCATTGGCCGGGTTTAGGAAAAATGAGGGTGAAACCAAAGCGCTTGAAGAAAGCCCGATCAGCATGCTATTCGCAACGTCACGCTGGCTAAGGCCGAGCTGCGCGGCGCGCTCGCGGTCCACATTCACCTTAAAGCCCGGGTAGTGCAGCACCTGTTGAATATGGACATCTGCCGCACCAGGAATATATTGAATGGAATCGCGCAGACGCTGTGCGTATCGCGAGCTGATATCGAAATTCGGCCCGGTAACCTGAACGTCAACGGGCGAAGACAGGCCAAAGTTCAGGACCTGGTTAATAATATCCGCCGCCTGAAAGTAAAAGCTTGAGCCCGCAAACTCCCGCGGCAGCACCTTGCGCATTTCGCGCATGTACTCGATAGTGGGGTGATGCGTGGGTTTCAGCGAAATCAGGATTTCCGCATCCATCCCTGCCACGTTGTCAGTCTCAACGTACGCCAGGTTAAAGAAAACCGGCACCCCAATCATGTCATTGATAGTGTTTAGCTCGTTGGCGGGGATGATTTGGCGAATCCGGCTTTCGACCTGAGCCACTAGCTTTTCCGTGTCCTCAATCCTGGTGCCTCCAGGTGCGCGCATATGCAGCTTCATCAACCCGGCGTCTCCGCTGGGGAACAGATCCTCGCCAACGCCGGGCGCTAGAAACGCCGTAACTACAAGCAATAAGAGGCCCACCAGCAGAACGTAGGTCCGGTTCGCCAAGACCGTTTCAAGCACGCTTCCGTACGCTTCCTGAAAGTGAACAAAACCGGCATCCCTTTTGCGATTGATGGCCGCAACCGCCCGGGCAAAAATGCCGGCATCGGGAGAGGCGTGCTCCAGTTCCGGGCTGCCCGGCACGTGCTTTTCACCGGTCATTAGCAGGCGTGCCAAAGTCGGTACCAAGGTACGTGAAAGCAGGTAAGAAGCCAGCATCGACACTACTACGGCAAGCGCCAGGGGCGTAAAAAGATACTTGGCAGGCCCGAAGAGCAGTGTTACCGGGAAGAAAACGATGCAAATCGCCAAAGTGGCCACAATCGCGGGAACGGCAATCTGCTGCGCGCCATCCAGAATGGCAACCGTCAGCGGCTTGCCCAGCGCTCGGTTACGGTGAATGTTTTCCACTTCCACCGTTGCGTCGTCCACCAGCATTCCGATCGCCAGCGCCAGGCCGCCCAGGGTCATCAGGTTGATGCTGTCACCGGCAAGATTAAGGCCCACGATTCCCGTAAAGATAGCCAGCGGAATCGAGGTAATCACGATCACCATGCTGCGCCAGCTTCCAAGAAAGAACAGAATCATCAGCGATACCAGCAGCGATGAGGCCATGGCCTCATGAAGAACCGACTGGATGGCGTCGCGGACGAAAACGGATTGGTCAAAGTCCAGGCGGATGTTCAGACCCCTGGGAGCGATCGAACGGATATAAGGCAGGATGTTTCGTACGGAATTGACGACGTCGAGCGTTGATGCGTCTCCATGCTTCAGAATGGCTAAATATGCGGAGCGCTTCCCGTTCACATGCACTACGTTTTCCTGCTCCGCAAAACTGTCTTCAACCTTGGAAACGTCGCCTAGCAGTACCTGCGCGTTTCCCACTATCTTGACGGGCAGGCTGTTGAATTGACTCACCAGGTCTGGGCTGGAGTTGAGCAATACGTTGTATTCCGTGTGGCCCATGCGCGCCGTGCCGCCGGGTTCTATCACGTTAGAGGCTTGCAATGCGTTGACAATGTCGTTGGCAGAAAGCCCTTTGGCCTCCATCGCCTGCGGGTCTAATTGCACCATCACCTGACGCTGCTTTCCTCCAAAGGGAGCGCCGGTTGAGAGCCCTGGAATGGTAAAAAGGCTGACACGGATAAAATTGAGCCCGTAGTCGTAGATTTGCTCTTCCCGCATGGTTGGACTGGAAAGCGTCATTTGGACAACAGGAACGTTGGAGGCGTTGTACTGAATGACGTCGGGCGCTTGCATGCCCGGAGGCATGATGCGAAGGATAACGCCGGAAATGGACGAAATTTGCGCAATGGCGGCGCCTATGTCCGTACCAGGTTGGAAGTAAACCTTTAATAAACCTATACCCGGAATAGAATTGGATTCAATGCGCTCAATCCCATTCACGGTGGTTGAGTAGGCACGTTCACTGATCAGCACCACCCGCCGCTCCATCTCCTCAGGGGAAAGGCCGGGATAGTTCCAAACCACTTTTACAACGGGAATATCAATATTCGGGAAGATGTCCACGATCATCCGTGAGAGCGACAGCAGGCCCATCAGAACGATCAGAAGGGACATAATCGCCACCGTATAGGGGCGTCTTAAGGCTAGACGTACAATCCACATCGTTTCAGTTACCGGGATTTACTGCGGCATTTCAGGCGTAAGAACCTTAATTCGAGTATGCCATAAGCAATGGAACAGAATTAGACGCTAAGCAATAAGATGCGCGAGTTTGAAGATTGATTCCAATATATTTTTGATAAGCCATTAAGATCGTTTTGATATAATGCCGCCATGGAATTGCGCCATCTGAGATACTTTGTTGCGGTCGCTGAAGAATTGCACTTCGGCCGCGCCGCGCTGAAGCTGAGCATTGCCCAACCCCCACTTAGCCAGCAAATTCAGCGCTTGGAAAAAGAGCTGGGACTGCTTCTCTTCCAGCGGACCAAACGACGGGTGCAGCTTACCCACGCGGGCCAGGTCTTTTTGCGCGAAGCCAAGGAAACGCTGGCACAGGCTGACCACGCTGTGAAGGCCGCGCAGCGCGCCGGGCGCGGCGAACTGGGGCAGCTTGTGGTGGGTTTCGTAGACTCTGCGCTTTACGCGGCGCTGCCTCCCATCCTGCGGGCATTCCGGTCACGCTTTCCTGAAGTGGAGTTGGTGTTACGGGAACTGAATCCCAGCGAACAGTTCATGGCATTGCAGAACGGGCGCCTGCACGCGGGCTTTGTGCGGTCAGTGATCCGGGATGAGACGTTGGTGCAGCGCACAATTTTCCCGGAGCGCCTGATCGCTGCGCTGCCAAATGACCACCCGCTCGCCGCTAAAACCCAGATCCCGCTGGGTGAGCTATCCGGCGAGGGCTTTGTTATCTTTCCCCGCGCGCTCGGACAGGGGTTTTATGACCAGATCATGGAAATGTGCCGGCGCTCGGGCTTTAATCCTCGCGTTGTGCAGGAAGCGAATGAGATGCAAACCATCGTGAGCCTGGTGGCGGCCGGCATTGGTGTGGCGCTGGTTCCCTGGTCTGTTCGCAACCTTCGCATCAAAGGCGTAGTGTATGTTGAAATCGCCGACCCCCGCGCGCAAACCGTCATGCTGGTGACCTGGAGGAAAGACGATCCCACACCTGTGCTGCAAACCTTCCTGGCTGTGGTCAGCGAGGTGGCAGAAGCTGAAGACAAGACGGCGCTGATTTGAAATTGCCGGGTGCGACGGGCATCCCCGATAGCGGCACGCTTAAATGCGCCGCCGTGAGCCAGGGTCGCGGGGCGGCCCGGCCGGAATTAGCCGTGAGCCGGGGCGGGAAGCGGTTCTGCTTCATCCGGATGCGGGTGGCTTCGGCGCGAATCGGGCCTGAGACACTCCGGACAAACCAGAATCACGCTGGCGACAGGCTGGTCGTCAATGCGCTGCACGTCCCAACCCAGATTGATGGCCTGGGGGGCTGTGGGCAGTTTGGCATCGCAATACCAACAGCGGCCTTTGCCCGTGCTGCAGATGGCCTCGAGTGCCTCGTGGACGTCTACGTTAATCTTGGTGGGCTTTTTCTTGGATCTCAGTTTAACCTCCCGCCCCCTTCAGAAATTCTTCCGCCATTTTCAGAAAACTCTCAGCTTCCCGCAAGGCCGCCGTTGCTTCATCGACGCTGACGGAATTCTCCTCAAAGAGTTTATAATCCGCTGAGTCCCGAAGCTCATAGGCCTTTCTCAACTGCGTGTGGAATTTTTCGCTAATTCTTCCTGACTTTACAAAGTGCATCCCGAACTCGGCGATAAGGTTGTTGTGCTTTTTGTATACCCTGCCTTCCGAAATATGCATGGCCGAAGCGGCGTAGAACATAACGTAATAAGTTCGGTTAACCACATCTTCCGGGAAACCTCCTGAAAGCAAGGCTTGGGCCGCTTGCAATTTCCGCCTGGCCTTCGCAAGCCGCTCCCTGACCTCATTTGTCATAATACAGGTATCGCATACTCGGAGATTACCCTGGTAAAGTTAGTTTGACCTTCGCGAAAATCGGCTTCTTTCAAGTGGACCAGCGAAATTACCAGCCCGTGCTCGAGCGAAAGGGAGGAAACAATTTCACTAGTCGCCTCGATTTCCTTGTAGCTACTCTCCATTTCTGAGAGCAGTACCGCTACGTCCAGATCCGAATCCTCGGGCAACTGAATCCCGGCGTCAGGCTTGGCGTAAGAACCGAATACGTAAAGGCCCCGAAAACGGTCGCCGTAAAGTTCCTTGAGTTTCGACTTGAGTGTGGCCAGGATCGGTTGTATCCGGCTGGAGGCCCAATCCATTACCTCCTTGCCAGCCTGTCTGAATGCATGAAGGATATCATCCTCTAAAGTGCCTGTTGGCAGGATAAACGAGTATTTCCAGGAAAGCTTGAAATTAAGCTCCCCGGCTCCTTCCACCAAACAATCCGCGCTGATCCGGCCTCTGTTGTCTTTCTCCGACTCAACCCATCTCACCCTTCCTCCGAAGTGCTTGTTAAAGGCATTGGCGATAACTTCAGCGGATTCGTAATCAGCCTCATTACCGCACGAAACAGAAGTCCATTCGCTGGATCCCGACCGGACTGGTCGCAACTCAGGATGCGTTCTGTGAAATTCCTCCACTTCTTTCGCAACAGCCTCTGCCCGCTCCTTCGGCCAGTCCGGCCAGGCGAACCGCGCGAACCAGCCGTCAGGCATCAACAGGGGCGCTGCCATAATACCCTCGCCCGGCCTCTCAAACCGCTGCAAGGCTGGCTGAATCTCTGACGCGTTTCGTTCACTGAAGGAACTTATCTGCTGCATACATCAATTACCCGCATTGCAGTTACGGCACCGCACGCCAAGCGCTCGCTAGCCCCTCCCTTCTTCCTTACTCGCCGCTCTGCGTCGCCGCAGCTTGAGATTTCCAACGGTACCGTCTTGAAAGAAGGGAGTCTCGGTGACGTATCCAATTCCAGTCAATCCCTCAAATGCACATCTTATGCTGCCTCTCGTCCCTCGAAGGCTGAAAGTCGTAACGTCAACCTGCATCTGCTTGGAGGGTGGAAGGTACGGAATGATATATGGCCCCTGGGAACCATTTTCAGATTCAATCGTGCACCTGACTTGGATGGCAGGCCCGGTCCCGATGTTTTGGAGCCTCAGGTCGTCCTCGTCAAGCTCTGTGGCATAACCATACCTCTCCACAGCCGCCTCCTCCAGGCTTTGGCCCTGCGGTCCGCCGGGCGAGGGCTGTCTGTTGAACAGTGAGGGACGTCTGCGGGTAACAGGAACTACTGCCGGCTTTGACAATCCCTCGCTCTGCTCGTTGGAGGCGTTCTTTATCCCCCACGTCAGCCAGACATAGATGCCAATAGCAATCAGATTTGCCAGCAATATCCAGTTCTCCGCAGCCTGAGTTCCCATCCAACAGGTGAACGTGTGAATCAATTAAATTCCCCAGGGGGCGCAGACATCGCTTTCTGATGTCTGCGATATATCCACCCCCGATCCGAAATTGCAAAAAGCCCACGGCGAGGAACGCCGCTCCCCATGGCTACCACCCGCAGGGCAACCCCTGTGATCGCCCGCGGGCGGGCACAAGGCCCGCCCCTACGGCCCCCGCAATATCGCAAATCCAAGATCACGAACAGCCGCTCGTGCTGCCGCAATTCATGCAGCGGTAGCAGGAGCCGTTGCGCACCATGATGGCGCCGCAGTCGGAGCAGCTGGGCGCGTCGTCGTACTCCACTCCGGCCAATTGCGACTGGCTGGAAGAGGATTGCGGAGCAGCGCCAGCAGGCGTTTTGGCGGCAGCGCGCGTAAACTGGTTGGCCAGTTCTGTGGCGCTGGCCACCTCCGAACCTGAAGGTGCGGCCACACTGGCATTTTCTCGCGGCTGGGCGTCTTTGGGAAGGAATTTAAGCGCCAGCCATCGGAAAATATAATCCATCAGCGACTTGGCGTAGCCAATCTCCTGATTACTGGACCAGCCGCTGGGTTCAAACCGCGTGTGGCTGAACTTGTCGCACAGCACTTTAAGCGGCACGCCGTATTGCAGCGCCAGTGAGACGGCGGTGGCAAAGGAATCCATCAGGCCGGATACAGTGGACCCTTCTTTAGCCATGGTGATAAAGATCTCGCCCGGCATGCCGTCGTCATACAGACCCACAGTCAGATAGCCTTCGTGCCCACCCACTGAAAACTTGTGGGTATACGCGCGGCGTTCATCAGGCAGCTTGCGGCGGAACGGTTTGGAGGCGGGCACACTGGCCGCGGCCGGAGCCGCGGCTTCCGGCGCAGCCGGAGCAGGCGCCTTCTGCGCCTTGGGCTTGGCGTCCGCCGTATTGAGCGGCTGAATGCGCTTGGAGCCATCGCGATAAACGGCCACTGCCTTGATGCCCAGCCGCCACGACTCCAGGAAAGCGTTGGCCACGTCCTCCACCGTGCACTCTTCCGGCAAATTAACCGTTTTCGAAATTGCACCGGAAAGGAAGGGCTGCACCGCAGCCATCATCCGCACGTGTCCCATATAATGGATGGCGCGCCTCCCATTGGCCGGCTTCAGGGAACAATCGAATACCGGCAAGTGCTCCGGCTTCAGTTCCGGCGCGCCCTCAATAGTGCCGTGCTGGTCGATGTAATTCACAATCTCAGCCGCCTGTTGCTCGCTATAGCCCAGCCGCAGCAGGGCTTGCGGAACAACGTTATTCACAATTTTGATCAGGCCGCCACCGACCAGCTTTTTGTACTTCACCAGCGCCAGATCGGGTTCAATACCCGTGGTGTCGCAATCCATCATGAAGCCGATGGTGCCCGTAGGGGCCAGCACGGTAACCTGCGCATTGCGAAAGCCGTGCTTCATGCCGCTCACCTTGCACTCATCCCAAACTTTCTTTCCGGCTTCCCACAAGGCTTCCGGTACATTGCGGGAGCCGATATTGTTCAACGCGTTGCGGTGCATCGCAATCACTTCCAGAAAAGGCTCGCGATTCGCCGCATACCCGGCGAACTCGCCAACTTCGGCGGCAATGTGCGATGAGGTGAGATAAGCCTGGCCGTGCATTAAAGCCGTAATAATGGCAGCAAAGTCGCGCCCTGCGTCCGAATCATAGGGCAGGCCGTTGGCCATCAGCAATGCGCCCAGGTTGGCGTAGCCCAGACCCAGCGGCCGGTATTCATGCGAGTTTCGCGCGATTCTATCGGTCGGATAGCTGGCGTTATCCACCAGAATCTCCTGGGCTGTAATCATTACCTCCACAGAGTGCCGGAAGCCTGCTACGTCAAACTTGCGATCGGCTGTGGCAAATTTCATCAGGTTCAGTGAGGCGAGGTTGCAGGCGGTGTCATCCAGAAACATATACTCGCTGCAGGGGTTGGAGGCGTTGATCGCCGCAGTTTTTCTGCACGTGTGCCATTTATTGATTGTGGTGTCAAACTGCATGCCCGGGTCACCGCATTGCCATGCCGCCTCGGCAATCTTCTTCATCAGTTCGCGGGCCGGGATCGACCTGGACGCGGCGCCGTCGGTCACTTTGCGCGTGGTCCAGTCGCGGTCCTCCACCACCGCTCTCATAAACTCATCTGAAGCGCGCACGCTGTTATTGGCATTTTGGAAAAAGATGGAGCTGTAGGCTTCGCCATCAAGCGAGCCATCGTAGCCGGAGTCAACCAGCGCCCAGGCCTTGCGCTCCTCCTTAGCCTTGCACTCGATAAACTCCACGATGTCGGGGTGGTCCATGTTCAGGATCACCATCTTGGCGGCACGCCGCGTTTTGCCACCGGATTTGATGACGCCTGCAAAGGCGTCATAACCTCGCATGAACGAAAGCGGTCCAGAGGCCGTTCCGCCGCCTGAAAGCGACTCGGTGGAAGATCGAATGGGAGAAAGATTGGTGCCGCTGCCGGACCCCCACTTGAAGAGCATGCCTTCGGTTTTTGCCAGGCTCAAAATACTCTCCAGGTCGTCTTGAACAGAGTTGATAAAGCAAGCCGAGCATTGCGGATGGCGGTAGGCTTCCGTCTCCTTCTTCACTGTCTGCGTGGCCGCATCCCAATACCACCCTGTACCCTTTGAAGAGCGCTGATACTTGTGCCATAGCCCGCAGTTGAACCATACCGGCGAATTGAATGCAGCCTTCTGCTGCACCAGCAGGTGAGCCAGCTCCGCCTGAAAATTCGTCGCGTCTTCAGCAGTGCGGAAGTAGCCACCTTCCACACCCCACTGATAAATAGTATCCGCCACGCGGGAAACCAGCTGTTTTACGCTCGTTTCGCGCTCGGCCGTCCCCAGCTTGCCGTGAAAGTACTTGGAGGCCACGATATTGGTGGCTGTCATTGACCAGTCTTTGGGAACCTCTACATTTCGCTGCTCAAAGATGGTTTTGCCCTTATCGTTCTGGATCGAGGCGGTGCGTTGTTCCCATTCAATCTCGTCAAACGGGTGCACGCCGGGCCGCGTGAAGAAACGCTTAAAACCCAAGCCCCGTCGACCTGATGTCATTGGCGATAATACTGTTTCGCTCATAATCGTTTTAGTAATCTCTCTTTCCACCATCGATCCTCCTAGCTCCATCTTTTAGGCTCCTTGCTGGTACGGTAACGGTTGGCGCTGATCCGGGTCAACGTGGGCGGCGGCCTTCCTGCTCCAAAAAACTATGGCATGCCGGATTGTGTTCCGCAGTCTTTCCCAGCCGCATCCTGGATTTCCAGGCAGATCGTTAGGCGCTTCCATGCCAGGAATCAGCATAGACATCCTTGCCTTCCTAAAACTCCCCCTCAACTTCCGTCCCCTGCGGCAAGGCTTCGCAACGCGGCCGGTATCGAAGTGCAGAGGCTCGCCTGCCCAATAGCACTTACTGTATAGCGCGCACGCCCGCGCGTGTCAAGCGGAAAACACAACCCATTGTGGGGCTCTAATAATCAGCAACAAAATGTGGCACTCATGGTGGTAAAACCACCATAACCCGCAACCCCAAGGGTGCGCACCGCTTCGTAAGGTATGGTCGAATGTTAAACCCGGTTGAGACGCAATGCAACAGCCTCCGATCCTCGCGAAGCCCGCAGCCGCATACCGGCGCCGGTGACTAAAAACGTCCGCGCCTCGACCGGTTGAATTTATGACTCGCACCGTGCGGAGGCAACAGCGCTAATCTTTTAGATATCAGGTCAGCGGGACGCAAGACTAAGGACAGGCGATAGCCCCGGCTTAGCCGCGGAAGAAGCGGCCAAAAAAACAACGCCCCCGCCACGAGTGTGGCGAGGGCGCCTGAAAAGTTATTAAAATAGTTAACGGCAAAGAGTAAGGCTACTCCAAAGCACAGAAAGCGGACTAGCTCGGCAATTGCATTTTTAAGTTGGCCCTCAGCAAGGTTTTCAACAGCATTGATTCTGCAGTTTCCTTACCGACTCCCTTTACTGCTGAGATCTCGTCCACCAGCAACTGCCACGACCGATCCAGCATTTTCTTTTCACGGAATGATAGCGGTTTATCCTGGCTCAACACCAGCAACGCCTTGAAGACCTCGGCGATTTCAAGCAGCGAACCGCTTCGCATCTTCTCTGAGTTTTCCTTAAAGCGACCCTTCCAATCATGGTGAGGGTTGATAGCAGCGTGGTTCAAATATTCCAGCACCACGCCGATGTCGCGTCCTTTTGCCACGCGACGCAAGCCAACGCTGGCGACGTTGGTCATAGGCACCATCACTCGCAGGCCGTTGGTACTCAGCTTAAGAAGGTAAAACATTTCAGGGTGGCCGGTAATGTTGCGGCTTGATATCTGCTCTATCGTGCCAACCCCTTGGTTCGGATAGACGACTTTTTCTCCTATTTGGAACTCCACGATTCCCCCTTTTCTTAGGTTATCGGAGTCATAAACCACAGCAACTTTATATAATCTTATCACACATGAGTAAATTTAACGAGGCTTTGAACAGCCTGGAACTGTTTCCCACAGGCTAAAATCAAGCCTGAAAATTTTTAGGCCAATAAGCCGGATAAACGCTTGCAGGAAAGCGCTAATTCTCCCCGGGGATTACATCCCGCCTGGCCTGCCAGGAGGCTGAATAACCAGTTGCGCTATAAATTTGTCACCGTGCATTGCGACCTGTGATAAGATTGGCGAAATAAAAGCGAAAAGGAGACCGCCTTGGCTGTTGAATTCGAAGCTCTGATTGACGTGGTAAGCTCGCGGGCCGCCTTGGCGCCTCCGCTTGAAAGCGCTCTGCAGGAGGTTCGCCAGCGCTTTCAGAATCGCCATCCCGGTAGTGGTGTGACGGCGGTTGAGCACATTCCAGCCCGCCCGCCCCAGTTGGCAGACTTCCCGGTCTCCCTGGCTCCGGCGCTTGCGCAGGCCCTTCGCTCTCGCGGCATTCAACAGCTTTACTCGCATCAGGCGGCCGCCTTTGATTTAGCTCAAAGTGGCCGGAATCTGGTGGTCGTAACTCCTACCGCCTCGGGCAAGACACTCTGTTATAACCTGCCCGTACTGAACACGCTGGCTGCGGACCCGGAGGCTCGCGCTCTTTACCTTTTCCCCACCAAAGCGCTCGCCCAGGATCAACTTGCGGAAATCAACCGCTGGTCCGGTGTAATGGGCGACTCCATCCGCACCTTCACATACGACGGCGACACCCCACAGGACGCGCGCAAGGCCATTCGCGCCCGCGCCAACCTGGTCATCACCAATCCCGACATGTTGCACACCGGCATTCTTCCGCATCACACACGATGGGAGAAGCTGTTTGAGAACCTGCGCCTCATCGTCATCGATGAGCTGCACACGTACCGCGGCGTACTGGGCAGCCATCTGGCCAACATGATTCGCCGCCTGCGCCGTATTGCCCGGTTTTATGGCAGCGAGCCACAGTTCATTTGCGCCTCGGCCACCATTGCCAATCCCGGCGAGCTTGCCGCTGCACTGCTTGAAGAACCTGTGGAGTTGATCAACCAGAACGGCGCCCCGGCGCCCGACAAATATTTTGTCTTTTACAATCCGCCGGTCGTCAATCCGCAACTTGGCATTCGCCGCTCCTACCTTAACGAAACGCGCCGGATGGCAGGCTTGTTTCTGGGCAGGAACCTTGAAACCATCGTCTTTGCCAACAGCCGTCTGGCCACTGAAATCCTTACCACATACCTCAAGCAGGACTTCCCCGGCGAACCGGGCCTGCCCGACCGCGTACGGGGATATCGCGGCGGCTATCTGCCCGGCGAGCGCCGTCAAATCGAGCGCGACTTGCGCGACGGTCGTCTGCTCGGCGTGGTTTCCACCAATGCCCTTGAACTGGGCATTGATATTGGAAGCCTGGATGTTGCGGTGCTGGCCGGATATCCCGGAACGGTGGCTTCCACCTGGCAGCGGGCTGGGCGCGCCGGCCGGCGCACAGGCACATCGGCCGCTGTTCTGGTTGCTTCCAGCGCCCCTCTCGATCAGTTCATTGTGCAGCATCCAAAGTATTTCTTTGGCAGCTCGCCGGAGCACGGCTTTGTCAACCCCGACAATCTGCAAATTCTGCTCAGCCACCTGAAGTGCGCGGCGTTTGAATTGCCCTTGCGCGACGATGAAACCTTTGGCGGCATTGACCTGCCTGTGCTTTGCCAGTTCCTGGCGGAAACCGGCGTCCTTCACCGCTCTTCCGACGGCTGGCACTGGGTGTCTGAGAGCTATCCCGCAGACGCCATCAGCCTGCGTGCCGTCACTTCCGACAATTTCGTCATCATTGACACCACACAAAACCCCCGCGTTATCGGCGAAACCGACTTTATCAGCGCTCTCACCGCCCTGCACGAAGGCGCCATCTACATTCAGGACGCTGTGCAATATCACGTTGAACGATTTGACTATGACGACCGCAAAGCCTATGTGCATCGCATCCGGAGCGAGTATTTTACCGACGCCATCACCCACACCCGCATCACCGTGCTGGAGCATTTCGGCTGCGAGCCGTATGGCATTGCCGTCAGGAATCACGGCGAGGTAAGGGTCAACACGCAAGTGGTAGGCTTCAAGAAGGTCAAATTCCACACCATGGAAAACGTGGGAAGCGGCAGGCTTTCCATGCCGGAGCAGGAAATGCACACCACGGCTTACTGGCTTACTTTGCCCCGCGCTTTCCTCGATACGCTGCCTTATGGCAGCGCGGAACGCACCGGCGGGGCCGTGGCACTGGGCAACGCCATGCGCGCAATCGCCACCCTGCTGGTCATGAGCGATGCGCGCGACCTGGGCGTGGCGCTTGGGGAAAACGAACAGCAGGCGCAAAGCGTTGCGGCTTCTGGCGCCTCGATTACGGGCACGCAGCCGCAAATCGAGTCGGGACCGGTAACGCCTATACGCCGGGGTGGCGCGGCGCGGCAATTCCCCGTGGTCTTTTACGAACCCAACATCTATCTGTATGACCTCTACCCGGGCGGCATTGGACTCAGCGAACCGCTTTTTCGCATGAACGACCGTCTATTGGCGAATACCCGAAGTCTGATTGCCGCCTGCCCCTGCGAATCGGGCTGCCCTTCCTGCGTAGGCCCGATAGGCGAAGTGGGCGAGAAAGGCAAGGAAGTGGCGCTGGCAATTCTCGACAGAATTCTATCGGCGCAGCCGCCTGCGCCGGACCCGGCAGCATGAACATCGAAGAAAAGCTCCGCCACCTGAAAGCCGCCGCCAAACCGGCGCAGCCGCGCTCCGCGCTGCAGGAACAATTGGAACTGCTGCGCCGCCAGGAAAAGCTGCGCAAGGAATTACCCGCCGCCCGCGCCCCCCTGGGCATTGAGCATTACGTCGAGGGAGAAGTGTTGCGGCACGAAATGGGCGAGGTTTTTCTTGTCCGCCAGTCGTTGCCCTTCGGGCGTCCCTATGGCAAATTGCGCATCGGCGATATTCCCACTGCGGAGCTTGACGCCCTCAATATCTTCCTTGCCCCGGGCCGCTTGCCTCAGCCCTCGGGCCTGGTGTTTCTGGATACGGAAACCACAGGCCTGGCCGGCGGCGCTGGCACTTGTGCCTTCCTGATTGGTATCGGCATGGCGCGCGGAAACACCTTTGAGGTGCGGCAATACTTTTTGCGCGATTACCCGGAGGAGCGGGCGGTGCTGGCCGCCCTGGCTGATGTGCTGCAGGAGTTCGGGGGCTTGGTCACCTTTAACGGTAAAACGTTCGATGTGCCGCTGCTTGAAAACCGCTATACTCTGGCGCGCCTGGCTTCGCCCTTTGACCGTCTGCTGCACCTGGACCTGCTGCATCCGGCGCGCCGCCTATGGAAGCTGCGCCTGGAAAGTTGCCGATTGGAGAATCTGGAGCAGCAACTGCTTGGCGTCACCCGCGAGGGCGATGTGGACGGGGCCGAGATTCCCGCGATCTATTTTGACTATTTGCGCACAGGCGACGCCCGCGGTCTGCAGCCCGTCTTCTACCACAATGCGCTGGATATTGTTACTTTGGCGGCGCTTACCGTGGAAGCCGCGCAGGTAATCGCCGCCGCCACAGCCAGCGAAGATCCATCAGGCGCCCTCCCGGCGGCTGACGGTGCGCCGTGCTCCACGCAAAGTCTGGACCTGCTTTGCCTCAGCCGGATTTTTGAGCGCGCTGGTGACCGCGGCAGCGCGCGCGCCACGCGCAACCGGGCGCTTGCCGCCGGCCTACCCGGCAAGGCGGAGTGCGAGGCGCTTTGGGAAATGGCCATGCATCACAAGCGGTTGGGCGAGTACTCAGCGGCCGTGAACATCTGGCAGCAGGTTGCCACCCGGCCTTATGAGCTTGCCTTCGACGCCTGGCGCGAGCTGGCCATTCACCATGAGCACCGCTGCCGCGACTATCCTGCGGCCCTGCGGTTCGCGGAGGCCGCCTTGCAGCGCCTGAATGACGGCTTTTCCCCGCCTTTCAACTCCAACCTTCATACCCGCCACTTCCGCGCCTTTCTGCACCGCGCGGAGCGCCTGCGCCGCAAATGCGCAGCCGTTGGCGCTACGTCCGCCGGTTGAAATCCCCCGACCACGGCGGAGCGCGAATATGCGCTTTAAGCCCGGGCATTTAAAATTACGATGGGGTTTATTCGACGGCCGGCCACAGTCCGTAGCCGGCGCTCACATCGAGCACCTGGCCTGTAATGTGAACCGAGGCGCTGGAGCAGAGGAAGAGAACTGCCCGGCTTACATCCTGAGGGCTAACGGCAAGGTGCATGGCGGCAGGGGCCAGAAACTTTCTTCGCATCGCCGCGGCGGAGAAGCCCCGGCTTTTTGCCCGCGAGGCGATCACGCCCTCAAGCGCCGCGCCATCCACCGGGCCCGGACAGATGGCGTTCACGCGCACGCCAAATTCCCCGGCTTCCTGTGCCAGAGTCCGCGTTAAATTGAGCAGGCCGCTCTTTGACGCTGAATAAGCAGCCCGGAGCGGGTAGGCAAAGTGGGCGGCGGTGGAGGAGATGTTGACGATTGAGCCCCTCCGCTGCTTTTGCATATACGGAAGGCACTCGCGGGCCATCAGGAAAGGGCCGGTCAGGTTGGTTTCCATCACCTGGCGCCAAGCCTGCAAGCTCAGTTGTGTAATGGGGGTGGTGGGGCCGCGAAGTGCGGCATTATTGATAAGCAGGTCCACTTTTTTCCAGCGCCGCACGGTGCGGGCCACCAGTTTTCTTACGCCCGGCTCGCGGCTTACGTCCGCGACAGCCAGCAGGGAACGCTCAACTGCCGCTTCACCCAACGGCTGAAGCGCGGACCGCAGCGCTTCCAGGTGGCGGCCCGCCCAAACCACTCGCGCGCCCGCGGCCAGCAGATCACCGGCAATCACCCGGCCAATGCCCCCGGCGGCTCCGGTTACGATCGCTACTTTATCCTGCCACTCGGAGCGTTCTGGCGTTGGGGCGCCCGCGTTTTCCATAGCTATTGTTCCTCGGGCTGGCCGCCCTTGGATTTAAGGATTACGCTGCGCTTATCGACCGATTCCTGGCCCGTTACCGAATTGGTTTGGATGATTTGTAATTCACCTACAAGCCGCAGATAGTCCGGATCCTTTATGGAGCGCCCTTTACCGCGCTCAACCGTGCCACTGAAGCGGTAATAGCGCTCGTGAATCTTACCCGTCTTGAATTCCACGTGATCGCCGCTGCGCGTTCCGATGGAAAGAGGGTAGCTTAAGATGGCGTCGGACTCGTCTTCCCCCTGATAGACGTCAACGTAGCCTTTCAGCTTGCCTTCTTCTTCCAGAATAGCCAGCGTATCGTCCGGCGAAAGGAATTCGTACTTGCCTGTCACATCTTCTATCGGTTTATCCTGCTGTTTGCCGGCGGCCAAGGTTGCAGAAGCCATGACCAGAGGCACCGCTAGGCACAGGGCGCCTTGCGCTATAAGGCGGCTTATCAAGACTCTTTTCATGCTCTAAGTCTAGCAGGTTGCGCCAAAATATGCAGGGGCGCATGGAGCGGCTGGCGCACAGTCTCTGCCTTTGAGACTCTGCGGTTTTTCCGAGGATTTAATTCGCGCCGGCTCGCCGGCGGCCGCCTTGGGAAACAGGGGCTGAACCCGGTTCATTTTTGTGCCCGTGGGCGGCACGGCTTAAGCCGTGGCCTGATCCAATGCGTTTTGGTCAGCGGCCGGTTGCCGTCACAAATAGCCAAACTCCAGGCGGCAGCAGGCCCGCAGGATAGTGGCGGCACAAAGACTCGCGCTCATTCAACACTTCCTCTTCCGGCCGCGAGTTCTTCCGGCTTCAGTTCCATGACCTCGCCCGAGACGAGCGGCCGCTCCTCGCCGTCGTCGAATCGCACGCGCAGGGCTCCATTTGAATCCAGCCCCGTTGTGGTTCCGGAGCGCTGCGTTGTATTCTCTGTAACCCGGACTCTTCGTCCCCGGGCAAAACTGGAGGCGGCCGCCCATCGCTCCAGCACCACCCGGTTGCCCTGGCTCATAAACTGGTCGTACAGGCTTTCCAGCTCGCGCATCAGAGCGCTTAACAGTTGAATGCGCGGCCAGGTGCGGTGCGTTTCCAGGCTCAGCGAGGTGGCAATTCCGCGCAACTCTTCCGGCATGGACGAGTGGTTTACGTTGATGCCGATGCCCACCACGACGGCATGGATGCGGTCCAGATCCGCGCTCAGCTCGGTCAGAATCCCGCAAACCTTTTTGCCGCCGGTTAAAACGTCATTGGGCCAGCGGATATCAAAAGGGAGCCGCGTTATTTCGCTCAGCAACTCGTGCACCGCCACACCGGCCATCAGCGTCATGATGGGCGCCGCGGAGGGTGGCAAAGTGGGGCGCAGGATTAGCGAGGCGTAAATGCCCTTTGCGTATTCCGAATGCCAGGTGCGGCCGAATCGCCCCCGGCCTCCGGTCTGCTGCTCCGCCACAACCAGCGTTCCGTGCGGCGCGCCGGACACGGCCAATTGCAGCGCGTCCGTATTAGTTGAAACGGTTTTAAAGTAGTGCACAACACGGTGGCCAAAGGTTAAACCGCCCAGTTCCGGCCGCAGCAGACCCGGCAGAAGAAGATCGGGCAGGCGCTCCAGATGGTACCCGGAAGACGGGCGGCCTTTGATGTCCACTCCAAGCGCACGCAGCCTCTCCACGTACTGCCAAACGCGCGCGCCCGAAACTCCGATCTCCTCGGCAATGCGCGGACCCGGAACAACGACGGTTGCGTTTTCCGCCAGAAGCTGCAGCAAATGATTCAGGTGACGTCCCGTAGGTTGATACGCCATACCGCTAACCACGCTGTAAGACTGCTCCTGAATTCCGCTCACGTCACGCCAGGCGTTCCAGCGACTCCGCCACTTTGCGGTAATGTTCCTTCAGTTCCCGGTGGCGCTTTTCAGTGCCGCGCACAACTTCCTGGGGTGCGCGGCTGACAAAGGCCGGATTGCCTAGCTGGCTTTCGATCTGCTTTAAAGCCTTGCCCAGTTTCTCCATTTCCTTCTCCAGCCGCGCCCGCTCCGCCTGCGGATCGATGGTTTCCTCGAAAAACAGGCGAAAATCGAACTCCGCCGCCACCCGCACTCCGGGTATGTCGCCGGCCAGTCTGCCGCGAGTAAAGTGCACGCCTTCAAGTCCGGCCAGACGCGCAATGGCTTCCTGATGCTGGCGGAACAGTTCCAGAACGCGCAGGTCGTCGCTGGCCACTTGCGCGCTGGGCCTTTTGGATTGCTGCCCCGCTTCCGACTTGCCGTTGCGGAGCCCGGTGATAAGCTCGCGCAAGGTGTCAAATTGCTTTTCGGAAACAGGGTCCAGCGCTCTGGAGTCGGCCAGTGCGAAACCTGCAAGTGAAAGGGATTCACCGGATGAGTGGCCGGGAAGCTGGTGCCAAAGTTCTTCGGTGATGAAGGGCATAAAGGGATGGAGCAGGCGAAGCGAAGCCTCAAAAATCCGCCCGATATTCAGCCAGGCCGCGGGCACGCGGTCGCCTTCCGCCGCGCGCGTGATTTGGGGCTTTACCCATTCCAGGTACCAGTCGCAAAATTCATGCCAGAAAAAGTGGTAGACGGAGTACGCCGCCTCGTGAAAACGGAATTCGGCCAGCGCCTTTTCTATCTCGGCGGTGATCGTCGCCAAGCGGGAAAAAATCCATCGGTCAACAAGCGCGAGCGTTCCGGCAGACCCGGAAGCTTGTTCCACGACCTGTTGCTGGGGAATAATTACCGGTCCGTAGCCCAGCTTGGGCGCCGGAGTGATGGCCACACCAAGCTGCGCCTTCATCCGTTCCGGCAGATTCTGCAGATTCATCAGCAGAAAGCGACCGGCATTCCAGATCTTGTTGGCAAAGGCTCGATAAGCGTCCACCTTGTCCTGGCTGAAGGCGATGTCCGTTCCGGGAGCAGCGCTGATGGCCAGTGCAAACCGCACCGCGTCGGTGCCGTATCTTTCCGTGATTTCCAGCGGGTCAAGCACGTTGCCTTTCGTCTTTGACATCTTCTGGCGCTCCGCATCGCGCACCAGAGCGTGAATATAGAGATCTCGGAAGGGAACGTCATTCATGAATCTGAGGCCCATCATTATCATGCGGGCGCCCCAGAAGAACAGAATGTCCTCGCCCATTATCATCAGGTCCGTGGGGTAAAAGCGCGCCAGGTCAGCGCTGTTTTCAGGCCAGCCGAGCGTGACAAACGGCCACAGGGCGGAGCTGAACCACGTATCCAGCACATCGGTTTCCGCGCGCAGGCGCTGGCCGCCGCACTGGTTGCAGCGGACGGGCTGGTCCGCGCTCACCATCACCTGGCCGCAGGCGTCGCAATACCAAACCGGAATGCGATGCCCCCACCAGAGCTGGCGCGAAATACACCAGTCGTGGATGTTATACATCCAGTTCAGATATTTCTTGCGGCCGCTCTCCGGCTGAATGCGAATGCGCCCTTCTTCAACAACGCGAATGGCCGGCTCGGCCAGCGGCTTCATCTTCATAAACCACTGCAGGCTGAGCAGCGGCTCCACGACGGTCTTGCAGCGCTGGCACACGCCTACGTTCAGGCCGTGTTCCTGCACCTTTTCCAGCAGGCCCAGAGCGCGCAGATCACTTTCAACCGCATCGCGCGCCCGGTAGCGGTCCAGCCCGGCATATTTGCCGGCCGCGGCGGTCATTTTGGCATCGGGACCAATCACGCCGAGGCTGGGCAGCTTGTGCCGAAGCCCCAGAGCAAAATCATTCGGGTCGTGCGCCGGCGTAACCTTAACCGCGCCGGTGCCGAACTCCGCGTCCACAAAACTGTCGGCCACAATGGGAATCGTGCGGTCCGTCAGGGGCAGTGTCACGAACTTGCCGACCAGCGTCTGGTAGCGTTCGTCCTGGGGATTGACCGCCACGGCGGTATCGCCCAGCATCGTCTCAGGGCGCGTTGTGGCCACGTTGATAAAGCCGGAACCATCGGCCAGAGGATAGCGAATGAACCAAAGGCTCCCCTGCCGCTCCTCGTGGCCCACTTCCAGGTCAGAGACCGCCGTGCCGCAGCGTGGGCACCAGTTCACAATGTACTCGTCGCGGTAGATCAGCCCTTCGCGGTAAAGGCGGATGAAAACCTCAAGCACAGCGCGGGTATAAGCCGGGTCCATGGTGAAGCGCTCGCGCGTCCAGTCGCATGAGGCGCCCAACCTCACCATTTGCCGGCGAATGGCGCCGCCGCTCGTTTCCTTCCACTGCCAGCAGCGCTCCACAAATTTTTCGCGCCCCATGGCCAGGCGCAGACGCTGCCCTTCGCGCTGCCACTGGCGCATGGCTTCCGCGCCCTCCGGCAAATCCGGCAAAGCCTCGCGTCCGATCTCGCGCTCCACAATCATCTGCGCCGCAATCGAGGCATGGTCCGTTCCCGGCAGCCAGAGCACGGCATTGCCTTTCATGCGCCGCCAGCGCATCAGGATGTCAATTTCCGTGTGCTCCAGCATGTGCCCCATGTGGAGCGAACCGGTAATGTTGGGCGGCGGAATAACCAGCGCAAAGCGGGGTCCGCCATTGTCGTCCGCGGGGCGATACAGCCTGCGCTCCACCCACTGTTGCGCCCATTGCGGTTCAATGGACTCCGGGGCGTAAACCTTGGGTATCTCCGCTGCCATCCGTCATCTCTCCTTTTGCATCCCGCGCTTTCTCAACCCTCATCGCGCCGGGGCTGTGGACGTCGCCCGGCCAGCCACTTCATACACCCGCGCCGTCTGTTGCAGCCTGGCGGGTCGCCAGGCTCATGGGGTTACCGTGTTACCTGGCGAAGCCAATTCTGCCGGTCAGCACCCTGCTGGACAAACTCGGGTGATGTGCAGAGGTATTCAGGCAGCCGCGCAGCACGCCGCGCAGGTTCGTCTTTATGCAAACCTTTGAGTGATGATAACACAGCTAAAAAGGCGTGCCGGGGGGACTGGCCTGGGGTCGGCGATTATTCGCGGGCGAAGTTTATGGAGCCGGGCGAGGGTCAAAGGCCAGATCAGCAATCACCTCGTCGGTAATTCTTTGCGCCAGCTTGGCAACAACTTCGGCAGGCAAAGCCGTGGGAGCCATTTTGGAAACCGTCTTCTTAACAATGCGGGAGATCCACTCCGTTTCCGGCATGGCGGGTCCCCTTTGCGGCGCGCTGAAGTCTGCTGGCGTCAGCGAGGGTACCACCATCACCGGAGATGCCGCGCTCAGCGGCGCGACGCTGGTAGTGGCAAACTCCTCAGGACCAGGAATCGGGCGCGCCTCATCGCACTTTCCGTGATGATCAGACGCCATTTCGCCTGGCTCAGCCTGCGGGTGGCTTTCATTCCATGGTGCGGCCGGTTTGGTGAATGCTGGCTCAGGGGCGCTTGAAATTATCTGGCTCGACGGGGCGTCGATGGTTCCAGCAGGCTGGTCGTCCGGCATGGCGGATCCTCCAGTTTGCGGCAATTCGCCTCCGGACCAGGTCGCTCCACCCGCCGGCGGGTCAGCCGTCAATTCGTTTTCCGCTTCAGGCACACCGGGCTCCGCGAGCAACGCAGCCAGCCCCGGATTGGGATTGGCGGCAGAGTCACTCCACCCGCCGTGGTTCTCGCCTTCTCCATTGGACGATGCGAGTACAGTCTCTGTTTTAACCCGCGCTTCTTCCGCTTCCACCGGCGCAAGCTCCGCTTCCGGCTTATGCGACCAAACCGATTCGTTCGGCGCTTCTTTCGCAGCCAGGGCCGCTTCCGTCATGGCGGGCGCCTCCGCGGCTACGGGAAAGTTCCCAGGTGCGGTTATCAACTCCGCCTGGGCAGGTACTTCCAAAGTTTCTGCCGGCTCCAACGCCGCAACCGACAGCGGCGGATCCATCAAATCGAGCGCGTCGCACGCCACCTGCCATTCAGGATCGGGCTGTGCCGGCAAATCCAGCATTGCATCCATTATGTCTTGAGCTTCACCGGCCTGTGTCGCGTCGCAATCAGCCGGTAGGGCGGATTGGTGTTTGTGATATTCAGGCGCGCGGGTTTGTTCTGATTTCGGCTCCGGCAGACCATAGCATTGCATGGACAGCGCTTCCTCATCGGGGCACGCCCATAACGGATCCTCTGTGATCATGCATTCCCGCGGCGCCAGCCCGGCTGCGAGGGCAGTCGAATCCTGCGGCGTACCCGCTTCTTCCGGCAGTGTCACATCCTTCGCCAAAGTCTCGTCGCGCGTCTTCGCCACTTCCGGTGGGAAAGCCAATTCGCTTCCGGGAAGGGATTCCGGCAGCAGGGCGGCCTCCGGCCGCGTTGACCAGGCGGGCAGTTCCTCATGCGCCTCGCATTCAGACTGGGGCGCTGCAGCCTCTTCTTCTGCAGCCACCGTCGCCAGCGGCAAGTCGGCTGCCTGGCGCCTGTCTGGTTCGTCTGCAACCACCACGGCTGGCGTCTGCTCCATGGAGGAGCGCGTGGCTGCCTCGGTTGCTTCCAGCACGGCTTCCAGTGTGGTGTCTCGCTGCGCTTCCCTATGCTCCGCCTGGAATGATTCCGTTTCAGAAGCGGGCTGCGCATTCGGTTCATCGCCCGCCAATGGCGCACTTTCTGCCGAAAATGTGGTTGGCCCTTCTCCAACAAACGTTTCAGGGTCATCCTGCTTATTGCCGCTGCTTTCGACGGCAGCCATCGGCGCCGATACATCAAAGCCCAGATCCATCGCAGGCTCGCGCAAGTCTGCAACGGCTTCCGGCCGGTCCAGCAAACCGGTTACGGCTGCGATCAAGTCGTCGCGGTTGAATGGCTTTCTTATAAAACCATCCGCTCCGGCATTCGCGCCCCGTTCGCCGTCGTACGGATCCGAATCACTTGCCGCCAGCAGAACCCAAATGTGTTTCAGTTCCGGTGAGTTCTTGATATACCCGCAAACTTCGTAGCCATCTTTACCGGGCATGTCCACGTCGGCCAGCACCAACTGCGGTTGCACTAGCGGCAGCTTCTTCAGCGCGGCGACACCGTTTGCCACAGTCACCACTTGCAGACCCTGGGGCGAAAGGATCTCCAGGGCCATGCGCTGGATCGTCAGATTATCGTCCGCCACCAGAACCGTTTGCGCCACTAGGTGAACCTCGCCGTTAACTATTCATCATGCTATCATTATCATCTAAATAATACCATAAACAATTACTATCTACTCATGCCATCTCCGTCCCGTTTGCCCATACCAAAGGGTGTTTAACCTTTGCCTCCTTAATCTTTGCTTTCGGCAGAACCTACGGGGCGCGTGATTTCGAATTCTGTATAGTCACCGGCAATAGGCGGGAAGCCGGGCTAAAGCAAGCTGCAAGGTGGCAGTACCGGCGGGTTTGCGATAATGAAAGTCAGGATGGCCGGTTTACGCCGGCTTCGTGCATCGCCTTGCGGACGGAGGCGATCAGTCTGCGCACGCTGTTGGCAAGTTGCACCACTTCTCCCTGGCCTTCTACATCAAATTCGATTTCATAATTGCCGGCGGCGGCGTGGTCGACGGCGGTTTTCAAATCCACCAGCGGCTTCACGACCTGGCGCGGCAGTATAAAGCTGACCAACACGCTCACCACCAGAGTTAGGACCGAAACAATGCTCAGCACCCACTCGGCGCGCCGCACCAGGTTGCGGGCGTGCTGGTGATCCACCTGCACGCGATCCCAGCTCGTCTTTTCCAGTTGGGCGGAAAGCTGCAGAATGGCATTGCCCGTGGTTTGCAGTCCCTCCGTGGTTTGCCGCAGCGCCGGGTCGTGAGCCGCCAGCGTGTTGGCCACCTGCACGTCGAATGAGCCCACCTCATTCCGCAATTGGTCCATCAGGCTGGAGCGGCTGACACGCTGCGAGCGGCGCAGCAGATCGTTCAGGTTTCGCTCGTAGGCATTCACCACCACCTGCAGTTGTTCTCTCTGCGTCGCCCCGGAATTATCCATATGGGTCACCGCCTGATTCAGCCTGGATTCATAGGTCACCAGTTTCGACTGCATCTGGTTCAGCAGCGGATCCTCTTCCGGCAACAGGCGGCGGCACTCCCTCAGCGTGCCTCTCAATTGCGAAAGGTTATCGCGGCTCAGCTTTAAATCATCGGGATCGCGAAGCAGGAAGTAGTTCAATTCCGCGCGGCGTGCGTTCAGCATGTCAATGGAGGCATTTTCCGCGAGCGTCGCCACCTGCGCATCCACATTCACAATGCGATCCACAATGCGGCCCATGGCGAAAAGGTAGTAAACAGCCAGCAGCACCACGGGAACAAGAATCAACCGGACGATCGCCAGGCTATAGGCCACGCGGCGGCGCAAAGAAGCGCCGCGGGCAAATACCTTGAGCTTGGACGGCACGCGCCAGCTCATCGAGCGGCTTCGGTGGGGCGTCATTTGTGCATTGCGAGCCACGGAATTGGCCCCCGGATTGTGCGGAGTGTGCAGCATCCAGCCCTACCCTTGCTGAAATCTGCATTTCAGACTAAGAGCGCTCTGCTGCCATTCTAGCTCACATTTACTCCACTGCCGGAGCCAACCGGCAGCCGGCGCTCCGTCGTCCAATCAATCAAAAAGGCCGCCACGGAACTTTTCCAGCCCGGCCTCGTATTATATAGCAGAAAGGGAGGCCAAACTTCAGGCTTGACGGACGCGACGCAGGGCGGGATCGCGTCAGGAAGAAGGGGGTCATGTACTGCCACCATTGCGGCAAGCAAGTACCGGAAGACGGCCGGTTTTGTTCATCTTGCGGCGAGCCTTTTAAGAATATCCCTCGTCCGCACCACCGCCTGATGCGCTCCCGCACGGACAAAAAGATTGCCGGCGTTTGCGGGGGGCTGGCGGATTATCTGGACGTGGATCCTACTATCGTCCGGGTGGTCGCCATCATGCTGGCTTTGCTGGGAGGCTGGGGCGTGCTCGGCTACGTTGTGGCGTGGGCGATTGTGCCGGAAGAGCAGCCGGACCTGGCTCGCTCCGCCAGCCCCGCCTCAGTATAGCGAAGGTCTGTGACCGGAAATTCCCGCCCGTCGTGAAGCGTCGTTTGTCCCTCCGGAGAAGGCGGTCGATGCGCTCGCGAACCCCGCCGCCTACTGTCCCGTCTCGGTAAAAGTAACCGTGTTGATGCCTGATCCCGAACTGGTAACGCCGAAGGTACCGGGCGTTGCCGGTGTGGTGTACGATGTGCTCGCCTGGCCTGTCGCATTGGTGGTTGCCGAAGCCGAGGAGAATGTTCCACCGGCCCCGCCATCAGAAAAGGCAACCCCCATGCCTGAAACCGGGTTGCCGTACTGATCCGTAACGGTGACCACCAACGGCAAAGGCAGCGTGGTGCCGGCAGGCGCTGTCTGGTTATTTCCCGAAGTAATGCTCTGGCTGCTCGCTGTGGCGGCGATAATATATTCCTTGAATGTCAGGATGGGCGCTCCGGTTACCGTGGCCGTTACTTGCACCGTTTGCGCCGCCGTGGGCGCAGTATAGGTAATTGAAGCCTTTCCCGTCGATGCGGTGGTCGCAGGGTTTGGAGAGAACGACCCACCCACGTTTCCGTCAGCCATCTGCACCGATGCCCCCGTTACCGCATTTCCGTACGCATCTACAACCTTAATAACGATGGGGCTGGGCAGCGTTGCGCCGGCCGCCGACGTTTGGCCGTACCCGGAAACCGAGTACAAAGTCGTGGCAGCGCCGGCAGTGGCGGTTAGCGTAAGCGTGGCGGTGGCGTAGCCCGAGCTTGTAAAGGTGAGAGTGTATTTGCCAATCTTGGTGGGCAGGGTGTAAGTGTTGGCGGCAATACCGGAGCTGTCGGTGGTCACGCTGCTGCTGCCAAACGTGCCGCCGGCTTTGTTGTCGCTAAAGCTGACGGGAACGTTGGCGTTGGGGCTGCCAGTATAAGGATTGGAAGCCAGCGCCTGCAGGTTCAGCACCGTGCCCACGGTTGCGGACTGGGTATTCCCGGCAGGCAGTGTAAGCTGCGGGAACAATCCGTAAGCCACCAGTTGAGTCGTGGTGCCGACGTAAACCCTGCCGTTGGCGATGGTGGGCGTTACGAAGCGCGCAATGGTGCCCAGCGTGTCGCGCGTTCCGGCCTGGGTGGTGTTATAAAGCTCCTTTCTGATCGACGTGGCGTTAAAAGCGGAAAGCATGGTGCTGGTATTTAAATAGGAACGCACCAGCCACAAAATGCCGTTCGTCGTTCCATTCGCTGAAACCGAAGGATTACCCAGGCTTTGGACATTGGGCGATTTGGCCACCGGCGTGGTTGAAAGCAGGCCATTCGTCACCGAGAATTCCTTAATGGCATCGTGTACCGGAACAAAGAATACGTTGTTGTTCCAATACACCGGCGCTCCATAAACGGCGCCAAGCTGGCCGGTGATGTACTGCACAATCTGGCTATTGCCGCTGGCGTTGTACTGCCCCATGTTGTCGCGGTTCACCAGATAAATGTTTCCGGTTTTGCCCGCGCCCAGTATCAGGTGCGGGTAATTTCCGGATTGGTCAGGCAACAGGACAGCGCCACCGGAACCCAGGTCAAGATCATTCTGGCTCATTGTCTGCTGGTCGTAGGGGGTAAAGTAATCGGTCCACGCCAACTGGCTGCCCACAAGACCCAGCTTCAGGAACGTGTCGCCAAAGTCCGAACCTCCGGTATTTGCATCAAACAGGCCGTTGGCAGTCATGGCGTAAACATTGCCGTTGGCGCCCGAGCCCAGCCCCACGCCTCCCTGCCAGATTGAACCCCCGTAAGGGGAGTTGGGCATGGTGCAGAAAACACCCAACTGTTTCAGTGACGCTTCGTCATAGGCCATTACCCAGCCCTGCGCGCCGCGATCACAGCCGTTGGAACCAAAAGCGATATACACCACGCCGTTCACCAGCAGCAATCCCGGCCGCTGCACCTGGCTGAGCGAATCAAAGTTCAGCACTCCCTTCAGCGTAGTCACCGAACCGGTTATCTGCACCGGCCCGCCGTACTTTTCCGCCCCGGTCGTAATATCCAGCGCGTGCAGCCGGTGCACATAAGTCCCGTTTTCCAGCGTCTTCACGGAAACGTAAAGGGTGTAGCTGGCCGGATCGATCACCGGCGTTCCCATGATGCCAACCTCGGTATATTTGGTCACGTTTCCACAACCCTGGTCGGCGATGGGCACGGTGGTAATTCCGTTGGCCGCGTTGGTAAAGTTCACCCACCAAAGCGGCGCCGTCTGCAGGTTATCGGCGTCAAACGCATAAACGCTGTCGTGCTGCGTGGCCACGTACAACACGTTGTGTGTTCCCAGTCCCGGGATTGAGACGTTGCTCACATAAAGCGGCTGGGCGACTGCGTAACCATCCAGACTGAAGGTAAAGAGCTTGCCAAACTGATTGGAATTAACGTTTGACGGGGTTAGAAAAGTCTCGTTGGTATTCTGGCCGGAGCGAAACGTGTCGTTGTGTTCCGTATACACGTTCACCTGGCCCAGCGCCGCCGTCGTAGATACCGCCGCCACGGCCAGCGCGGTCAGCAACCCAATTCTCCTGCCTTTCAAACCCCTTCGTCGTTCTCTCCCCGGGCCATCTTCGCGGCTATGCTGGCCATTACCGGTGCGCCACGTCCACGTCAACAGCTTCATGATTCCGCATCCTTAACCTTTATGAGAGTGTAAACAGTACACTTGCACGAGCAATGCCATTAGGCTGGGATCAACTCCCTCCCCACAAAATAAAGCAAATTATCAAGGGTTAAGTTGAACTTCCATAGCTTGCCGAAGTTGGATGGAGTTGTAAAGTAATGGACTGGCTATTAATTGTTTTTGGATTTTGAACGTCCCCGCTTTTTCCCATAAACTCCAAAACCTTTCTCTTAATTTCCGGCTGTTGAGATAAGATTGGTGGAACGTTACCGTGCAGTCTTTCAACAGCAGTGAGGGCGGAATGGAAAACGAAACGGCACTTGAATTCGTCCGCGCCGTGGAAGAGGCGGCGATTGCCTCGGCGCGAACCATGGGGCAGGGCGACGCGCATCTCTCCGACCAGGCAGCGGTTGAGGCCATGCGTCACGTGCTGGAAACCGTTCCCATTGCCGGCACCGTGGTGATTGGCGAAGGCGAGCGCGACGAAGCGCCCATGCTCTATATTGGCGAGAAGGTTGGGCTGCGGAAAGAGTACTCTGAAACCTTCCCTGAAGTGGATATTGCCGTTGACCCATTGGAAGGCACCAACCTTTGCGCCCAGGGTGTGGCCGGATCCATCACCGTGCTGGCCGCTTCGGAGCGCGGTGGCCTGCTGCACGCGCCCGACTGTTACATGGAAAAAATTGTGGTTGAGCCAGGCGCGCGCGGCGCTGTGGACCTGGACGCTCCGGTAAAAGACAATCTGCGCGCCATCGCCCGCCGCCTGGGGCGCGACATTCGCGACCTGACCATTGTGGTGCTTGACCGCCCGCGCCACGAAAAGCTGATCCGTGACATTCGCGAAGCCGGCGCGCGCATCCGCCTGATTCCCGACGGCGACCTTTCCGCCGGCATCGCCGCCGCCGTGGTGGGCACGCACGTGCACGCCGTGATGGGCGCCGGAGGCGCGCCCGAAGGCGTGCTGACCGCTGCCGCCCTGCGCTGCCTGAACGGCGAAATTCTGGGCCGCCTGGTGGTCAAAGACCAGGCGCAGGAAGAGCGCATCCGGTCCATGGGCATCCGCAACCCGCGGCAGGTGTTTACCACCGAGGAGCTGGCGCCCGGCAGGCAGATTGTGTTTGCCGCCACAGGGGTTACCGACGGCAGCCTGCTGAAGGGCGTCCGTTTTTTCGGCAATGGCGTGCGCACCCAGTCGCTGCTGGTCACGCTGGCTTCGCGCAAGGTGCGGTTTATCGATTCCGTACACCTTTCCAGAGGTCCCGACGCCAAGGTGCGTCTTTCCTGAGGGCGCGCCGCTCGCCCTGGCTCAAAAACGGCTTCCGGCACGGGTTGGGCGGAACTCCGCACGCGGCTCTTGCGTAGATTGAAGCAGGGATGCCGTGCGTGTTCGCGGCTGCCCGCGCCAGAACCATTGATTGGTTTGATCGGAGGAACAGACCATGGCAACCAACCCGCCTATGCCCCCTAATCCGCCCATGCCGCCCGCCCCGCCC
>VFSW01000114.1_pt1 | contig 98262 bp, 91 predicted proteins | sample 5358111 | NCBI WGS metagenome assembly VFSW01 (sample SAMN11554181, study PRJNA540505) | mine drainage metagenome | isolation source: sediment from site ElyBrook_90M | place: USA: Ely Copper Mine, Vershire, VT | collected 2017 | reverse complement strand
CGTGCCCTTTCAAAACGAGGCGCAAAATCAGTCAGACGGCACGGCTAAAGTCGTGCCCTTGTTACAAGACATGAGTTTTTCCGCAGCCTCTGAAGCCGTGCCCTTTCAAAACGAGGCGCAAAATCAGTCAGACGGCACGGCTAAAGTCGTGCCCTTGTTACAAGACATGAGTTTTTCCGCAGCCTCTGAAGTCGTGCCCTTTCAAAACGAGGATCAAAGTCAGACTCAAGATGTGATTCAACAAGAATGCTGGCTGGCGACCAGCCCAAGAGTTGCGGACGCGGCGGAGAAGAGGCGCCTTGCGGTTGCCTACGGGGCCGGACTGGTGGATATGGAGGCAGCCGCGGTTGCGCGCCTGGCCCAGATGCGCGGTATTCCCTTCCATTGCATCAAGGGGGTCAGCGACGGCCTCACGGACAATCTGCCCGATTTCAACCGTTTTATCTCGCCCCAGGGGCAGTTCTACCTGACACGGTTCATTCTTTTTGTTTTACTCAGGCCCTGGAGCTGGCCTGCATTGACTCGGATGGGCGAAAATAGCAAGAAGGCTGCACAAAGCATCGCGGAGTCTTTACTCGATTTTCTGGATGCGCGAGGTTCTATAAGAGAGCGGAATGGCTACCCAAAGTTCAAACGCTGAAAGCCGGACCGAAGCAAAGATTCCCGTCACCATGCGGGCCGTGGTCTATCACGGCGTGAACGACCTGCGCCTTGAAACCGTGCCGGTGCCCGCGATTGGGCCCGGCGAGCTTCTGGTCAAGATTGCTTCCTGCGGCATCTGCGGCACCGACCTGAAGAAGATACACACCGGCTCGCACTCCGCGCCGCGCATCTTTGGCCATGAGATGGCGGGAACCGTCGTTGCAACCGGCCAGGGCGTGACGCAGTTTGAGCTTGGCCAGCGGGTGATGGTCTTCCATCATATTCCCTGCGGCCATTGCTACTACTGCCGCAAGCAGACCCCGGCGCAGTGCCAGCTCTATAAAAAAGTGGGCGCTACGGCAGGACTTGAGCCCTCGGGCGGCGGTTTTTCTGAGTACATTCGCGTGATGGACTGGATCGTCGCCAACGGCGGCGTAGTGCCGATTCCCGATGATGTGCCTTTTGAGCAAGCGGCCTTTGTGGAGCCTGTGAATACCTGCCTCAAAGGCGTGAAGCTGCTGAATCTGGCCGCGGATGAAACTGTGCTGGTGATCGGGCAGGGGCCGATTGGCCTGATGCTGGCGGCGCTTGCACACCGGACCGGAGCGCGGGTGCTTACCTCCGATCTTTATCCCGAACGCCATGCGATTGCGGCCAAGTTTGGATTGCGCAATCCGATCGACGCGGGAACGGAAGATGTGGTGCAGCGGACATTCGCGGAAACGGAAGGGCGCGGGGCAGACGCCGTGATACTGGCCGTCAGCGGCAAGGCTCTCATAAAGACGGCGATGGATGCTGTCAGGCCGGGCGGTAAGGTGATGCTCTTTGCTCAGACTCAGCACGAAGAGGCGATCTTTGATCCCGGCCAGGTCTGCATGGACGAGAAGACACTGCTCGGCTCCTACTCGGCTTCGGCGGCGATTCTGGACGAGGTCACCGGGCTGGTCTTTGGCGGGTATAATAACGGATTCGACCTGACGCAACTGATCTCGCATCGTTTCCCGCTGGAACAGGCGGTTCAGGCTATCGAGATCGCTTCTCACCCCAAGGCGGACTCCATGAAGATTATGATTGAGCCTGTCTCCGGCGCGGGGGCAAATTAGGAGGGACTTGATGGCGACAACCATGAAGGCAGCAATCCTCCACGGTCGCGAAGATATCCGCATCGAGCAGGTGCCAGTACCAGAGGCCGCGCCCGGTGAGTTGATTGTCCGCGTGGGCGCTGCGCTTACATGCGGAACGGATCTGAAGGTTTTTCGGCGCGGATACCATGCGCGCATGATCGTGCCTCCCGCGCTGTTTGGTCACGAACTGGCGGGAACCGTTGTAGAGGCGGGCGAGGGTGTCACCGGCTTTGCCACCGGCGACCGCGTGGTGGCGCTCAACTCCGCACCATGCGGCGAGTGCTATTTCTGCTTGCGTGGCCAGGAAAATCTCTGCGACGATCTGCTCTTCAACAACGGCGCCTATGCTGAGTTCATTCGTATACCGGCCCGTATTGTGGCCAAGAATACGCTTCATGTTCCGGAACATGTGCCTCTGGAGCACGCGGCGCTGACCGAACCGCTGGCCTGTGCTGTGCATGGTTTTGAGGACTCTGGCTCGCACCATGGCGATACAGTCGCAGTGATTGGCGGCGGCCCGCTGGGGTTGATGATTCTGCATGTGGCCGCTCTGGCCGGTTGCGAGGTTATCGCAATCGTCAAGCACGACGGCCAGGTGGAAGCGGCACGGCAGTTGGGCGCGGCACATGTGGTGCAGACAGCGAGCATCCGGACGGCCATCCGCGAGACCCGCGCGCTCACTCCGAAGAAGCGCGGCGCAGACATTGCCATTGAAGCGGTGGGCGTGCCGGAGGCGTGGCAGGAGGCCGTTGAGCTGGTGCGCAAGGGCGGCACGGTCAACTTTTTTGGCGGATGCGCCGTGGGTACGCACGTAACGCTGGACACCAATCGCATTCACTATAACGACATCACGCTGCGCGCCACCTTTCATCACACCCCGGCCATCTGCCGCAAGGCGCTGGAACTGATTGCAGGCGGAGGTTTTCAGGCGCAAGCCTTCATTACTGGCCACGCTCACCTTTACGAACTCAACCGCGTCTTTGAGAAGCTGATGAATCGCGGCAGCGAGATCAAGACCGCCATTGTGCCCTGAGGCGAACCAATGAGCGCGACAGCAGGATTGAAACAGGACAACGATGCGCTCATTGCCAGCGGTTGGGCGGCGCTGCCGGCGAACTATCGCATTCCCGAAGCTGCGCCGACGCTCGACGAGGCTCGCGCCTATTGCAAGCGTCTGGCCGAGTCGCATTATGAGAACTTCCACGTAGCTACCTGGTTCCTGCCCAAGGCGCTGCGCCCGCACTTTCACGCGATCTACGCTTACTGCCGTATCTCAGACGATTTGGGCGACGAGGTAGGGGATAGCAGTGTGGCTTTGGCGCTGCTTGATTTGTGGGGGCGTGAGCTGGATGCATGTTATGAGGGCCGCGCACGCCATCCTGTTTTTGTGGCGCTAGCAGAGACTATTCACACCTGCGGAATTCCTAAAGAGCCGTTTGCCGATCTGCTCACAGCCTTCCGTCAGGACCAGACTGTGACGCGCTATGACTCGATGCAGGATGTGCTGGCCTATTGCCGCTACTCGGCCAATCCCGTAGGCCGCCTGGTGCTCTATGCCTGCGGCGAGGCGGATGAGGAGAAGTTCAGGCTCTCCGACGCGACCTGCTCTGCTCTGCAACTGGCCAACTTCTGGCAGGATGTGCGCGAAGACTACGGCAGGGGGCGCATTTATATTCCGCAAGCCGACATGCGGCGTTTTGGAGTGAGCGACGAGACCATCGCAGGCGGCATTTCCACGCCGGAGTTTCGCGCGCTGCTCAGTTATGAAGTCGACTATGCGCGCTCTCTTTTTGAGCAGGGCCTTCCGCTGATTGGCATGGTTGGCCGCGAACTTGCGCTCGACCTTGACCTGTTCAGCCGCGGAGGCTTGGAGATTTTGCGCGCCATCGAGAAGCAGAACTTCGATGTGCTGCGCGCGAGGCCGGAGATTACAAAGCGCGCCAAGTTTGGGCTCGCTTTGCGCGCCGTGGGCGCCAAGCTTCTGCCCTTCCTGAGCCTCGGCGGAAGCGGGCGTTCGCAAGGGAATGCCGCTTGACGCACGATCTCAAATTGGACGAGGCTTACGCTACTTGCCGGGAGATTGCCAGGCACGAAGCGAAGAACTTCTATTACGCTTTTGTCGCGCTACCGGCGCCGCGGCGCAACGCCATCTGCGCCATCTATGCCTTTATGCGCAAGGCCGACGACCTGGCCGACGACGAGAGTCTGGCACGCGAAGAGCGTAGACGGCGACTCGATGCATGGCTGGAAGACTGGCGCGGCGTCTGCCATGGCGGAGACTCATCCAATCCGGTCTTTGTGGCCGTGCGCGACGCCACCGAGCGTTTCGCAATTCCGCTTAGCCTGCTTGAAGAACTGGTGGCAGGCACCACCATGGACCTGAAACCTGCCTTGAGCGATGGGCCGGATACGTACGCGACTTTCGCCGATCTCTATGGCTACTGTTACCTTGTGGCCTCGGTGGTGGGTCTGGTCTGCATTCGCATCTTCGGCTATAGCGATTCGCGCGCTGAGAAGCTGGCCGAAGAGACTGGCATCGCATTCCAGCTCACCAATATTCTGCGCGATGTGGCTGAGGATGCGGAGCGCAATCGCGTCTATCTGCCTCTGGAGGATTTGGCCGCGCACCATGTTTCACTGGACTCGCTGCTGCATCGCGCCGCCGGCGCGCCGCCAACGGCCAATGAGCGCGCTCTGCTTGCGGACCTTGCCCAACGCGCGGAAAAATTCTATCAGTCCGCGCAATTGCTGATGCCGCTGATCGACCGCGAGAGCAGGCCCGCGCTTTGGGTACTGGTCTCTATCTATCCCGGACTGCTCAAGCGCATTGAGCGCGCGGAGTACGATGTTTTTTCCAGCCGCGCCAGCGTGCCGATGGCGGAGAAACTTGGCATTCTAGCGGTGGGTATGGCCAGGATGGGATGGGCGCGGTTGTTTGCATGACGGCCGTGCATAGGTGTGGGGAAGATTGAGCGGCTCGCAGCAAAATTCCGCAAGAACTGTCACGGTAGTCGGCGGCGGCGTGGCCGGCATGAGCGCCGCCTGCGCTCTGGCCGAGGCGGGCTTGCGCGTACAACTTGCCGAGCGGCGCGGTTATCTGGGCGGACGGGCAAGCTCTTATCTGCATCCGGGCGTGGGCGAAGTGATCGACAACTGCCAGCACGTTCTCTTCGGCTGCTGCACCAATCTGGTTGGCTTTTATCGCCGCATCGGCGTCGCTGAGCGGATTCACTGGACCAGCGAAATGACCATGATCGAGCCGGGCGGGCGAAGGTCTCCGCTTGGTCCATCCTGGTTGCCTGCGCCGCTGCATGGCCTGCCCAAGCTACTCTCCGCACATGCTTTTTCTCTTGCCGATAAAATTGCACTCGGGCGTGCCTTCAGCGCGTTGATGCGGCCGGTTCCACATGACTCAACTGAGAGCCTGGGCGCGTGGCTGAGGCGTAACGGGCAGACTGAAGGTGCGCTGAACCGCTTCTGGCGGCTGGTGATAGCCAGCGCGCTCAATGCAGACATTGACTCCATCGCGCTGCCTTACGCGGCCAAGGTGATTCGCGAATTGTTCATGAACTCCGCGGATGCGGGCAGCATGGGCATGAGCACCGTGCCGCTGAGCGAGCTCTATGCGGGTGCGCGCAAGTTTCTTGAGCAGAGGGGATCAAGCATACTGCTCAATACGAATGTAGAATCGGCGGCGTGGAGCGAGGAGCGCGCACAGTGGACACTGGCCACGCGCGAAAGCACACTGAGATCGGATTTTCTGCTGTTTGCGTTGCCGTTTGAGGCAATGGCCAAATTACTGCCGCAGATGCCGCCGGCAGCCGGAGCTAACGCGCTTGCAAGGCAGCTTGAGCGCCACGAACACTGGCCGATTTGCAGCGTGCATCTGTGGTTCGACCGCGAAATCACAACGCTCGATCACGCCGTGCTGCTGGATCGCGAAATCCACTGGATGTACAACAAGAGCCGGCTCCAGCCGGGCCGCAAGCTCAAGGGAAGCTATTTGGAACTGGTGGTGAGCGCATCGCGGGGCTTTGCCAAGCTAAGCCGCGAGGAGGCGATTGCACAGGCGGTTAGTGAACTGGCAGAATTCTTTCCCGCAGTATCTTCAGCCAATCTGGAAAATGCCGCACTGGTGAAAGAGATGCGCGCTACCTTTGGAGTGCCGCCGGGCATCGATGCCGCGCGACCGACTGCTGTTTCTCCGTGGCCTAACTGCTTGCTGGCCGGCGACTGGACCGCAACCGGCTGGCCTTCGACGATGGAGAGCGCCGCCCGCTCCGGGCATTTGGCCGCCGAGGCTGTTTGCCAGAGCATCGGCGAACCGAGAAGCATTCTCGATGCTGACCTGAAGCCGCGGGGGTTGATGCAGCTCATAGGGTGAAGGGCGCATCGCGTGCAGCGATTGCGCCGCCTCGAATCCGTTACTTGAGTCTTGCTGGCTCTACCTGCGCAAAAAGTCCTTAGCCTTCTGAATGACCACGTCGCGGCTTACGTCGGAGATGGCGTTGGTGAGCGGAATCTGCTTGGGGCAAGTCTCCACGCAGTTTTGCGCAAAGCCGCACTCCTGGATGCCGCCGTCACCGGCCAATGCCCGCAGGCGATCTTCCTTGAAGACCTTGCCGGTAGGGTGATTGTTAAAGAGCTTCACCTGAGCGATGGTTGCTGCACCCACAAAGCCGGTGCCCTCATTGAATTGCGGGCAGACCTCCATGCAGCAGCAGCAACTGATGCAATTTGAGAGCGGATAGTTGGCTTCCTGCTCCTGAGGGAAGACGCGCGGGCCGGAGCCCAGATCGTAGGTTCCATCCACGGGAACCCAGGCTTTGACAGCCTTCAGGTTCTCGAAGAGTACCGAGCGGTCTACCTGCAGATCGCGCACCAGAGGGAACTTGCTGAGTGGCTCAACGCGGATGGGCTGTTCCAGATTGTCCACCAGCGAAGAGCAGGCCATACGGGCCCTACCGTTGATGCGCATAGCGCAGGAGCCAGAGATCTCTTCCAGACAGTTGGAGTCGTAGGTGATGGGCGTAGTCTCGCGGCCATCTGCTGTGACTGGATTTGCCGCGATCTCCATCATGGCGGAGACGACGTTCATGCCAGGACGCCACTCGATCTCAAAGCTCTCCCACACCACGGGAGCATCGGGGCTGGCCTGGCGCTTGATTTCAAACTGTACGGTCTTGGTTGCCATTTGTCAGTCTCCCTTTGCTTATTTGGTTGCGTCGTAGCGGCGCGGTCGCGGCTTGATGAATTGCGTGTCGACTTCTTCGTACTTGAATTGTGGACCTGACGGCTCGCCTGTAAAGCTGGCCCTGGTGGTTTTGAGGAACTGCTCGTCGTTCCGCTCCGGGAAGTCGGGCTTGTAATGAGCGCCTCTGGACTCGTCTCGGTTGAGCGCGCCAAGGACAACGACGCGGGATAACTCCAGCATGTTTTTCAATTGGCGGGCAAAGGCAAAGCTGGTATTGGCCCACTGGCTGCGGTCACTCAGATTAACACGCTTGTAGCGGTCAATCAGTTCGACGATTTTTTCATCTGCCTGCTTGAGTCCCTTGTTGTAGCGGATGACCGTGGCGTGCTTAGTGGTGGTTTCGCCCAGTTCGCGCCAGAGCTTGAAGGGATTTTCAGTTCCTTCGTTGTTGAGCAGCTTGCCGTTGATTTCGGCCTGACGGGCCAACTCGGCGGCGTGACCGCCGTCGCCTTCCGCAGCAGGCAGATCTTTGGCGTACTGGAGCGCATTTGGCCCGGAGCGGAATCCGCCGAAGATGCAACTGAGCAGCGAGTTTGCGCCCAGCCGGTTTGCGCCGTGGTATTGATATTCGCACTCGCCGGCGGCAAAGATGCCGGGAATGTTGGTCATCTGGTCGTTGTCTACCCACAGGCCGCCCATGGTGTAGTGCATTCCAGGGAAGATTTTCATGGGCACATCGCGCGGATCGTCGCCTACGAACTTCTCGTAGATTTCCAGAATGCCTTCCAGCTTGCGGTTGAGTGTTGCGCGGTCAATGTGGGTGAGGTCGAGATAGACCATGGGCTGGCCGTCGATGCCCAGGCCTTCTTCATACACCACTTTGTGAATGGCGCGGGTGGCCACGTCGCGGGGAACCAGATTGCCGTACTTTGGGTACCACTCTTCAAGAAAATAAAAGCGATCGGAAGCGGGAATCTGCTTGATTGGCCGTTTGTCGCCGGGGGTGCGCGGCACCCAGACGCGGCCGCCCTCTCCACGCGCCGACTCAGACATCAAGCGCAGCTTGTCTTCACCGGGAATAGCGGTGGGATGCACCTGGATGAACTCGCCGTTGGCGTAATGCGCGCCCTGCTGGAAGATGGCCGACTGCGCCGAGCCGGTGCAGACCACAGAGTTGGTGCTTTTGCCAAAGATGGCGCCGATGCCGCCGGTGGCCAGGATAATGGCATCGGCAGGGAATGAGCGAAGCTCCATGGTGCGCAGATCCATGGCTGTAATGCCGCGGGCCTGCCCCTTGGAGTCGAGCACGGCGGAGAGAAACTCCCAGCCCTCATACTTTTTGACCTTGCCGTCAGACTCGTGACGGCGGACCTGCTCGTCGAGCGCATAGAGCAACTGCTGCCCGGTGGTTGCGCCGGCAAAGGCTGTGCGGTTGTAAAGCGTTCCGCCAAAGCGACGGAAGTCGAGCAGACCCTCCGGGGTGCGGTTGAAGGGCACGCCCATACGGTCCAGCAGATCGATGATGGCCGGCGCGGCCTCGCACATGGCCTTGACCGGCGTCTGATTGGCGAGGAAGTCGCCGCCGTAGATGGTGTCGTCGAAGTGCTTGTAGGTAGTGTCGCCCTCGCCCTTCAGATTCTTTGCCGCGTTAATGCCGCCCTGTGCGCAAACCGAGTGGGAGCGCTTGACCGGGACGATAGAGAACAAGTCAACCGTGCCGCCTGCCTCGGCGATCTTGATGACTGCGGCGAGACCCGCAAGGCCTCCGCCAACCACAATAATTCTGGGTGCTGCCATGGAATGATCCTCGTACCTTTCCGCCTGTATCCTTGGCGCTTAAATCAAAGCAGTTTTGGCCGTAGTAAGGATCAACGGCGCCGTCGGGGCGACCATGATCGATACAGCCGGGGGCGGATTCTCATTGACATTTGGGTACTTGCCGCCAACAAAGGCCCAGATGCTGGCCAGACCCATGACCGCAAGCACCACCCCAAATGCAACGCAGACATACCCGAAGCGCTTGCGGGCGACCGCCCCCGGAGTGATGCCCCACTTGGCTGCGAAGAGCCAGATGCCGTAGGAGAAGTGCCAGCAGATGGCGATCATGGCGATCACATAGACGGCCAGCATCCAGGGGTTGGCAAGCTCGTGCTGTACCTTGGCGAAGGCCGCGTATGGATGCTCAGGAAGGCTGATGCCCATGAAGCGCTGGCGGATGACGTGCTGGCCGATATAGAGGATGGCGATGATGCCCGTATAGCGCTGGGCGGTATAAAGCCAGTTACCCGCCCAGGGGTAATAAACAATGTTGGACTTGCCGCGCAGCCAGATATACATGCCGTACAGGCCGTGATAGAGGATGGGCAAGAAGATGAAAACCCATTCCAGCACGCGGACCAAGGGCAGGCTGTTGAGGAATTTGACCTGTGCACCGTAGGCTATGGGGCCTTTGAGCGCCTCGAAGTTTGAGAGCAGATGTTCCAGCAGGAATGCGCCTATGGGAATAATGCCCAGCAGTGAGTGCAGCTTGCGCCAGAGGAAGGACGTTCCCTGGCCGGCGCGGATAGGCTGGACGCCACCCTTGAGAGTGTGCGCGGCAGGATGTTCAGCAGTTGCCATGGTGATTTCGGCTCCTAAAAAAGGCAGGTGGAGGCGGTGTCGAGTTGAGAGGCTGAGAAAGAGTATTGTTTCAACTGCATTATTGGTGTCCTACATCACATTCGTCAACCCGTTATGCGGGATTGTTCTCTTAGGAAAGACTACGTAAGAGACTCAGGTGCGCAGCGTGGACAGCAGCGCGGCGATGGCGCGGCCCCGGTGGCTGAGCGAGAGCTTGGTTTCAAGAGTGATTTCCGCCATGGTAAGGCCCAGAGCAGGCAGGTAGAAGAGCGGATCGTAACCAAATCCGCCGGTGCCGCGTGGGGACTCTAAAATTTCGCCCTCGACCGCCCCTTCTGTTGTGTGGATGGGCAAGCCATCGCGAGCGGCTACCAGCACGCAGCGGTAACGCGCCGTGCGCCGGGCTTGGGGCATGCCTGCCAGCCGCTGTAGCAAGAGCATGTTGTTCCATACATCGGTGTTGTCGTTGGCGTCGGGCGAGTCTACCAGGCCTGAATCGGCGGCAAAGCGTGCCGAGCGCACGCCGGGAGCGCCATCCAGAGCGTCCACTTCGAGGCCTGAGTCGTCTGCCAATACCAGGTCACTGGGGGCGCAGAGGGAGTAGTAGACAGCCTTGAGAGTGGCATTGGCCTGGAAGGTGTCGCCGTTCTCCTCTGGGGCGGGGATTGTGGCCAGGCCGGGCAGGGGATCGATGGAGATTGAGTAGGTTTGGGCCGCGGTGCGGAAGTCGCGCAGCTTGCCCTGGCTTGAAGTGGCGGCGTAAAGGCGGAGGGCCATGGAGAAAGTGTAACTGGCTACGCGCGAGATCCCATATTGCTCTTTTATATGCGTGCATTTTCTGCTGCGAAGCGGCGCATTCCCCTTTACAAGGGAGAGGTCGCCTGCATAATGTTATTCCGTTGGGAAAGTATTTCATTTGAGGAAATCGAACCCGTGAAGTTGAATCTTTGGCAGGTGCGGCTGCGTGCTCAAGCCTGAAAGAAGGGGCCTTGTAGTGAGTCTTGTGGTGTTGGCTTATGACAGCGGAGCCGGGTGGCTTTCCAAAGCAGAGAAGCAGATTGCACAATGGTCAGGTTTGGTTGCTGAAGGCGTGCGGAACGATGAAAGAAGGGAATATGCGTTGGGTCGCTTTGGGATTGGTATTTGGAATGGCAATTCTGCCGCTGTCCGCGACTACAGTAAGGCCTGAGGCCGCCAATGGGCCGGTGCAATTGCGGGTTGACGACATGACCACGCCGCTTGGCATCGACGATCCTGCGCCGCGCTTCTCCTGGCAGTTGCATGACCCGGAACGCGGCGCCATGCAGATAGCCTATGAGGTGCGGGTCGCCTCAAGCGCTGAGCTGCTGCAAGAGGACAAGGCGGATGTGTGGGATAGTGGGCGCATCGAGACGGGAGCGTCCTTGAATATACGCTATGCCGGACCGGCAGTCGATCCCTCCACACGATATTTTTGGCAGGTGAAGGTGTGGGGCGCCGCTGGCAAGCCGTATGCGGAGAGCAAGACCGGCTGGTGGGAGACGGGCCTGCTGAAGCAGGATGCCTGGCGCGCCCAGTGGATTGGATACGAGACTCCTGAAGAGGCAGCCGTACGCCACGCGCCTGCGGCATGGATTGTAAACCCAGATGCGAAGGCCTTGGCAGCAGAGAAGGGGACGGAAGAGCGATTTGCCTACCGCGCCAGTGTGGTGCTGGACAAGCCGGTGCGCAACGCTGCGCTTTACGCCACCGCGCAGGATACGGTGTCAGCTTGGGTGAACGGAGAGCGGGTGCTGGCTGCCGGTCCGCTTCCGCCGTACAAGCAGATGCCGTGGAAGAAGTTTGTGCGCGCCGAGGTGAGCGGCGAACTGAAAGCGGGCGCCAACAGCATCGCCATTGAGGCATTGCACTATGTTGCCAACCCGAACGGCATGGCGACTGAAGACGCGCCTCCGCTGATTGCGACACTGGTGGTTGAGTATACGGATGGAACCATAGCCGCGTTTGCCAGCGGAACGGGTTGGAAGACGGCGACTCATGCGGCGGCGGGCTGGCAGCGGAAGAACTTCGACGACTCGGGCTGGAAGAACGCCATGGCGGCAACCCAGGTGCTGGGGCATCCCTGGATACCGGACTCAGTGAAGGCGCTGCGCCGGACATTTGGAGTGCAGTCGCCGGTGAAGTCGGCGCGGCTCTATGCCACCGCACTTGGCGCCTACGAGATGTTTCTGAACAGCGAGCGCGTTGGCGATGCTGTGATGGCGCCGGGCTGGACCGATTATCGGCAACGAGTGATGTATCAGACTTACGATGTGACAGCGCAGGTTAAGAGCGGCAGGAACATCATTACTGCCCTGCTTGCGCCGGGTTGGTATGAGACGCCTCTGGAGTGGTTTCAACAGCCCAATAACTATGGCGATACACCGCCGGCACTGCGCGCGCAGTTGCGCATTGAGCACACCGACGGCAGCGTGGAGTGGGTGACGACAGACGCAAATTGGGAGCCCGGCACATCGTACATTCTGCATTCAGAACTCTACGACGGGGAGAGCCAGGATTTATTGGCTCTGAAGGCTGCCAGTTATAAATCGTCTCTTTCTGCTACGCACCTGGGGCCTGTGACGGTGATCCATCCTGCTGCCGTCGCGATCGAGTCCCAGAATTTTCCCTCTATCCGGGTTGAGCGCACAATTTCAGCCAAGTCCCTTACGCAGCCCAAGCCCGGCGTTTACGTCTACGACTTCGGCCAGAACTTTGCCGGCGTGGAGCGGCTGCGCGTTGCAGGGCCGGCCGGCACAAATGTACGGTTGCGCTTTGCGGAGGTCTTGAATCCTGACGGAACCATTTATACCGACAATTTGCGCACAGCCAAGGCGACGGACCACTTTATTCTCAATGGCGATGGCGTCGACGAGTTCACTCCGCAATTTACTTTCCATGGCTATCGCTACGTGGAGCTGACGGGGCTGCCGACTGCGCCCGACAAGAACGCACTGACAGGGATTGTTATCCACACCGATGCGCCAATTACCGCCAGGCTTGAAACCGGCAGCGCGATGATCAATCAGCTATGGAGCAATATCTTGTGGGGGCAGCGCTCAAACTTTGTTGGTGTGCCCACAGACTGCCCGCAGCGCGACGAGCGGCTGGGATGGATGGCAGATGCGCAGGTCTTTTGGCGTGCTGCCAGCTACAACATGGATCTGGCAGCTTTCTCGCGTAAGTTTGCAGGAGATATGCGCGGAACCCAAGTGGGCACGCCCTACTTTGGGATCTATGCGCCGGGAACGGCACGACCGAATATGGGTTCCGGCGCGGGGTGGAGCGATGCGGGAGTTATTATCCCCTGGACATCATGGCTGCAAACCGGCGACACCAGCATGATCGAGCAAAACTGGGCGGCGATGGAGAAGTATCTCAACGCGATCTATGCCGCCAACCCTGATGGACTTTGGCAGCACGACTCCGGGATTTCTTTTGGCGACTGGCTCTCGCCCGAGGGAAAGACCGATTACACACTCATTGCCACGGCTTATTGGGCCTATGACGTGACGCTGATGCGACAGATGGCGCTGGCTACAGGCCGTACCCAGGATGCCGAGAAATACGAGCGGCTCTTCGATAAGATTCGCGCGGCATTTGAGAAACAGTTTGTTCACGAAGACGGATTTGTGGCTGGAGCGGATAACACTCCGTCGCCCTTTGGAGAAATCAACAATCCCAGCGCCAAGAGCAAGGGCGGCGATACCCAGGCTGGCTACGTGCTGGCGTTGCATATGAGCCTTGTGCCGGAGAATCTGCGCGCCAAGGTCGCGCAAAAGCTGGCCGACAAGATTGAGGCCAACCACGGGCTGCTGGGCACGGGCTTTCTGGGAACGCCGTATCTGCTGGAAGAGCTTACCAAGAGTGGGTACGAGAAACTGGCCTACAAGCTGCTGCTGAATACAGCTTATCCATCATGGGGCTATCTGGTGGAGCACGGCGCAACGACGATGTGGGAGCGCTGGAACGGCGACCAGATGCGCGGCGACCCAAGCATGAACTCCTACAACCACTACGCGTATGGCGCGGTGGCTGACTGGATCTATCGCTATGCAGCCGGCGTGGACGCAACGCCGCTGGACGCGGGATTCCACACTGTGGTTCTGCATCCGGTCTTCGACGCGCGGCTGGGAAAAGTCAACTTCGACTACGACTCCTCGTATGGTGCGATTCATTCCGATTGGACAGTGAGGGGAACCACCGCGGAGTGGCATGTGAACCTCCCGGCCAATACCACAGGCTGGCTGGCGCTGGATGCGGCAGAGGTTGTGCGCTACAAACTGGAGGGAACTCCGCTGACTAAAAGCAAGCTGGCGAAGGCAGTTATGCGTGACGGACAGAGTGGCTTTGAGTTGGCAGCGGGCAGTTACAGCTTTGCCGTAAACATGGAGTAAGTCAGACCGTGGAAGGAAGCGGGAATGACTTCATTGCTTCCTGCTTTACGGACGAAGCACAGTCCATGGGGTGCAGACGGGTGGGGTACCCTTTCTCTGCACGGAAGAAAGTGAGCATTAATGCCGCCAATACTGGCTGGGATAGGATGGCACATGGTTGGCGCGGCGTCCGCAGCGTCGTTCTACGCGCCCATCGAGAAAGTAAAGAAATGGTCGTGGGAGACCACCTGGGCCGTAGCCGGCATCTTCTCTTGGATACTGCTGCCAATTTCTGTGAGCTTGCTGCTGCTTCCTAGCTTTACGGCGTTCTATGCGTCGATTAGTGTGGGTGTGCTTTGGAAGGTAGCTCTCTACGGCGCCATGTGGGGTGTTGGCAATGTGAGTTACGGACTCACCATGCGCCACTTGGGGATGTCTCTTGGGATTGGCGTGGCCATTGGCGTGACTCTGATGGTGGGCACGCTGATGCCTCCGCTGCTGCATGGGCAGGCGGCGCTCTTGTTTGAAACCCGCAGCGGCCTGCTGACTATGGCAGGCGTGCTGGTTGCTTTGGCGGGCGTGGCGATGGTTTCCTATGCCGGTCATCAGAAAGAGATTCAACTTCGCGGCGCACCCATGGAATTCAACTTGAAGCTTGGAATCTTTCTCGCTGTCATGTGCGGAATCTTTTCTTCCGGTATGTCGTTTGCCATGGATGCGGCTAGGCCGATGGGTACGGCGGCGCTTCACCTTGGAGTGAACCCCTTGTATGTGGCGCTGCCGAGTTATGTGATTATCATGGGCGGCGGAGCAGTGGTGAATTTGAGTTACTGCTTCATCCGTCTTGCCGCATTGAAGAAGATTTCACTCAAGGAGGATCTCTCTCAGGCTCCGGGAACACTGTTCAAGAATGGGGCTCTGGCTGCAACCGGCGGAATCATGTGGTATCTCCAATTCTTCTTCTATGCCTGGGGCGCAGCCAACATTCCGCAACAACTCTTCTACGTGAACTGGATGCTGCACATGAGCGGCTATGTTCTCTTCGGCGGACTGGTGGGCCTTGCGCTGGGAGAGTGGGCCGACGTAGGCAGCAGACCTGTGCGGCTGCTGTGGGCCGGAATGCTGATCATTATTGCGGCGGCGAATCTGGTGGGGTTGGGAATGGCGTCCTAGTACTACAGTTGCATTTGCCTTAAAGCAGTTCTCCAATTCCAGTGGAAGTCATAGGGGTGTGCAAGGTGGCTTTTACATCCCCTATACCGCTATTGGAGAATCGCTATAGGGCGCACCAATCCGTGCCTGAAGGGTGTGGATATCCCCGGCTCTGGCGGGGATACTCACAGAATTGCCCTGGCCACTGCCTGCAACGGCAGAACCTTGTCCACACCACCCAGCTTGATGGCCTCCTTAGGCATTCCAAAGACTACGCAAGTGGCCTCGTCCTGGGCGATGGTCATGGCTCCTGCCTGCTTCATCTCCAGCATTCCGCGCGCGCCATCGTCACCCATCCCGGTAAGGATGACGCCGACTGCATTTCTTCCAGCATAGCGAGCCGCTGAACGGAAGAGCACATCGACCGAGGGTCGATGGCGGCAGACCAGCGGCCCATCTTTGATCTCGACGTAATAGCGCGCCCCGCTGCGCTTGAGCAACATATGATGGTTTCCCGGCGCAATCAGCGCACGCCCACGAATCACAGTGTCATTGGTCTCTGCCTCCTTGACGGTAATGGCGCAGAGGCCGTCGAGCCGCTGTGCGAAGGCGCGCGTAAAAAGCTCCGGCATGTGCTGCACAATCACGATGCCAGGAGTATCGGCAGGAAGCGCTTCAAGTACCGCCCTTAGCGCTTCGGTGCCGCCGGTCGATGCGCCGATCGCTACCACTTTCTCTGTTGTCTCGGCCATGGCGTGTGTCGCTTGCGAGAGGATGCAATCGGCGTTCAGCTTGGGCTCAACCGTGTGGCTGGGCGTGAGGTTGCGGAGCCTTGCGCCAGCCGCTGCCTTTACGGCATTGCAAATTTCGGTGCATGAGTCTTCAAGAAACTGCTTGGTGCCCATCTTCGGCTTGGTGATGATCTCCACCGCGCCGTATTCAAGAGCCTTGAAGGTACTCTGCGCGCCCTCCTCGGCTAAGCTCGAACAGATCACCACAGGAATTGGATGCTGACTCATAATCTTCTTCAAAAAAGTTAGCCCGTCCATGCGCGGCATTTCGATGTCCAGCATGATCACGTCCGGCACCTTCTCTGCAATTCGATCTGCGGCCACAAAGGGATCGCCGGCCGTGCCAATTACCTCGATCTCAGGATCGGACGAGAGTACCTCACGCAAAGTTTGGCGCACCACGGCGGAGTCGTCCACAATCAGTACACGGATTTTTTGAGTACTCATATGCAGAACCTCGTTGCTTTCTTTCGCCTGTCTGCGGAGGACTCAGGTAGTCCGCCGGTGGTGAGGCACGCATTGTTCTTCAGGAGTGCCGCTTCAGTAGGATCTCTCCGGTCTTTGAATTGAAATGAATATTCACGCCATGTTTGCCCCCTATTGAAGATGCTGCGATTGAGAAACCTTCCTCGCCAAGCACCTTTATCGCAACCTCGCAGTTCAATTTTCCTACCGTGGGCCTTGCCGCATCGTCGACCATCAGCAGCACATCTCCGCCCCCGAAGATCTTTACCTCAACCTCGCTGCGGCGAGCGCCCAGTGCGTCGAACTGCCTGGCCAGATCGCGAATGGCGAAGTCTACATAACGGCGCACCGCGGAACGGGTCAAGGGTGCAGCCGATTTTGCCGGGGAGCGGGGAAGCATGGGATGGCAAAGTGCACTCACGCCCAGCCTCGGCGCTCTGAACGCAATGCCAACACAGGAGCCCAGTAAGGTCCGCAGCATCGTCGGTTCCCTGACAAGGCGCGATTCCCCAGGATGCACAAATACCTCAGGCAGTGTCTCGTCAGGCTGCGGCATCGACCCTCCTGTAGAGAGCTGGCGCAACAGGTTCCAGTGGAAGGTTCATATCATGCAAGGTCTCGGCGTGGCCAACAAACATATATCCACGCGGCACTAGTTGCCGCGCAAGCTTGCCGAGGATGCGCTCCTGCGTGGGCCGGTCGAAATAGATAATTACGTTGCGGCAGAAGATAGCATCGGCTCTCTCGGCGAGTCCATAGTTGGAATCCATGAAATTAAGCCGGCGAAACTCGATCAATTGGCGCAACTCCGGCACCACTCGTTGTTTTTCGGAGCCTGGCTCGCGGCTGCGCATAAAGTACTTTCGCTTCAGCGCCGAAGAGACCGGCGACATGACATCGTCTGTGTAGATACCCAGTTCCGCCTTGGCCAGGACGGTGGTTGAGATGTCGGTGGCAAGTATTCTGAAGCGGAAACCGGGATGTGTCAGCGCATACTCGCTGAGCACTATCGCCAGAGTGTATGGTTCCTCCCCCGTAGAGCAGCCTGCACTCCAGATCAGCAACGGCCTTCCACTACTATTCTGCGAAATCAACTCAGGCAGCGCTGTTTCAATCAGATAATCGAAATGACGCGGCTCACGAAAAAAGTCCGTTTTGTTGGTCGTCACCACGTCGATCAGGTGAACGATCTCTTCTTTCAATCCCTCACGCCCAAAAAGGTAATCGCAGTAATGGCCATATGAACCCAGATCAAGGGCTTTCAACCGTCGCTTGATCCTCACCTCGAGCATGGTTTTCTTATCAGTGCCCAGGTGAATGCCAGCCTCTGAATAGATGAGGCCACAGAGCCGCGTATAGTCTCGGCTTGAGATACATTCGTCGCGTGCGCTCATTGTGTGAGCAGGGCGCTTTGCGCGCCCCGCCCCCTCCTTACGCCGCCACTTCTATCAGTGGCTTGTTGGCTTCCTGCACATGAACCGCCGCGAGTTCCTCGGCAGAGAAGACACGATCGATGTCCAGAATCATGATGAACTGGGTATCGCGCTTTCCCATACCCTTGATGAAGTCGGTCCGTATTTGGGTTCCTATCCGCGGGGCCGGCTGTATCTGATCCGGCTCCAGGTCGATAACCTCCTCAACCGAGTCGGCCAGCGCGCCGATTACAGTCGATTCGTTGTCAAGCAATACCTCGACAACCACGATGCAGGTATTGCGCGTGCTTACAGTCTTCGACATCTCAAAGCAAAGCCTGAGATCGACAACCGGAACCACGCTGCCCCGAAGATTGATGACTCCGGCCATAAAGTCTGGCGTCCGGGGAATCTGCGTGATGGTAGTCAGGTCAAGCACCTCTCTCACCTTCGCCACGTCGGTGGCAAAGATCTCATTGCCGAGCTTGAAGGTGAGGTACTGCCGTGTCTCCGTAATTTCATTAACGCTCATGCCTCTACTCCTCTCTTATTGAAGACAAGGCGCGGAACGGCGTTCGCTCCGCGCCTGACCGGTCAGTAACGCTCGAACTCCCCGTCTAGATCATCATGTTTGTCTTTGAGACGGAGGTTGATACCGCCTCCTTTTACAGCCTTTGGTCCGGAAGCCGATATGGCTGGCCTCATCCACTTGGCCGCTCCAGGCTGACCCTGCCGACCGGCCTTCATGCCAATACCCTTGCGGCCCGCGCCATCCTCGTCTCCGGTATGGAAGAATGAAAGCGCGCTGACAAGCTGGTCCGATTGCCCGGTCAGCTCTTCTGTCGTCGAAGCCATTTCTTCCGAGGCGGATGCATTCTGCTGAATCACTTGCTCCAGTTGCTGCAGCGCCTTGTTGATTTGTTCGGCTCCGGTGTCCTGCTCCTTGCTGGCTGCCGTAATCTCCTGCACCAGTTCGGCAGTGCGTTGAATATCGGGTACCAGTTTCTCCAGCATCTCACCGGACTTCTCCGATACTTTCAACGTGGCCGTGGAGAGCTGGTTGATCTCACCGGCTGCCTTCTGGCTGCGTTCGGCCAGCTTGCGCACTTCGGCCGCAACAACCGCAAAGCCCTTGCCGTGCTCTCCGGCGCGAGCCGCTTCGATGGCCGCATTCAATGCCAGCAGGTTGGTCTGGCGTGCAATCTCCTCAATGATCGAGATCTTGCTTGCTATCTCCTTAATCGCGGCCACGGCCTCAAGAACCGACTTGCCGCTCTCCTGTGCGTCCTTGGCAGACTTGTTGGCGATCTTGTCGGTTTGCTGCGCGTTGTCAGCGTTCTGCTTGATGTTGCTGACCATCTCTTCCATTGAGGACGAGGCCTCTTCAGCCGCGGCTGCCTGGGAGCTCGCGCCCTTCGATACCTGTATCGAGGCCGTCGATATGGATTGGCTGGCAGCCGATACCTCGCCAGCAATGGCGCGAATATCGGAGACCGTCCGCGTCAGCCCGCTGACCATCCCAGCCAAAGCCTGCATCAGCTTGTCCTGGGGCGAACGCTCGCGGATCTGCACTGTGAGGTTGCCGTTTGAAATCTCCTCCGCCGTCTCGGTGATCTCGTTCATGCACGCAACCAGCACGTTCAGGTTGTTCTTGATAGTGTTGAAGTCGCCATTGTAGGTGTCGGTGATCTGCGGGGGGACATCGCCCTTGCTGATCAGGTCAACATACCGTGCGGCCACGTTCAGGGGGCCAATCACCGCGTCCAGCGTTTCATTGACGCCCTGCACAATCTTGCGATAGTCGCCCTGATGCTTGCTGGCGTCGGCGCGCGTGGCCAACTTGCCATCGACGGCCGCTTTAGTCAGCATCGCGGCATCGGTCGCAAGAGCGTCGATCGAACTCATCGTCCGAATCAGAGAGGGAACAAGTGTATCGTTCTCCGAGCGCTTGCCGATCTTTTGCAGGCTAAGCAACTCTTCCCGGTACTCACCCACTCCAATCATGTTGACCACGCTGATCGCGTGCCGGAACCGCTCCAGAGCGCCGTTTGTTGCCTTGGCCACTTCGGCGAACACTCCCTGGTAGGAGCCTTCCACACTGACAGAACAATCGTTATTGGCCAGCCGCTGCAAAACTTTGTTGGCCTCGACCAGCCCGCCCAGCCCATCTATACAGGCATTGAGATTGCCCTTGATGGTGTTGAAGTCTCCATTGTAGATATCGGTGATCTTGGCTGGAATGTCGCCCTTGCTGATGCGGTCAACGCAATTTGCCGCCACGTTCAACGGCCCGATGACCGCGTCCAGCGTATCGTTGACTCCTTGCACGATCTTGCGGAAGTCGCCCTGGTGCTTCGTGGCGTCGGCGCGCATGGCCAGTTTGCCCTCGACGGCGGCCTTTGCAAGCACCTCGGCGTCGGCCACCATGCAGTTTACCGCTTTTACGCAGGTATTGACCGCCTCGCTCAAAGTCTCGAAGGTTTTGCGCACTTGTGCTGTATCCGCATCTCCCGCCGCCGTTTCAACCTTGACGGTGGTATCTCCCTGGGAGAGCCGTACAAGGCCGTCTCCCAGCTTCTGCGTCTCTGTTGCCTGATAGTCGGCAATCTTTTGCGCCAGCCGCGCAGCTTTCTTGACGTTGGTCTGGTCCGTAACGATCTCGAGCGCTCCGATGACCTTCCCCGACTCGTCCCGAACGGGAACGCCGGTATAGGAGATGTCCAGCTCCACTCCGTGGACGGGACGCGCCACGGTCTCCGAGGTTGAACTCTGATCCCTGCGAATGGCTTGATTGCAAGCGCACGCTTCTGTCTTGCAATCGCTTGTCTTGAAGTGGTCATAACACTTGGTTCCAACTATATCCGCAGCCCGTCTTCCGCCCACCTGCGCACCAGCCGTATTCATGTACTGAATGTTGAACTCGCGGTCGATAATCATCGCCGGGGCAGGCATCGCGTCGAGATGCCCAACCAGCGTGCCGACGGTGCGATTGACTCCCTCAACGATCTTGCGGTAGTCGCCCTGGTGCTTGCTCGCGTCTGCACGGATTGAAAGCTTGCCCTCGACGGCGGCCTTTGACAGCAAGCCGGCGTCCGCCACCAGCGCGTTGACGGCGTCGATGCAACCGTTCAGATTGTTCTTCAGGGTGTTGAAGTCGCCATTGTAATGGTCGGTGATCAGGGCGGGAATGTCGCCCTTGCCGATGCGATCCACGTAGTTTGCCGCCACGTTTAACGGGGCAATGACGGCATCCAGTATCTCGTTGATGCCTTGCAGCATCTCGCGATGAACGCCATTGAACATTGTCGCTTTGCCACGTTCTGAGAGGCGGCCATCCTTCGAGGCATCCACCAGTCGCATAATCTCCTGCAACACCAACATGGAGTCGTCTTCGGCCTGTACCTGCTTGCCGTTCGCCCGCTGGGGCTGTCCATGCCCATTGCCGCCGTTTCCACTTCCGCCATGCAGCTTATGGCCTTCACTCACCATCGTCGTCGCCATGTGATCCGCTCCTCGTGCGCTGGAATTCGTTCTCTTCCATCCGTTCATCTCGCTACTCACAGGCGCGGAATGAGAAGAACTCGATACTCAGCTGGTTGACTCGTTGTGGACTGATGCGGGCACTGTGTCCTGCACCGACAAATTGCTAATGTTCGTTCAACTGATAATTGCTCCTTGAGTAGCCGCTTCCCGCGGCCTTCTCCGGGCGGCCGTGCGCGCTGTGCAGCACCGCCTGCATGGCGTCCTTCACCAGCCGCTCGGTGTCCAGAATCAACGCCACCGTTCCATTGCCCAGAATCGTGGCTCCTGAGACTACTTTGACGTGACGGTAGAACCGGCCCAGGCTTTTGATTACTGTCTGGCAATCGCCCAGCACCTGGTCCACTACAAAGCCGTAAGGGCCCTCCACAGTCTCGACCACCATGATCTGCTCAATTGCCGGCCGTTCGGTGAGAATGTGGAAGTACTCGCGCAGGCGGATGTAGGGCACAATCTCTCCGCGCACAGTGGCTATATGCTTGCCGTTGGCGCTTTCAATCTCCTCGCGCGTCAGCTCGACACACTCCAGCGTGTTGGCCAGCGGCAATACAAATAGAGCTTCTCCCACGCTCACCAGCAGGCCATCGATGATTGCCAAAGTGAGCGGCAGGCGCAGCGTCACCGAAGTTCCCGCGCCGGCTTGGCTGGCCACGTCGATAGTTCCGCGCAGGCTGTCCACACGCTGCCGCACAACATCCATTCCCACGCCGCGCCCGGATACATCGGTCACTTGCTTCGCCGTCGAGAATCCAGGTTGAAAGATGAGCGCGTAGATCTCGTTCTCCTCCAGTTGCGCGTCGGCGGCCACCAGGCCTTTCTCCACCGCGCGGCGGCGCACTGCATCGGCGTCGATGCCGCCGCCATCGTCCGAGACCGCGATCAATACGCTAGCCCCCGAGTGCCGCGCAGAAAGGCGAATGGTTGCCGTGGGACGCTTGCCGTGCGCGATGCGCAGATCAGGAGGCTCAATGCCATGGTCCATGCTGTTGCGGATCAGGTGCATCAACGGGTCGCTCAACTGGTCGATTACAGTCTTGTCCAGCTCTGTCTCCGCGCCCTCGATGGTCAATTCCACATCCTTGCCAAGGTCGCGAGCCAGGTCGTGTACCAGCCGCCGGAAGCGCTCGAAGGTGGCCCGGATCGGCAGCATCCTGATGTTCATCGAGGTCTCGCGCAGAGCCGAAGTCAACCGCTCGATCTCTTCTGAAACCTCAACCACTTCCGGATCGTCTCGCCGGACCGCCAGCTCGCTCAACCGGGCCTGCACCGTCACCAGTTCGCCCACCAGGTCAACAAACTGGTCCAGCTTGACGGCCGGAACCCGCAGGCTGGCCGCGTTGTCCGGCTTGTCGTAGGTGCGGCGGCCGCCGCAGGCCGAGCGCGGCTCCTCCAGAGCCCTGGCGGTATGATCAGCCACGCCGGCTGGCGCCAGTCCGGCAGCTTGCTCCATCGGATCGGAGGCTGAAGCAATAGTCAGTTCGCAGCTATCCTCGACAAAGATAAATACATCACGAACTGCATCGCTCTCCGCCGTGGTTGTCAGCACCATCTCCCAACTGACGTAGCAGCGCTCCGGGTCCAACTCACCGATCGGCGGAATCGCCGCCACGTCGGCACGGATGGAAAGACCTCCCAGTTGCCTGAGCTCGCTCAGCAGCAAAAGCGGATTGGTGCCGTTCAGCAACAGATCCGGCCCGGGAGCAAAGTGGATTGACCACTCCCGCATAGCTCCTTCTGCACGCTTCAAAGGCGCAGGCGCGGCTGTAACCTTAGCCGTGGCAGGCATCTTCTCCGGTATGCCCGTGATCTTTTTTACTTTGGTAAGAATCTCCGCGCAGACTGCCGCATCCGGCGGCGCTGTTCCTCCGGCGCCCTCCTCGAGCATCGCTCCAATCTGATCCAGCGCGGTCAGGGTAAGATCGATGAGATCGGAAGACACATCAAGCCGCCCGCCGCGAACCTCGTCGAAGGCACTCTCCAGGTTGTGCGTGAATGCGGCCAGCTCTTCGAAGCCGAACATCGAGCCTGAACCCTTGATGGTGTGCAGCGCGCGAAAAACGCGGCCCACCAACTCCTGGTCGCCGCGATTCTCGTTCAACTCCAGCAATGCCGATTCGAGTTCCGCTACAACCTCGCGGGCTTCTTCCCGAAAGCTGTTTTTGAACTGATCTACATTGACTTCGGTTGTCATTTGTCCGTCCCGCTGTGTAGTGTCACGGCTGCAAAAAGAGGAAATAGATCAAATCCCGCCTCGCGGACCGTCGCGCAGATCGGCTCCGGCAACCGCCCTATAAGAGTGAAAGGAATGCCGGCCCCTCGTGCTTCGCGTTCTGCCGCCCAAAGCAGTTGTATGGACGTCACATCCATGCAGGTCACTTTCTCCAGCGAAACGCTTGTCGCTTTGTTCGGCTTGAGCGCATCCAACAAATGACTCTTCAACTCCGCCGCGCAAGAGATGTCAATTGGGCCTTCGAGACTGATCAGGCTCGACTTATCGGTTGTTTCTAATGTCATGCCCACGACCGGCTCCTGGTTGATTGCCGCTAACTCTCTGTCTGCACAACTGGTCCCTTGTTTCGAGCGCTGCAGTATCTTCCGTGCGGCCGACTGGTGCATAAAGGTGCTGATGCCGGCATGAATCGACTTCAAAAGCTACTAGCTAGCGGAGGTACACGCGCTGCTTGCCACTTCATCGTCTACAATGATGCATTTCATGAGTTACTGTTGTGCAGTGTAGCAATCGATACCTATAGGAAAGCAGTTATGGTTCAAAACTCGCAGCTCGACTCAAAGTTGGAATTAGTAGTGGCATTTATAGTGAGTAGACTTGGATCGACACCCAATGGCGAGAAAACGCATAATCACGCAAAGTAGTGATCGTTAGCCAATGCGTATCAAGATTTTGGCAATACGATATAGGATTTGATGTCATCAATATTTCAAACGGGTATTCATATAAACTAAGTCATACATTTCGCAACCGAACCTGCTTGCTTCTCTTTTTAGATGAGTTCCATATATAAGACTTTCGATTAGTAGCTTTCATCGACGACAAGTTTTGTAATTCTTCTTTTGAGATTTTTGCTCATTCTCCGGCGACAACCGCCGATGAATAGGCCGTATCTCCTCTTTCAGGTATGTAATGCGCCGTATTCCGAGGGAGGTAACTTGTTTCAGGCCTTGCCGGAAAGAGTTATGGAATTAAAGACTTTAGCTAGCACGCTGTGAATATGTTCGGGAGCGAGATTGATAATCGGGTGTGCCTTCGATTCAGAAAATGAATGGACCGCTGATCGAATCACACGCAAGCGGCCGAAAGTCCGATTGGATAACATGAGACAAAATACATGGTAAGGATACCTGCGCATGGCAAAGACTATTCTCGTCGTCGACGACTCGGTGACCATGGTGATGAGCCTCAAGACCACTTTGGCCATGAACGGCTATCAGGTGGAAACGGCCAGCAATGGCAAGGCTGCTCTGGATCTGCTGCAATCGGGAACCAAACCCAACCTGATTCTGACCGATATCAATATGCCCGTTATGGGCGGGATGGAACTGATTAGCCATGTGCGCGCGTTGCCCGCCTTCCGTTTCATTCCCATCCTTACGTTGACGACCGAGAGTGAAGCCTCCAAGCGGGACGAAGGCAAGCGTTTGGGCGCGACCGGCTGGCTGGTAAAGCCAGTCTCAGGTGACGATTTAATTAAGGTTATCAGGAAGGTTCTGCCGGGGGCTTAAGCAAATGGCGTCTGTGACGATTACAGGACAGGGATCTCTTCCTGGCTTGCATAGCGTGTCGAGAGACCCTGACGATGCCTTCGAGGTTAATCGCTCGCAGAGATATCTCCGCGCGCGCAACCGGTTGATTGGCCAAACAGTTCTTAGAATGCTGTGCAACCTGGCCTTCTATCTGTCACTTCTCTACATGATGAGGACGGTGATCGCTCCGTACTGGAGCTGGTCTGTTGTTCTGTTTATCTTGCTTGTTGTTTTTCCGTTGCTCTACTGCCAGTGGAACAACTGGGTACAGGCCAAGCGCGGTATCGCAGAACTGGGAGTTCTGGGAACTCTAAGCAAGTCCGAACTCGACAACGATGCGCTGCGGCGCGCAGTGCTGACTTCGGAATTGAATGAGTCCAAGCCTTACCTCGATGTCATGCACGGTCAGATCGGCGATTCGCTGGCCGAGTCTGAGCGCGAGGTGCTGGAGGTCATCGAGCAGATCGGCCTGCTGAATGCGAAGGCTAATCTGCAGCGGGAACATATCGCGCAATCCATTCAGAGTGGCAAGAACCTGACGAAGAGCACCCAACTTCGCATCGAGAGCAACAAGAAGATCATTACTGCCATCGACATGCAGACGGAGACGCAGATTGAGGAGTTCAGGAACAACTTCGAGCGAATCCTGGGGCTAGCCAACGAAGTGGGTGCGTTGACGCCGCTGATCAAGGTCATCACGTCGATCGCGCAGCAGACCAGCCTGCTGGCCCTCAATGCAGAGATTGAGGCCGCGCGCGCTGGCAGCGCCGGCCGCGGCTTTGCCGTCGTGGCTTTCGAAGTGAGAAAACTATCTGTCTCATCCACCAAGGCCGCCGCCGATATCGCCGCCAAGATCAATGCCACCTGCAAGAGAGTGAATAATGAGTTGGATGAGGCAAAAGAATCACTTAGACAGCATGAGGCCAGGGGAGCAATGAGTCAACTGGTGTCCGACCTGAGCGAAATGCAGACAGAGTTTGCGGGCAACAGCCACTTGCTGCTGGATGTGATCACTGAAGTCGATGCGAACTACGAGGAGAGCGTTAGCCGCCTCTCGCAGGCGCTGGGGCACATCCAGTTCCAGGACGTGATGCGCCAGAGAATGGAACATGTGCAGACCTCCCTAGTTGAAATGCGCGACCATCTGCAGCAGTTGTCAGGAAAACTAAGCGATTCCACATGGGACGGTCAGTTGAACTCGTCCTTCAAGACTATTCTCGATGCTCATTTCGAGCGCTATAGAATGGCCAGCCAGACCCTTACGCATTTGTCCGTAGCAGGCGGCGATTCAGGCATAGACAACACCAGGCCAGCTATCGAACTATTTTGATTGCCCGTGAATCGACTACCCCACTCTGCGTAGCGCACCGCTGAGGCGTGGCCATCGCCAACCATCGGCTCGTGTCCATGGTTTGCTCGGCGCCTCCGCAGGGCAGAGCCCGTTGGACGGTGCGACTGATCGCTGCCGAGGCTGCGCGGCGGAAACTGGCTCCGCCGGTAGGTGGGAGGCGATCCGCATCCTTCTCCAGGGACACGATCTGAAGCCGTGGCGAGAAAAATGTAGTGTGTGGCCGAACTGAATCGGGACTACATCGCACACCTGGAAGAAGTGCTGGCGATTTAGGGAAAGCCGCTCTCGAAGAGCGAACCGGTGGTGTGCGTGGACGAAAAGCGGTAGTACTGCACGCCGCGGTACAGTCAACGCTTTTTGCGGTGTCGAGCCCAAGGTTGGCCGCCACTTCACCAGGATTACGGCCAACCGCTCCGCCGCGCAGTTCGCCGATTATCCTCTGGAGATCGTTGCCGCTTATCCGGAGGCCAACACCATACATCTTGTGATGGACAACCTAATTTCACACCGTCGTTAGGCGTTGATCGATCACTACGGAGAAAGAATCGGCGGGCTGTTGTGGAACCGGTTTGCGGTTCATTACACACCCGAACACGGCAGCTGGCTGAACTAGGCCGAGATCGAGATCAGCCTGTTCAGCCGACAATGCTTGGGACGCCGCTCGATCCCTACGTTGACAGAACTGCGCCGTCAAGCCAGAACCTGAGATAAAAAATGAATCAGCACCAAGTGAAAATCAACTGGAAGTTACACGCAGAAAAGATCGACGAAAGTTCCGCTATGAAACTACTGACTTCATCCGGTCAGAGAGCTAGTGCGGGCGTGGACGCCCACACGACAGCCGATATCCCATCCTAGCAAGCCAAAAGCGGGCTTGCCGGGGATCCCGGTCTGGAGACTGCTACATTCAAGCCATTACACAATCATGCGGTCAATTTACTAGACGGGCGGCAGCGCACTCACCACAGGCACGCCGGGGGGCGGGGTGAAGTGGAACGCATCGGCGGGAATGGGCGCGTTGTCAGCTTCGCCGGTCAGGGTAAAGCGTGTGATTGCTCCGTCGGTCTCTTCTATCTCAATGCCGGTGATGACGCCTTCGGCAGTCACGGTGAGGGTGAGCCGCACTACGCGCTTCTCCTGACCTTTGGGCTGGCCGGTCAGCGTAAATCGACCGTCAGGAGCCGCAGCCAGCTTTAGATTGCTCAATTCCTTTTCGAGTTGGGTGTGTCCAAGGAGAAAGCGCAGCGGGGAGCGCAGGTCGTCAAGCTCCTTTGCGGCGATGCGCTGCACTTGTGCGTCACCTCTGGTATAAAACCAGGCATATTTGCCATCGAGCAGAAAGAGCTTGTCGGCTGGCGAGTTGTACTCCCACTTCATTCGGCCCGGCTTGAGCAGCAGAAGGGTGCCGCTCTCAATGCGCTTCATGCCCAAGCCTGTATAGCTCTGCGTAAAGCCGGCTTTGAGGGAGTGCAACTGGTTGTAATGTCGGTCGACGCGCTGCGCGAGGTCGTGGGCGCTGGGGGCCTGAGCGAAAGCCGTGCAGGCAGTGAGCAAGACTGCTGCACAGGCTGCCAGGGACAGCAACATTGCATGCGCGAGGCCTGTAACGCATCTCTCAGGGGCTAAAGCCCATGGTTTATTTTGTTGCATTTGCGGCACGACTAAAGTCGTGCCCTGACGCTTCTTGCAACCCGAAAGATGTTTTTCCGCACACTGTAAAGCCCGCGTGGATTTTGCTGTGCAAACGGCTCGACTGAAGTCGTGCGCTGACACTTCTTGCAACCGGAAAGAAACATTTTTGCAGCCTACAATGCCTGTACTCTTCACTGCAGCGGATTCTGTGATTAGATTCATTTTCTGAGGAACCAGAGCCGTGTCCTGATCTTGACCGTATGTGGCGCGGCTCAAGCCGTGCCCTTTCAAAGCAGAGCTTTGTAGCGTGGAATTGGCTCCGCTCATTGCAGGTTCTGGGTACAGTTGGTGCCGCCCGCAGGATCGGCCTTGATGGTGCCGAACTGGTCGCTGCAGAAGCCGCGATTGCCGGTTTGGCCCACGGTCTGCGGAATGGCATTGACCTGATAGCCGGTGATTCTATCTGTGCCGTTGAGGCTGACCTTGGTGCAGTTGCCGATGGAGAAGATGTAGCCGGACTTGATGCCGGCGGCGAGATCGGGCTGAAGGAACTGTCCAGCGGCGGGTGTTGGCGGTCCGGACTTTGGGTCGCCTCCCAGGGCCGCGAGCGTGCAGGCGTAACCGTTGGTTGGGAAGGTGGACTCGTACTGCATCTGCGCCTTGGCGATGGTCTGCATGGAGTTGATGGCCGAGACCTCATTGGCCTGCTTCCTGATGCCGCCGATGGTGGGAATGGCCATGAGCATGAGGATGAGGATGATGGCGATGACGATCAACAGTTCCATCAGCGTGAAACCGTTGGTCCTGGCCGAGCTTTTTGCGCCGCGGTGGCCGCCAGAGAGCGAAAAGATGCGATTCATGAGATTCCGTGCCTCGTGGAGCGGGCTGGAGGTACCCGGCCCATCACAGGAAATGCTACAACGGACAGACGCGGAAGGGAAATCAGACGCTCGAAAGGCAGTTGTCAGTTCGCAGTTCTTAGCACGCCAACCTGGGGCGGCCGAGCTTGACGCCATCAAGGCGGCCGAGCAGGGTGACGGCGATGTGCTCGGGGATGAAGAGTTGCTGGGCCATGGCCTGCACCTGCATGGCCTCTACTGCGTCGATACGGGCGATGATCTCGTCCACGGTCATGAACTGGTGGAAGTACATCTCCTGGCGGGCCAGGTTGGCCATGCGCGCATTCGAGCTTTCCAGGCCGAGGAGAATGTTGCCCTTGAGCTGGTCTTTGGCGCGGGTCAGCTCCTCCTGAGGGATTGGAGCATCCTTGAGTTTGCGGAACTCGGCAAGGATCAGGTCAACCACTTCAAGCGCCTTGCCAACGGAGGTTCCGGCATAGACGCAGAGGGTACCGGTGTCCCGGTAGGGGCTGAGGTCAGAGTAGATGGAGTAAACCATGCCGCGCTCCTCACGGATGGTCTGGAAGAGCCGGGAACTCATGCCTCCGCCGAGTACGGTGTTGAGGATGAGCGTGACATAACGGCTTTCGTCGGTGACGGGCGGGGCGGGCACACCGAGGCAAACCTGCACCTGTTCGAGGGCCTTTTTGTTGCGCAGCACAATGCGCGCGCTGGCCTTGGGGGCGGGCAGCTCGTGCAGCGTTTCACCGCCGGCCAGGGTAGAGAACTTGCCCGCTACTGCCTCGGTAAAGCGGTCGTGATCGAGGTTTCCGGCCGCTGAGAAGACAATGTTACCGGCATGAAAGCGGTCGCTGTGGTAGTCAAAGAGAGCTTGCTGGTCGAGCCGCTTGACGGTTGCCGAGGTGCCCAGGATTGGCTTGCCGAGCGGATGGTCTTTCCAGAAGCTCTGAGTGAAGAGTTCGTTGACGAGGTAATCCGGATTGTCCTCGTCAATTTTAATCTCTTCCAGGATGACGCCACGCTCGCGTTCGATATCGGCAGGGGCGAAGACTGGGTTCAGCACCAGGTCAGTGAGCACGTCGAGCGCGATGGGCACATGGTCAGAGAGTGACTTGACGTTGAAACAGATGGTCTCCTTGCCGGTAAAGGCGTCGAGATTGCCGCCAATGGAGTCCATTTCTCGGGCAATGACCTGGGCGGAGCGGGAACGGGTTCCCTTGAAGAGCATGTGTTCTACAAAGTGAGAAATCCCATTAGTTTCAACAGGTTCACAGCGAGAACCGGACTTGATCCAGACGCCCATGGCTACGGAACGCAGGTGGTCCATGCGTTCGGTCAACACAATCAGGCCGTTCGGCAATACGGTACGTCGGAGGTTTCTCTCATTTGTCATCGTCATCTATTTGATTCAATTTTAGGACAAATGGGCTCATGGACTCTCTGGCAGGCTGAAATTCGGACCATAGGCAGGGGTAGGATTCAGACCAGAACCGCACAGGGTGAGAGATCCGCTTGACAATTTTCGCTAGGAGATGTTTTCTGAGAGTACTGAATCTGCATACCTCCTGTGGAAAACCTGTCTTCAGGTGTTTTCCTGCGTTGTCACGCGAGGAGCGGCTACGGCTGTGTAAGGGAGCAGGGATACCGAAGTGTGCGTTTACCCGGTATAGCCAATCGAATCATAGAGTCTCCTGGCAAGGTCGAGTACGTTTCCTCATTGCGCTTCCGGCACATGTATGTGTCGAAAGACGCAAGTCCATTTGTATGGGGGGCTCGTGTTCAAACGCAGCGTAGATGTCACACTTGCTATTTTTTTGCTTACAGTCACATTTCCGATACTGGCGCTGGCTGCAATCGTCATCAAGCTGGATTCCGAGGGCCCGGCGATCTTCCGCCAGATCCGGATGGGACGTGGCTTCAGGCGTTTCGAGCTGTACAAGTTGCGCACGATGCTGACGCAAAGCGACGGCCCGGCTTATACGCTTGGGACCGACCATCGCATTACCCGCTCCGGGCGATGGTTGCGCCGGTCCAAAATCGACGAACTGCCGCAGTTGTGGAATGTTCTGCGCGGCGATATGAGCCTGGTTGGTCCTCGTCCAGTTATTCCAGAGCTGACCCTGGAGTTCAAACATGCCTACAATCGTCTGCTTGCGGTTCGCCCCGGCCTTACCGATCCTGCGACCCTGAAGTACTGCCGCGAGAGCGAAATACTGGCTATGGTTCCCGACCCGCTGATGTACTTCAAGACAGTGGTTACGCCGGACAAACTGCGCATTTCTCAGGCCTATATGCGATGCGCCACAATGAGGAGCGATCTGGGATTGATGGTGAAAACAGCCGTTTTCATGCTTCCGATTACCAAGAAGCGGAGAGCCGACCGGCATCTTCGCATAGCGCGCAGCTTGACGAGGCGGCCTTCATCTGACGCCGTGCCCCGTGCCGCGTCATCGTAATTAAGTGTGTTGCCTGTCACGTCTCGGAGAGAGTGGCGGCTTGTTATGATTGTTGACGACAACAAGAGGCCGACCATATTCGTGGTGCGGCGAGGAGATCATCATGCCAGAAGTGTATGCATTCAGCACCATACCCGCAAAAATTCTGTTGCCTATCGATTTCAGTCCGTCGTCTCATATAGCCCTGGAACAGGCTACGGTTCTTGCACAACACTTTCATGCTGAGGTTTATCTTCTGCATGTTGCTTCAGAGTGCGCAAACCTTGAGCAAGCGAAGAAAGAGGCGGAAGAGCGCTTTGTCGTGTCCGTCGCCGGCCTTACCGCCAAGGGGATTAAGGCAACTTCCAGTGTCGAGACCGGTGACGACATAGCTGGATGCATTTTGGATGTGATTGAGCGCGAACACATCGACCTGATCGTGGTTTCAACGCATGGCCTGACTGGCTGGCATCCTCTGGTCTTCGGATCGATTGCCGAGAAGCTCATTCGTCTGGTGCATATTCCGCTTCTGCTCATCCGCACCGAAAAGCCGAAGAGTAGCGTGAAGGTTACATCGGGCCGCCTGATGGAATGGTGGTAGATGTAGCGCAGTTTCAAAGGGCAATTTGCGGTTTCAGGGAATGATATAGCCCTTGCATGATCAAGCCCGGTTGATGGCCCCGCTTCACGGTGCTATCAACCGGGCTTTTCTGTGATAGCGCGGATGTAGTAGCCTTCCGCGATTTTTTGCGGTGCGAGTCACTACTGCGCGTCGCGCACGCAGCGGAAGCCGACTCCTCCGGAGCGGTCGTAGCCGGGCGCCATCAAGAGCAGCTTGCTGTGTTCATCGTTGCGATAAGCCTGCGGAAAGTACCAGATCGATCCTTGGGGCTGGTAATATTCGCCGCCGCGCAGAATGGCGGAACGGGTATGCTCGTCGGTAAACTCGTCGGTCCACTGCCAGACGTTGCCCACCATATCCATCACGCCATAGGGACTCGCGCCCGCTGGGTGTGCGTCCACCGGGTCGGGTCCGCGCATGGTGCGGCTCAAGTCCGGAGCGGGGACGTTGGCTGGTAGCCATTCGCTGCCCCATGGATATGGGCGGCCATCCGTGCCCTGAGCCGCCAGTTGCCACTCCCACTCATGGGGCAGACGCTTGCCGGCCCACTTTGCGTAGGCTCGCGCATCCTCAAGAGAGATCCAGGTCACGGGACGGTTCTCCCAACCCTGAGGAAAGCTGCCGTTCTTCCAGTCGCGAAGGAAGTTGAGTGAGTCTTTGGGCGCATAGTGGGTGGCGCTAAGGAACAGCTTGAACTCGGCGTTGGTCACCGGGAACTTGTCGATGAAGAACGGAGCTACCTGCATGGACTTCAGGTGGAAGCGGCGGGGCGAGTCTTCCCAGGGGTACTGGACATCGACCATGTTGGAAGCTCCGCCCTCAATCTCAGTGCCGCGCACCTTGAAGGTGAATTCACCGCCGGGAATGCGCACCATGCCAGCCGGCGCCAGTGCCGCGGTTTGGGTTGGCGCAATTTCAACAATGCTTTGCTGCAAGATCTGCGGCTCATGGGAAAAGGAAGAGAGCGGTTTGGCGGTTAGCTCAGCCATGCGCCGCATCAGAGCTTTGGTTGCATAGCCGACTTCGCCGGGCGTGGCCAGGATAGCTCCGTAGCCGTGGGCCTCAATGCTGAAGCTCAGCACGGCGGTATTGCCATTGGAGCCGGGCTTGGCCTCCGGCTTGAGCTCCACGCCGTGATAGAGGTCGAAGAAGCGATAGCCAAGATTGAAGGGCACCTCGATCTGAGGACCGGATATGTCATAGGGGTTTCGGTTGACGATGGTCCACACTTGCTGCCCGGCGCGTGGCCAACGGCTGGCGTAGACGCCATAGTTGAGCATGGGGTAAAGCGGCTCCCAGTCACCGCTTGCGAGGAACCGGGCGAGTGCGCGCTCCATAGTCGCCATGCGGCGAGTGGCCTCGGCATCACGGGGATTGATGCCGTTCCAGATGCCCCAGACATTCTCCCAGCTCTCCCAGCCCTCGCCGTTGAAGAATGCGAATTGCAGGTCGTTGGTGTGGTCCTGAGCCCAGCGGTCGCTGATATTTACCATGTGGCGGGTTTCAAGCCATTTGTACTTGTCCACCATGGGGATAAAGGGATAAGTGTAATAGCCCCAGTTCATCAGGTTCCAACTGAGGGCCTCGTCGCTGGGCCCGTTTTCTGGTTCAAAGGCGAGTGGGTGGCCGATCTTCTCAGCCGCCAGGGTAAAGCCCAGCGGCACGCCATCCTGGGTGTCGCCGTTGATGCCGTCAGCGCCGATCTGCTTCATAAGTTCGGCAATGGCGTCAGGCCAGCTTTTGTCCGGCTTGTGCGTCCCCTGATCCCACATCATCATGGGAAAAAGCACGCGCACGCCTCGGCGGTGGAAATAGGAGACCATCTGGCGCACGCCCTCGATACCACCCGGCATGGACTCGACCATTTCGAGCTGATTGCGGTCGTCGATGCCCATGTTGGGGTAAGTGGACCAGACCAGCACGGCATCGATGCCGCCATAGCGCTTGTCGAGATCGTCGAGATAGCGGTCTACCGTGTAGCGGCCGGCTGACGGGTCGTAGAAATAACGATCCTGCACCATCATCTGCGGCTGGATGAAGCTGGACTGGGTCCAGCGCAAGGCGGGCAGCTCATAGCGCGATGGGTCAAACGTGGTGCGAATGCGGCGCTCCATGCGCCAATGCCGCAGATCGCGGAGCCAGCGCTCATGGATATTTGGCGCGCAAGGCGCTTGAAGAGAGCCATCCCAGGCGACGTGCAGATTCATGCATTCGGGCGCGGGGATCTGCTCTCCCTTGGCCGGATACTGCGTGTCTTGCGCAGCCGCTGCCAGGGAGATTGCAGCTGCCAGAACCCCAAGGCCAATAGTGCGAACCATACCGCTCTTCATCTTCATGCCGTTGAACCCGTGCTGAGCTAAGAAATCCGATTGGCTTCTACTTTTGTTTGGTTAGGAATGCATTGACCTCGGCGCGGGATGGCATGGAGGCCTGCGCTCCTGGACGAGTAACGGAGAGAGCCGCAGCCGCCGAGGCAAAGCGCGCAGCCGTCCACGGGTCTTTGCCCTCCAGCAGCGCCACGGCAAAAGCTCCGTTGAAGCAGTCGCCCGCGCCCACCGTATCCACGGCTTGGACTTTGAAGGGGTCTACCCAGGCTGCCCTGCCGCCTGCGACGGCAACATAGGCTCCGTCAGCGCCGCGCTTGAGTACGACGCCGCGCACTCCTTTAGCCAAAAACTGCATCGCCGCGTCTTCGGGATTTGTTTCAGTGCCGAGATAGAGAGCTGCCTCGGTCTGGTTGGGAGTCAACCACGCCACCTGGTTCCAGATTTCATCGGAAATCTGCGCAGCAGGAGCGGGGTCAAGCATGACTGGCACATCCGCATCGACGCAGAGTTTGAGTACGTGGGAGGTCGTCTCAATTGGCAGTTCCAACTGGCAGAGCACCATGCCCGCGGAGCGAATCAGAGCGGAGTGTTTGTCGATGAACGCCGGATCGACTTTTCCGTTTGCGCCGGGAACCACGACGATGCTGTTTTCGCCGTTGTCGGCTACCAGGATGGGCGCGACACCGGATGGGCCGGGCACACAGGCGATTGCATTTGTGCCCACATGTTCGGCAGCAAGATTGTGGAGCAGAGCCTGGCCGAAGACATCTTCTCCAACGCTGCCTATCATCCGTACCGGATAGCCCAGACGGGCCACGGCGACGGCCTGGTTGGCGCCCTTGCCGCCGGGCGTGGTGGTGAAGCCGCTGCCAATCAGAGTCTCCCCGGCGCGAGGAATGCGCGGCGTGCGGGCTACCAGGTCCATATTGATGCTGCCCACGACGACAATCGGCTTGTCGAATCCATGCATGGCCTGGGCCTCAAACTCAGTAAAGGGGAGCGAGCGCTACGGCGCCCAGCCCTAAGATGAAAAAGACAAACATGAAGAGCAGCAGCAGCTTGGCCGAGCGCGGTGCACTGGCAAACTCCCGCCAGACAAAGACACCCCAGCAGGCGGAGATCATGGTAGCGCCCTGACCGATGGAGTAAGAGACGGCCGGCCCCACCAGATGCGCTCCTGAGGCAACAAAGTTGGCTACCGCGCCTATAGACCAGATGGCTCCGCCTAATGCTCCGGCGAGATGCCAGCCGATGGGCGCGCGCCAGTAGTCCGCTCCATTTATGGGCGGCTTTCCGTCCAGCGGCTTGGCCATGAGCAGCAAATTGGCAGGCACGGTGGAGAGCAAAACGCCAATGGCGAAGAAGAACGCTACGGCATAAGGGCCGGGGGCAGACATGCCGGGCGCAGAGTTCATGGCATGTGCTACCAGAGGATAAAAGCAGCCCATCAGCACGCCAGCCACCAGGCTCAAGACGATGCCTCGCGTGGTGGCGGCCCTGGCTTCACTCTCGCGCTTGCGATAGGCCGCGGCGTCAAGGACGATGGCCACCACGACCAGCGCCACCCCGCCAAAGAGCAGCAGGGAATTGCCCGCCGGCCGCACCAGGTAGCTGGAAACCGCGCCTACCACTAGCGCCAAGCCAATGCCTACGGGAAAGGCGACAGCCAGTCCGGCTACGTCAATGGCGGCAACCAGCAGAAGATTAGCCACATTGAAAACAATGCCTCCGCAGGCGGCAAAGAGGATTGCATTGACAGGTGTACGGACCAGATCTGTGAGGAAGGCAGGGCCCGCGTGGCCCAGGCTGCCCGCTGTTAATCCGCAGAGGATTGCTCCGGTCGCCAAGCCGAGGGCGTAATCCCAATAAAAAAGCTGAAAGCGAAAGTGCGGGCAGAGCTTGAGTGTGTTTGCCCACGAACCCCAGCACAACATGCTCACAATCATCAGAAAGAATGCCGCTTGATAGGTCGCGGGAAGAGCCATCTTGATTGCCTCAGCCCGCATCACTCGTTATGCGGAAACGCATAGATACAGCCATCTACTTCATGGCGAGGTAAATCGAAGGGGATTCCCGGCTCGCCGGCAGGTTACGGAAATAAAGTGCGGCTGGGCGGCTACTGCCTGGCCGCCTTCACCGCCTCAGTCAATGCAGGAACGATCTCGAAGAGGTCACCGACAATTCCATAGTCGGCCACCTCGAAGATGGGAGCGTCGGGATCTTTGTTAATGGCGACAATGCACTCTGAGCCTTTCATGCCGACCAGATGCTGAATGGCTCCGGAGATGCCGATCGCCAGATAAAGCTTGGGCGAAACACTCTGGCCGGAGCTGCCAACCTGCCGCTCCATGGGCAACCAGCCGTTGTCGCAGATGGGCCGGGATGCACCCAGCTCCGCGCCCATAGCCGTGGCAAGTTCCTGGACTAGTGGAATGTTGTCGGCATCCTTGATACCGCGGCCCACGCTGACGATGAGTTGTGCCGATCCAAGGTCCACAGTCTGCGCCGAGCCCCGGAAAGGCTCTCCCGGCTTGGTGCGGATCTGGGCAGGATTGAGGGAGGGTGAAAAAGTGGAGATGGGCGCCGGGCTTGCGCCGGAGGCCAGCGCATCGGCGCGAAAGGCTCCTGCCTGCACGGAGATGAGGCAGGGCCCCGTGCCCGTGGGCCGATAGCTGCCGTTCAGGCGGCCCTGCATCAGTTGGCGCGTGAAGACCGGCCCGTCGCCGATGGCTACTATGTCGCCGATAAGCACCTGGCCCAGTTTTGCGGCCAGTGCAGGGGCATAGTCGCGGACCTGGTAGGTGTGCGGAAAGATCACGTAGGCTGGCGCTTCAGCCTGGAAAAACTGCTGCAAAGCCAGTGTGAATCCGTCCGCCGTGTAATGGGCAAGCAGCGGATGCTCCACACGAGCCACTTTGGCCAGCGTTTTTCCGGCAGCCTCAGCGGCAAGAGCTTCAGTCTGCGCGCCAATGACCAGCGCGTTGACGGCGATCCCCAATTGAGCGCCGAGGTGCTGACCTGCCGCCAAAGCTTCCCAACTGATGCGGCCGATGCGATCCGCTCGCGATTCCAAGACTACCCATATGCCGCTCATAAGACATGCACCTCGAACTTGAGTTTTTCAACCAGCGCTGCCGCCGCTTCCTTGGCCGTGCCCGGCAACATTTGCGTGGACTTTTGTTTTTGCGGCAGGGTAATCCGCTCTAAAACCGCCACGGGAGAGGCGTCTAAGGCCAGTTCATCCGCCGTTACACTGCGCACCTCCTTGGTTTTGGCGCGCTTGATTCCCATCAGTGTGGCGTAGCGCAGCTTGTTGCCGCCGGACTGAATGGTGAGTACGGCGGGGGTGGGCAGCTCGACAAACTGAAACCAACCCTCTTCCAATTCCTGCTTGACCTTGAGGCCGGTCTCTGTTTTTTCAACATTCAGAATCAGCGAGGCGTGCGGGAGGTTGAGCAATTCGGCCAGAATGACGCCGGTCTGGCCCTGGCCCAGATCTTCCGACTGCAAGCCGGTCAGCAACAGGTCAGGGTTCTCAGGCTTTACGGCGGCGGCCAGCAGTTTGGCTACGCCCAGCGCGTCGCGTTCGCCGAGGTTGTTGCTGTCGATGTGGATGGCCCGGTCCGCGCCTTTGGCCAGAGCCTCGCGGATGGTTGAGCCCACGCGCTCCGGCCCGGCGCTGAGCACGATGACTTCTCCGCCGTGCTTCTCTTTGAGTTGGAGAGCTTCTTCCAGGGCATAAGCATCCGCCTCGTTCAGCGCGTACTGGATGCCGGACTCTTCAATCCATTTACCGGAGGCGTCAATGCGCACCTGCGTATCGCGCTCCGGAACCTGTTTGATGGCGACGACGATCTTCATAAGGCAATACTCCCGTACATTCTAGCTGGCGCCGTTTTGCGGCAACCCACGCGCAACCAACTGGGCAATATCCACGAGTTGCGGCGCGCCTTCACCGCTCTCCGCCAGCGCATCGCGAAACATGCTGTTGCAGAAGGGGCAGGCTGTTCCCAGCGTATTGGCTCCAGTCGCGACCAGCTCCGCAGCGCGCACACGGCTGACGCGCTCGCCGGTTTCCTCGCCCAGAAAGGTGAGGCCGCCACCGGCTCCGCAGCAGAAACTGCGTTCACGATTGCGAGGCGCTTCCACTAGTTCACCAGCTCGCTGAACGATCGCTCGCGGCTCATCGTATACGTTGCGATAGCGGCCAAGATAGCAGGGATCGTGGTAGACGATTTTTTCGGGGTTGGCAGCTTTTCCCGCAGGGCCTAAAGGCACCGATGTGTTGGCGGCCTTATCGGCACGACTGAAGTCGTGCCCTGACACGATGCTCCCGGGATTAGCCACAGCAGTCATGACCGGTTTTGGTAGCTTGTCTACATGGCGCACCAGGAACTCGCTATGATGTTCGACCTGGGGCGGCGCGCCGTATTCCTTCCAGTCTTCTTGAATGGTGCGCACGCAATGAGGGCAGATGGAGACTATTTTTCTAGTCCCGGACTGGGCCATGGTTTCAAGATTGGCCTCGGCCAATTGCTGGAAGAGCAGGTCGTTGCCGAGTCGTCGAACGGGATCGCCGCAGCACTTCTCTTTGCGCAGCACCCCGTAACTTGTGCCCAGGTAGTCCATCACGCGCGCGAAGTCTGCAATGATCTCGCGGCCTTTGGGGTCGTAGCCGCCCATGCAGCCGAGCCACAGACAATAGTCCTGCGTTCCGTCAAAGAAGGGCAGCCCCTGCTTCTGAATAAATTTGTCGCGCTCGGAGGCGCTCATTCCCAGCGCATTGCTGCCGCGTTCCAGGGCGAGGAAGAGCTTGGAGCCATGATTGTCTTCCCAGGCGCCGGTGTTGACCGCTCCGCGGCGCAGGCCGACCAGGATGGGCAAGTGCTCAATGCCCACCGGGCACTGGAACTCGCAGGCTCCGCAGGTGGTGCACTGGAAGACGGCTTGCTGGGCGTTGTACTTGCCCAATAAAGGCTCTTCCGCGGCTGGGCCAAGCTCATTGAGATAGGCGCGGACCCCGAGGATGATTTCTTTTGGGTTGAGGAGTTTGCCGGTGTTGGCGGCGGGGCAGTGCTCGGTGCAGCGGCCGCACTCCACGCAGGAGAAAGCTTGCAGGCTGACCAGCCGGGTGAGGTCTGTGCCCGCCACCAGACCGAAATCTTCATCTCCCGCAAGCGGCGGAATCTGGCTGAAGCTGCCACGCGAGAGGAAAACGGTGGCCGGGCCCAGGACCAGGTGCAGATGCTTGGTATAGGGAATGATGGGCAGGAAGGTAAGCAGCGCCAGGGTGTGAACCCACCAGAGAATACGCGCGGCCGGGCTGGCGTCCGCAACAACGAATGACGCCAGATACGTGGCCATGAGGACAAAGATCAAGAGGGCAATGAAGCCGGACTCATAAGAGAGCTTCTGGCCAAGCCATTTGGGTCGGACTAGGAAGCGGCGGAGAAACAGGCCAAGGATGCCCACGGCGCAGGTCAGAGCAAAGACTGCGGCAAAGTCATCGTAGAAGCGGCCAAATCCGCTGGCGGACGAGAGAAAGCCGATTCCCAGGCCCACGGCGAGATGGTTAAGCGTAACCAGCGCGAATGCGCAGAAGCCCCAGAATACAAAGGCATGCGCGAGTCCAGGTAACGGGCGCTGGCGAACGACTTTGGCCTGGCACAGTACCTCCCAGAGAAAGTCGAGGATGCGCTTGCCAATGGGGAAAAGACGGAAACTTGTGTCTTTTTTAGATTGGAGAATGATGTGGAGGACGGAACTGAAGCGGCGCCAAAAGGCAGTGCAGGAGGCGATCACCAGCACGAGAAGGATGAGCTTCTCGGCTGGTGAGAAGTGTTGAGGCTCGGCCAGAACTGCGGGTGGAAAAATCATAGGCGAACCAACCCACAATACATTACCGGTTCAGGAGCCATCTCGTCGAGTTGCCAGGTTACTGACTGCATGATTGTGTGTTTTGAGTTTGTGCTTTTCCCGGATCCAAAAATCGGGATCTGGGGCACCCATAGTTGGCGCGACAACATGCTTTCAGAGACCAATCCGCTAACAGTGAAGAATCTTGGGCGAAACGATGCCCTTGGTGGCGTTTCTTGTGTCTACCACCAACTGCGACTGCTCGACGATGGCCCGGTAGTCGTAGCTGGAGTGAGGGGTGACGATGACCACTGCATCATACTCGGCCAGGTTGTCGAGTGGGGTATTGGTCATATTGAGGTCGTAATGGCGGCCGCGGCCCACGGTGGGGAAATATGGGTCGTTGTAAGCGACCATAGCGCCTTTCTCGCGCAGCAGCTCGATGATCGTGAGCGAGGGCGACTCGCGCAGGTCGTCGATGTCGCGCTTGTAGGCCACTCCCAGCACCATCACCTTGGATCCCTTGAGGGATTTGCGATGTTCGTTGAGACCTGTGGCAATCTGCTCAATCACAAAATAGGGCATGGCGGTGTTGACTTCACCTGCCAGCTCGATAAACCGGGTGCGGAAGTCGAATTGCTTTGCTTTCCACGAAAGATAGAAAGGATCGATGGGAATGCAGTGTCCGCCGAGGCCGGGGCCGGGATAGAAGGCCTGGAAGCCGAAGGGCTTGGTGCTGGCCGCATCGATCACTTCGTGGATGTCGATGCCCATCCTCATGCACAACTGTTTTAGTTCATTGACCAGTGCGATATTCACGCAGCGGTAGATGTTCTCAAGCAGCTTGGTCATTTCTGCCACTGCAGGTCCAGTTACAGGAACGACGCGGCGGAAGATGGCGCCATACATAGCCGAGGCCAGTTCTGTCGCATCCGGGCCGCAGCCGCCCACGACTTTGGGAATATCGTGACGGGCGACGGTTTCGTTGCCGGGATCCTCACGCTCAGGTGAGAAGGCCAGATGGACGCCGGCATCGCCGGGGGCGCGCGCCACCTTCAGGCCATGCGGGTTGCCGGCCTCAAGCAGAGGCGCCACAACCTCTTCCGTAGTGCCCGGATAGGTGGTGCTTTCCAGCACAATCAGTTGACCCTCATGGATGTGGGGCGCGATGGACACCACCGTACCTGTCACATAGCTCAAATCCGGCTCGTGGTACTCGTTGAGCGGCGTGGGCACGCAGATGATCACAGCGTCCATTTGTTCAATCTCGGAGTAGTCCGACGTGGCGCGGAATCCGGCCTTTTGAGCTTCCTGGATAGCACTTGGAAGCATTCTGACGATGTAAGACCCTCCAGAGTTGAGAGTCGCTACTTTTCCAGGGTCGATGTCGAAGCCGGTCACGTGGAACCGCTCATCGCTGAAGAGCATGGCCAACGGCAGACCTACGTATCCCATTCCGACGATGCCGATGCGAGCCTCGCGTGTCTCCATCTTGAGTTTGAGTTGAGCTAGCGTGCTGGCCGTGGTGGTAGTCATGCAAACGATTGTAAGGCCATGAGCGTTTGCCGGACCAACAGACGAAGGCACGAACCTGCGCGGAGAATATTCGGTAAGAGAATTGGTGAATGTGGAAACAAAACTACCATCGACTGCCAATGCGTGCATCCCACCCTATTTTGGACGTGGACAGGTAGTATTCTTTCCGTTGTAAGCTGTCGCCATTGCATTTGCGGACGCGGGTTGAGTGGAGGGAGATTTTGCCCAGCTATCTTGTTACAGGAGTTGCCGGTTTCATTGGCCGGTCCATTGCTGCCGCGCTGCTGTCGCGGGGTGAAACTGTGCGCGGAATCGATAATTTCATCACCGGCAAACGCGCCAATCTGACCGGCCTGGAGGCGATGGAGTTCATCGAGGGCGATCTGGCCGATCCAGTCGCTTGCGCCCGGGCCTGCGCCGGAGTTGAAATTGTCTTCCATGAGGCGGCGCTGGCTTCGGTTCCGCGCTCGGTGGCAGATCCGGTGGCGACTAATGTGAATTGCGTGGACGCTACGCTCAATCTGCTGGTGGCTGCCCGTGCCGCCGGCGTGAGACGTGTGGTCTACGCAGGCTCTTCCTCGGCTTACGGCGACACGCCGACTCTTCCCAAACAGGAGGAGATGCTGCCCAATCCCATCTCTCCGTATGCCGTGGCCAAGCTGGCCGGTGAGCAGTATATGCGCGTCTTTGCCCGCGTTTATGGTCTGGAGACGGTGGTGCTGCGGTATTTCAACGTCTTTGGCCCATACCAGGATCCAACTTCACATTACTCAGGCGTGCTGGCCATCTTCTGCCGTAAAATGCTGGCCGGAGAGCAGCCTACTATCTTTGGCGACGGCGAACAGAGCCGCGACTTTACTTACATCGATAATGTGGTTCATGCCAACCTGCTGGCCTCGGCCGCCCCTGCAGAGATGATTTCGGGCCAGATGATGAATGTGGCTACCGGGACGCGCATCACGCTGAACCAGACCTTTGAGCTGCTGCGCGAACTGACCAGCTATAGCGGCCCACCGGCTTACGCTCCATCGCGTTCCGGCGACATACACGACTCACTCGCAGATATTCACCTGGCCGGGAAACTGCTTGGATACAAATCTCAGGTCGATTTCCGGGAGGGATTGAAACGGACTGTGGAATGGTATCGGACCGGTGGCGGAGATCAATGACCGCTGGGGAATGCGCCTTGGTTTGCTATTTCTTATAATGGCGTGTGATGGCGTCTATTGACGTTATCAATACCAATGAAGCACACTGTCCGATATTCCTTCCGCAATGGCTTTTCCAGTTTCATTTCATGGATTGTCCAGCCGGATAGCCTATTGGAACCGAGGTTCCCAACTTTTGCCGGAGACTCCCGAAATTCAGCACGAATCGCCCAACGATGCCGATGCGCGGCCTTCGACCGGCGCTACTCCCCGCAGATCGTCTGTCTCAATGCAAGAGCTTTGGGAGGTTATGGCTCGCCGCCGCCGCCTGGTCGGATCGATCGTTGGCGGACTGCTGCTTCTTTGTCTTCTCTATTGCCTGATTGCCTCCAACCAGTATGAGGCGAGCGCAAAGGTGGCGCTGCGAACCGCGCCGGCCTCTCCGCTGAGCCTGGAGACAGCTGGACCTTACACAGCGGCCTCTATTCTTTCCGCACCGGTTCAGCAGGAGACGCTGGCGAATGTCTTTCGCAGCGAACAACTGGCGTGGAGAGTGATTACCGATCTAAAGCTTTACCAGGCACCGGGTTTCAAGGGCGATTTCAACAGCCGCTTCCCGGGTTTTCGCTCTGAGGCTCCATCTGCCGATGCGCAGGCTTGGTTACTGGACCGATTCCATTGGCGGCTCAATGTGCGGACATTGCCGCGCACACTGCTGATTCAGATCAGCTTTCGCTCAAGGGACGCGGCACTGTCTGCCGCTGTGGTTAATGGCCTGATTCGCGCCTATGGCAAGCAGGAGAGCGAATCCAAAGTAGAAGCCACGGCGCAGGCTTCAGAGTGGCTGGAAAGCCAGCTCAAGATTCTGAAAGCAAATCAGGAACAGAATGAGCAGCGCATGGCTGCTTTTCAGACCGAGCACGGCATTCTCAGTACCCCCGAAACACTCGCCAATGGCCAGCCGGGCGAGATTCAGCATAGCTCCGCCTTGTTGGAGATCGACGAGTTGGACCGCCAACTGGTTGCCGCCACGGCGGACCGAATACTTCGCGAGGCCGAGTACCGGGCCGCATCGCACGGAGATCCGGAGCTGGTGATTGCCTCCGATCCGCGCTTGCAGATGGAGAATGGTAATTTTGCCACGGCGCTTCTACAGCAGCTTCATGCTCACCATAGCGAACTTGAACAGGAACAGGCACAGCTTAGCATTGACCATGGTCCGAACTTTCCGCGTGTGGTTGAGATTCGCGGCCAGGCGCAGGATCTAGACCAGCAGATCAAGGCAGAAGACGCCAAGCTAGTGGAACGCTTTAGAAGCGCCTGGAAGACGGCCCAGGATCGCGAGCAATTGGTGCGCGAGAACCTTGGTGAACACACTGCCGAAGGTATTAAGTTGAACCGGGCGTCCACAGAGTATGAAGCAATGCGCCAGGAGGCCAACGCAAGCCACGAACTCTACATCCGTGTGCTTGAGAAGGTGGAAGAAGCGGGGCTTTCCGCCGGCATACATGGTTCAAACATCTCAGTGGTGGACTACGCACGCCAGCCGGTGAAGCCAGTTGCGCCGAACCTGCCACTCTACATGTCTATTACGCTCTTCGCCGGTCTTTGGCTGGCAGTGGGAGGCGCGCTCTTGCTCGAATCTCTTCATCCATCCGCGGCCCGCGCAGCTGTTGTGCTGCTGGCAGTGTTTTTGGCCGGTTCGGCTGTCCGCGCGCAGGCGCCCACGCCTAGCACCTCTGGACTGCCTACCGGCGTAGCGCGCGTTGCTTCAACACCTGCCGTGCAGAATCTGCCTGATCCTAAGGATGCGCCGCCGGTGTGGGATATACCCGCCTCCGCAAACCAGACCGGGCTGCCGCCGCTGGCTGTTACACAGTCGGCAGCTCCCATGCCGGCGCCCATTGGCCCCGGCGATTTTCTGGATGTGAGTGAGTACCGCACGCCGGAGTTCCACTCGGTGGTGCGGGTCTCTGCGGCGGGCACGGTGACATTGCCCATGATCAAGGAAGTGCAGGTGGGCGGACTGGACGAGCGGGGAGCCGCACATGCCATTGAAGCGGCGCTCATTTCCAAGGGAATGCTTTTGCACCCACAGGTGTCTGTGCTGGTGACTGCCTATGCGGGGCAGGACGTAAGCGTGTTGGGCGAAGTGGCGCGTCCAGGCGTCTATCCGTATACATTGCACCATCGCTTGCTTGATCTGATCTCTGCTGCCTCTGGACTGTCTCCTACTGCCGGCCGGCTGGTAAACATCTTCCATCGTGGCGATCCTAATACGCCTCATGCGGTGGTGCTGGACCCAAGCGGAACCGACACCGCCTCCGACCACAACCCTGAACTTGTCCCCGGCGATACGGTCCAGGTGAGCCGTGCGGGACTAGTCTATGTGATTGGCGATGTTGTCCGTCCGGGAGGCTTTGCGGTGGATCCGGCGCAGGGGCTTACCGTGGTGCAAGCGCTTTCACTAGCCTGGGGACCGACGCAAAATGCCGCCGCAACCAAAGCCCTGCTTATACGCGAGCAAAAGAGCGGCCGCACGCTCACCACTCTGAACCTGAGACGCATGCTTCACGGCCAGGAGCCGGACCAGCCGATTCATGATCGCGACATTCTTTTCGTGCCCGACTCGACAGCCAAGAATTTGTGGAACAAGACCATGGAGTCTGCCATACAATCGGCGATTGGCGTAACTATCTACTCAGCCCTGGTTTACTCGCAGAGGTACTAGGCGATGCGCAGAGTTACTCGGGGTCTGTTGCTGCTGTTCGCCTTTACGATTCCATGGGAGTATTCCCTGGAACTGGGCGATCCGCTGGGCAACATAGCGAGGATTGTGGGCCTGGTGCTGCTGCTGGCAGCCATACCAGCGATCCTGCAGGCAGGCGATGTGCGCATTCCAGGCCCCTTGCAGTGGCTGGTGCTGGCTTTCTATCTCTGGTTCTGCTGCTCCTACCTCTGGACGATTGAACCGCTGGTGACACTGGAGAAGATGCGCTCGTACTTTCAGGAGATGATGGTCGTCTGGCTGGTCTGGGAGTTCGCTGAGAGTCCTGGCGATCTGCGCTGGCTGCTGCGCGCTTCCGTGGCCGGCTCGTGGGTGCTAGCTGTTCTCACCGTGGCGAGCCTAGCCTCGACTGAGGCGATTGCCGCGGGGCAGATTCGGTTTGCCGCAGGAGGACAGGATCCCAACGACACGGCACGCTTTCTTGACCTGGGCTTTCCCATGGCAGCGTTACTGCTGGACGGGGAAGCTACCTGGGTTGGCCGCCTGCTGGCGGCTGGTTACCTGCCGCTTGGGCTGATTGCGGTGCTGCTGACAGCTTCTCGCGGAGGATTTCTGGCAGCTATGGTTGCGCTGGCGGGCTGTGCGCTGCTGCTGACGCGCAACCACGCCCGTGAAGTGATTGCCGGAGCCTTTGCGCTGCCTGCCCTTGTTGCCGGTCTTTGGTTTACCGCTCCGCATGAGACTCTCGAGCGCCTGGGGACCATCATCCAGCAGCTTCGCGGCGGCGATCTGAACCAGCGGTTGAATATCTGGTCTGCCGGCTGGGATGCATTTGTTAAAGCTCCATACTTTGGCAGAGGCGCGGGTACTTTTGTTGCTGCTGCTGGCCTAGCCCCTATCGATACGGCGCATAATACCGCGCTTGCCATCCTCGTCGATGGCGGGCTGTGCGCATTCTTTCTGGCCGTGTCCATTGTTGCGGTGGCCGCATGGACGGTGATGCAGACCCATGGCTCAGTACGCTTGGCAATGGGCACAGGGCTGGTGGTCTGGGTTATTACTTCGCTGGTTGCCACGGTGGAGGAGAGTCGCACTACATGGCTGTTGTTGGCGTTGATTGCTTTCGCCGGGCGGCTTGCCGTGGAAGAACCGGATCGCCTTGCCACTTGTTTTCCCGATGCTGTTCATCGCCGCAGGCCCGCAGCGTCTCCGGAACGTCTCCAATAGATTGTGGATGAACACAACACGATGTATCCTTGTGCCCAATTCGCGCGGCTCTATCAAGGCGCCAGCGTTAATCGCCGCATCTTCCGCGCCGCCTCCTCGGTGGCAGCGATTGGAATACTGGTCAAGATTGTCGCCACATTCAAAGAGTTTGCCGTGGCGGGCGTCTATGGCCGCTCCGACGCGATGGATGCGTTCCTTGCGGCTGCGCTGATTCCAGGTTTGCTCATCAACCTGATCTCGGAGTCGATGAACCAGGCCCTGGTGCCCACCTTGATCCGGGTGAGGGAAGAGCAAGGCCACGACCGCGCCCAGCAACTGCTGTCGAGCTCCATGCTATGGTTGTGCCTGCTTCTTGGCGCCGTCTCGGTTGCCATGGCCCTTTTGGCGCGCGGCTTTTTCCCGCTGATCGCATCGCACTTTCCAGCCGCAAAACTCGCCCTCTCCGTCCGTCTCTTTTATGCCCTGCTTCCATTGGTGCTTATCACTGGCATTGCCACCAACTGCACGGCCGTGCTGAATACCTTTGACCGCTTCGCATTGCCCGCGCTGGCGCAGGTGGCCACGCCGGCGGCAATCATCGTGAGCGCCTTGCTGCTGGGGTCGCGTCTGGGCATCTGGGCCATGGTGTATGCCACACTGGCCGGCGCGCTGATTCATGCCGCGATTGTAGTGTGGATGATGGACTCGCATGGCTACCGCTTGCGCCTGCGTTGGTACGGGATGACCGAGGCAACCCGCGAGGTGGCGTATCAGTATGGTCCCGTGCTGCTGAGCAGCGTGGTGGCCTCGGGCGGCTTGCTGGTGGATCAATCGATGGCCGCCATGCTGCCCTCTGGAAGCGTCTCCGCGCTGGTGTATGCCAACCGTTTTGTGAGCGTGGTGCTTACCCTGCTGGCCGGTGCGGTTTCAACGGCGGTGGCGCCTTACTTCTCTCGCATGATTGCCGTGAAGGACTGGGCAGGATGCAGACACACGCTGCGTACCTGGAGCCGGCTCACCGCTCTGGTCTCCACACCCATCGCGGCGGGACTGATCCTGGGCGCGCACCTGCTGATTCGCGTTACCTTTCAGCACGGAGTTTTTGGGCCTCGCGATACAGCGGTGGTCACTCCGGTGCTGGCCATGTACGCTCTACAGATTCCGTTCTTTGTATGCAGCCGCGTTTTCTACCGCTTTTTGGTGGCGATGCGGCGCACCGATCTGATTTTCTATTGCGGGGCTCTGAATCTGGGGCTTGATATTGTTTTGAATCTGATCTTGATGCGCTGGTTTGGCGTGGCCGGAATCGCGCTGGCTACCTCGCTGTGGACCGTGAGCACATTTTTCTTCCTGTGGTATTGGACATGGAGACTGCTACCGAAAGCGGCAGCGGAGGCAGCGGCATGATTCCCCGGCCAGCGCAGTATCTGCTTCGCTTCGACGATCTTTGCCCCACCATGTCGAGCGCGCGATGGCAAAGGTTCAAGCAGCTTATTGAGGAGTTTGGTGTTCGGCCAATTCTTGCCGTGGTTCCCGACAATTGCGACCCGGAGTTGGAGATTGCAGACCCCGACCCTGCTTTCTGGGAGCAGATGCGCATGATGCAATCTGCCGGGGCGACGATTGGCCTGCACGGCTATAGGCATCTCTGCCAGAGCGAAGGCAAGAGCCTGCTTCCGCTGCATCGTACGACGGAATTCTCTGGAGTAGCCGAGGAGACGCAGAGGCTGTTGATTCGTGCCGGGCTGGAGATTCTGCGCGGCCAGGGACTCAGTCCGCGCATATGGGTTGCGCCACGCCACGGCTTCGATTACGGCACTCTTCGCGCGCTGCGCGAGGAGGGAATCGGCCTGCTGTCAGATGGCCTGGCGCGTATACCTTTTACGCGCGGAGGCCTTACCTGGATTCCGCAACAGCTTTGGGCGCCGGTAGAGAAGTCAATGGGAGTATGGACCATCTGCCTGCACGCGAATACTGCTGCGGATGCTCTGGTCGCGGAGTTGCGCCAGTTCCTATGCCGCCACTCCGCACAGTTCACCACAGTGGATCGGGTGCTGGCCGAGTTGCCGGCCGCAGAGCTAACTCTGTCTGAATCTTTCTATGCAGTGACCGCGTTGATGCGACTGCGCGCCAGAGGTAAGTTACGGCGGATGAAGAGGCGTGAATAGCCGGCACACTCAACCGGCCCGGCCCCAACGCCTTGGTTTTGGATTCCGCAGGAGCAACTGATTGTAGAGAGCCTCCCAGCGGTCCAGTACTGCCTCCAGACTGAATCGCTCAATCACAAACTGCCGTGCCTGCTCGCCCATTGCGCGGCGTTGCTCGATCGGCGCTCGCATCATCCGTGCCATGGCCATGCCCAGCGCGATAGCATCGCCAGCCGGAGTAAGCCAGCCAGATTGGCCATCCTCTACAACCTCTCGCGTGCCGGGGACGTTGGTGGCCACTGCGGGCAGGGCACAGGCGGCGGCCTCCAACAGGCCCATCGGCAGCCCTTCCCAGCGGGATGAGAGCACAAATCCATCCGCGGCCTGCATCCAGCTCCGCACATTGGGCTCGAAGCCGAGAAAGCGAACGCGGTGCTCCAGGCCAAGCTGTCTTGATAGACGCTTCAATTCATTCTCGAAGGGTCCGCCTCCAGCGATGACAAGCTGAGATGGCACCGGCGCATCGACTATAGCGCTGAGGAGTGTTGGATAGTCCTTTACCGGCTCCAGCCTTCCGGCGGCAAGCCAAAGAAACTCGTCGCGGATTTGAAACTCCTGCCGCAGACTCGCACGGACTGCCGCATCCGGCCGCCACGCCGAAATGTCTACCCCGTTGGGAAGAGTCGTGATTCTGGTGGCCATGCGGGCAGCAAGGTGAGCATCGCAGACGGCATGGCTCACCGCAGTTACTCGATCGGGAAGCCAGCTGCTATAACGATATCCAAGCTGCCGTCCTATTCTGCCCGTTGAAGAGCTGTGCAGAGTATCCACAACCGCGCGTACCGGCGCAGCCAGCCGCGACCAGCGCGTGAGCCAAGCAGCATGGGGCAGGTGCGCGTGGACCACGTCTGGTGCTTCACGCGCGAGCCAATTGTGGAAGCGAATCCAACCTCGCGGATCAGCCAGCCCCTTGCGCATTTCCAAAGTGCGAAATGCAGCTCCCGCAGCGAGCAATTTGCATCCGGCTTCCCCGCCGGTTCCCGAGAGTGTTACGACACTTACGCGCCAACCACGCTTGACCAGCCCCTCGGCCAGCAGAAACACCTGACGTTCCGCTCCGCCGATACGGTCCAGACCGGGGATAACCAAGGCGATGTGGTTCATAGCCGTCTCTCTCTGACGCTCGCGTCGATCAGTTCTTCATAGGCATGAAGTACGCGCTCCATGCGGAACTGCTCGACAAATGAATGAGAAAAACGCTCCCTTGGCTGCAAAGTCTCAAGGGTCGCGAGCAGACAGGCGGCCAATGCGTCAGCAGAAACCTCCGGCACAAGCCAGGTGCCGGGTTGGCCTCGCAGTAGCTCTGTTACTCCTCCGGAGGCTGGCATGGCTACGATAGGCAGGCCGCCGGCTGCCGCTTCAAGCATGGCATTGGGCAGGCCTTCGTGCCGGGAGGAAAGTACGAAGAGAGTTGCTCCGGGAAAGAAAGACGCGGGCCGAGCAACGTGCTCTGCGAAGCACACATAAGGCTCCAATTCCAACTCCTGGCACAGCGATTTGAGCGCGGACTCTTCTTTGCCAACGCCGATGATGGTTAGATCGGCGTTGGGGAAGCGCTTGCGCACGGCGGCCAACGCCCGCAGCAGCATGTCAAAGCCTTTGACGGGCGCAAGCCTTCCCACTGCCAGCAAATGCGGTCCAGGGCCGACCCATCGATGCGGTTCCCGGGCTGTAACATGACGGATACCGTCCAGGTCCACGGGGTTGGGCAACACTGCCATCAGCTCTTGCGGAAGGCCAAGTTCGTTTACAAGATCATGGGCCATGGACTGCGTCTGACAGATGATCCGGTCGGCGCGCTTGTACAGCAGTTTGTAGAGCAGGCGCATGTAACAGGGCTGGTCTCCAACAGCGATTGCCGCCGAGGCAGTCTCGTTCTGGCGTACCAGGACCGTCGCTTTCTGCGGAAAGAAGCGCCGCAGCAACAGCACTAGAAAGTTGAGATGAACCATTACGGACAGTATGACGTCCGGCTTTAATTGACGCACCAGCCTGAGTAAGCGGAATGCTCCAGCGCGAACCCTTGAAGCTCCAAGCAGATGGAGAAGCACACTCGGTGGCAGCGTCTCGGGGTCGGCGACAGACTGCGTGATCAGCCCAAGATGCAGTTCGTACTTTTCGCTCGAAAGGCCCCTGGCCAGTTGGGCAACCACCTGCTCCGCCCCACCGCCGCCAAGATGTGGAACCAGTAAGAGAACTTTAAGACGATGAGTCATTTACCTTCAGGGTGCACACCGCAAAACCTTCGAGGAGAGGTATGAGCATGGCCCAGGTTGCCCAAGTCCACGCAATGTGCCAAACTGATACATATTACGCCAAAATATGCCAAGGTTGCGGAGTTGATTCATGTCGGCCTCCGAAGAGCCCAATTCCGCCTCTGATTTGCCGATTCATAAGCTCAATCGTCAATCCATTGTGGTTGGGATTACGCATTCTCAAACATGTCTGGTTTTGAACGGCCGGCTTCGTGCGTTACACGAGGCGGGCTTTCAGGTGACGCTGGTCTCAGGGCCCGGAGAATTGCTGGAGCACTGCGCAGCAAGCGAAGGGGTTAATGCGATCGCCATCCCCATGGAGCGGGGAATTTCACCTCTGGCAGATATAGCGTCTTTGATTAGACTCTTCTGGCTTTTGCGCCGTCTTAAGCCGGAGCTGACCGAATTCAGCACCCCAAAAGCCGGGTTCCTGGGGTCGATCGCTGCCAGCCTATGCGGCGTGCCCGTGCGAGTGTATATGCTGCGCGGACTCAAGCTGGAAACCTCGTCAGGAATCAAACGCTGCATTCTGTTGGCGGCAGAAAGGCTGGCTTCGGCTTGTTCGGATGTTGTTCTGTGCAACAGTGGCAGTTTGCGCGCCGAGGCTCTGGCGCTGGGCGTAGCGCCGGAAAGTAAATTATGGCTACTTGGGGATGGCAGCAGCAACGGGGTTGACGCGGATCGGTTCGCGCCGGGGCCGAGCGATGTCCGGCAGCGTTTGGGTATTGCACCCGACACCCCGGTCGTGGGATTTGTTGGGCGATTGACTCGCGATAAGGGGTTACCTGAGCTGATTGAGGCCTTTGAAGGAATTCTGAAAGCTGTACCAGATGCGCATCTGGTTCTGGTGGGATGGTGCGACGTCTCTGAAGACGCACTTGGCGGTGATCTCTGCGCGCACATCATGAATCATCCGCGCATTCATTACACCGGATATGTCGCCGACACCGCCCCCTACTACCGCGCCATGGACCTGATGGTTTTGCCAACCTGGCGAGAGGGCTTTCCTAACGTCGTGCTGGAGGCCGCAGCTACAGGCGTTCCGGTTATCACCACGGAATGCACAGGCTCTCGCGACTCTGTGGTGCCCGAGGTAACCGGCCTGCTTATACCGCCCGGCTATCCGGAGGCGATTCGAGAGGCTGTAGTCAAGCTGCTGCGCGACCCCGAGCATCGCCTGCGCATGGGCATGGCAGCGCGCAGATGGGTCATAGAACACTATGTGAATGGGCGCGTACTGGGCCTTACAGTCGCCTTCTACAGAAGCCAACTGGAGCGGGCAGCAAAGTCAGCAACGAGGCTCTAAGGATTTGGCTGCTGCGCGGTCGCGATCCCGTGGAGGTCAATCTGTATTGGAGGCGTGCGCAGGGTATGTGCGCACGCCTGTGCGGCACGCAGCACCTCATTGGGCACAATGCCTAAAACCAGTGTTGCGGCAATCGCCATCGCTACGGCCGCGCTGACTGCGATGCGAACGTGAGGTTTGTGGATCGCCACTTCGGCTTCCTTGCCGGGGTGCTGAGCTGCTGCCAGGGCCAGCCTTACATAGTAGGCCGCCGCTAAACCTGAGTTCAACAGGCCAATGATGGCCAGCCATATTGCCCCGCCATCAACCGCTGCCGAGAAGGAATAGAACTTGCCGAAGAATCCTCCTGTGAAAGGGATTCCTATCAGGGAGATCAGAAAGAAGATCAGCGCACTGCCAAGCAGGGGCGAACGGTAGATAAGTCCGCGAAAATCCTGTACGAGTGGCAATTTCTCGTCGTAACCACTGGCCAAGGTAACCACGGCAAAGATGCCCACATTCATGGCCGCGTATGCCGCGGTATAGAAGCAGGCTGCGGCAATGCCTTCTTGCCTCAATCCTGCAAAGGCTGCCAACAGGTAGCCTGCATGGGCAATGGAAGAGTAAGCGAGCATTCGCTTCACATTCTGCTGGCGCAATGCTGCAAGGTTGCCGACAGTCATCGAGAGTACGGCCACACTCCACAGCAGAGGCGACCAAAGGGATTGGAGCGAGGGGAACATCTCATAGACTACCCGCAGCAGCAGCGCGAATGCCGCGGCCTTGGGCGCGGTGGACATGAGGGCTACCACCGGTGAGGGCGAGCCCTCGTAAACATCCGGGGTCCACACATGAAAGGGAGCGGCCGATACCTTGAAGAGAATGCCGACCAGCATCAGCGCTAGAGCCGCGAGGACTAGCAGATGGTTGGGTGCGGTGGGCGCCAAGCGTGCGATCTCGTAGATCTGCGTGGTGCCGGTTGCGCCGAAGACCATTGCGATGCCGTAGAGCAGAAAGGCTGTAGCGAATGAGCCGAGCAGGAAATACTTGATGGCGGCTTCGGGACCGCGAGTTGTGTCTTTGCGATAGCCGGCCAGGACATAGGTGGCGATAGAAGAGATTTCCAGCGCGATGAAGACCAGCAGCAGCTCGACCGCGCCGGTGAGCAGACACATACCCACCGCGCCAAAGGCGACGAGCGCGTAGTACTCGCCCTGGTGGTGGCTGTCTTCAGGAAGGGTGTCCATGGAGAGCAGCAAGACTACCAGTACGATGCCGCAGATGAGGACGTGAAAAAAGACGGTGAAGGGGCTGGTCTCGATGGTTGAGTAGAACCCGGTTCCAACCGGTAGAGAGAGTTGCCACAGGCTGGCCCAGAGGGCGAGGGTGGTTCCCATCGCGGCTACCCAGCCGAGAGGACGGCGCGCCTGGCCCGGCTGAAGCGAGGCGTCGATGAGCATGACGGCTACACCGGTAAGGGTGAGAATGACCTCGGGAAGGATGCGGAAGATATCAGGAACAGGATTCACCGCTGGACCTCCCCAGTGTAGGTTGTACTCATATCGGATACGGATAAGATCGAGTTTATCCTCGCTTGCGGAGAATGTATGCCGGTCTGGATCGAGCGCAGCCATAGGGACGGCGCCAAACCCAAGACCAGCATCAATACTGCCAGTGGCCACAGCGCAGCCAGTTCAGTAAATTGCAGGTCGTTGGCCGGTTTCGATGAGGCCAGCTCACTCTCTGGCCCGTAGAAGATTCTCTGCACAAGCCACAACATATAAGCCGCGCCCAGAATCACTCCCAGCGATGCAGCTACGGCCCAGCCTTTGCTGACGCCGGTAAATGTGCTGGAGAGGATGAGGAACTCACCTACAAAGCCGCTCAGGATGGGCAAGCCTATCATGGCCAGGGAGGTGATGACAAAGAGCGTGGCCGTACGCGGCAGCTTGTCGGCAAGGCCTCCGTAGGCATTGATCTGGCTGCTGGCGTAATGCTCGTAGAGGTAGCCGAGGAGAAGGAAGAGCGCTCCATCGACCACGCCATGGCTGAGGATCTGGAAGACCGCGCCAGCCGAGCCTGTGAACGTGAAGCCGTAGATGCCCAGGACAATGAGGCTCAGGTGGCTCAGTGCGGCAAAGGCCAGCAAACGCCAGAAGTCGCGCTGCACGAGCGCAAGACAAGCGCCGTAAAGGATGCCGATGACCGCCAGCGCGATGAGCAGCGGTGCAACAGCACGCGCCTGCGTGGGAAAGAGCCCTATATGGAAGCGAAGCATGGAGTAGAGGCCGAGCTTGCCGGCCACCACCATGGCAAGGGCGACAGGGGCTTCACTATATGTGTCCGCCAGCCAGCCGTGCAGCGGGAAGAGGGGCACTTTGACGGCAAAGGCAAAGAGAAATGCGAGGGAGACCCAGAAGATGGCTCCGGCGGGAAGCAAGCCGTGATTGATAAGGATCTGAAGTGTAATGAAATCGAAGCTGCCGGTGCGTGCATAAAGCCACAGGATAGCCACCAGCAGCGGGGCGGAAGGAATGAAGGTAAACAGGAAAAACTTGAGCGCGGCCTTGGGGCCATTTTTGCGGCCATACATGGCGATAAGGATGGCCATGGGCGCAAGCGACAGCTCCCAGAATCCGTAGTAGAGCATCAGGTCCAGCGAGACGAAGACGCCGAACATGGCCGTCTGCTGCACCAGGAAGAGCGCGTAGAAGACCTTGCGCCGTTCCTTGATGGCGTTCCAACTGGCCACTACGCCCACGGGAGCAAGCAGGCCGGCAAGCACGACTAGCCACATGCTCAGCCCATCTATACCCACATGGTAGAAGATGGCAGGGCTCTCAATCCACGCGCGGTTGACTTCAAACTGAAAGCCTGCCTGGCCAAATGCGAAGTGCGCGGGAAGATGGAGTGTTAGTACGAAAGTGGCTAACGCCGTCAGCAGGGCGATCCAGTTCGGCAGCTTGCCGCGGTCTGGCGCCAGAGCAACCAGCACCGCTCCGGCCAGCGGAACGAGGAGGATCAACGTGAGAATCGATTCGTTCATTTCTTAATGTCCCGCCACGCCGAAGTGAATTGCTGAAAGACCTGCCAGTACTGTGGCCCACGGTACAACGATAAACAGCAGCACCGCCGCCGCGCCTGCGGCCAGCCACGCCGCATAAGAACGCAGATTGCCTGATTGCCAACGCTGCAGAATCGCTCCCGCAAAGGTAGCGATGCCCGCCAGCAACCACGCCAGCCCGCCCAGCAGCGCCACATCCACCACCCACTCCAGGACGAATTTGGAGATGCCGAGCAACGGCTTGACGACGAGAGCGCCATAGATTTCGTCAACGTAATATTTGTTGGCCAGCAGCTTGTAGCTGCCGGGCAAGGCCAGGACCAGCTGGTCGGCACGCTCAGGCCGTTGCCGGTAGATGCGGTCTGCCACAAACCAGCCCAACAGGGCTACAACGACGGCGACAACGCTCAAGATCAGCTCAAGATGCGAACTGCCTACTTCTGTAACTCTTGCGCCGACTGCGGGCGCCAGATAAGCGGCGAAGCGATCGATGCCGACCCAGCCACCGCCCAGTGAGAGCAGGGCGAGAATCACCAGCGGGCCGAGCATGGACCACGGGGTTGCATGGTGATGGTCTGAATTGCCGCGCGGCTTGCCAAGGAAGGCCAGATACCAGAGCCGGAACATGTAGAACGAGGTAAGCAGCGCCGTGAGTACGCCTACAAACCAGAGCAGTTTGCCGCTTGGTCCTTGCAGGAAGGCGGCGTAGAGAATCGCGTCTTTCGAGAAGAAGCCGGCAAAGGGATAGATTCCGGCGATGGCGAAGACAGCCGCGGTCATGGTCAGGAAGGTTACCGGCAGCTTCTTCCAGAGGCCGCCCATCCTGCGCAGATCCTGCTCACCGCCCAGGGCGTGAATCACCGAACCAGCGGCCAGGAAGAGCAGAGCCTTGAAGAAGGCGTGGGTCATCAGGTGGAAGATGCCAGCGGAGTAAGCCGCAACGCCACATGCCAGGAACATATAGCCTAGCTGCGAAATGGTGGAGTAGGCCAGCACCCTTTTGATGTCAGTCTGTACGAGGGCGATGGTGGCCGCAAACAATGCAGTGGCCGCGCCAACAACAGCCACAATGCCAAGCGCGAAGGGCGAGTGGTCGAAAAGAACATGCGTGCGGGCGATCATGTAGACGCCGGCTGTGACCATGGTGGCTGCGTGGATAAGAGCGGAGACCGGCGTGGGGCCTTCCATGGCGTCGGGCAGCCAGATATAGAGCGGAAGCTGCGCGCTTTTACCGGTTGCGCCCAGCAACAGACAGAGGGCGATAACTGTAACGACCCCGCCTTGCCAGCCGGGATCCTGGCTGAGCTTGGTTGCAATCTCAGTAAAGGTGAGCGTGCCAAAGTTGGCCAGCAGCAGAAACATTCCGATCAGGAAACCGAAGTCTCCGATGCGGTTGACGATGAATGCTTTTTTGCCGGCGTCGGCCGCAGATTTTTTCTGGAAGTAAAAGCCGATCAGGAGGTAAGACGCCAGGCCTACGCCTTCCCATCCAACAAACATGAACAGAGCATTGCCAGCCAGCACCAGCACGGTCATGAAAAAGAGAAAGAGGTTCAGGTAGCTGAAGTAGCGAGCGTAGCCCTCTTCGTGGCCCATGTAGCCAACGGAGTAGATGTGAATCAGGAAGCCAACGCCGGTGACTACTAACAGCATGACCATCGAAAGCTGGTCGAGGACCAGACTGAAATCCACATGCAGCGTGCCGATGCTGATCCAGGCAAGCGGGCAGGTCTCGATATAAGGCAGGAGGTGGGGCTGCCCCGACGAAAGTATCCAAGCGGCATTCGCCACGACGCCGAGCGCGGCCAGCGGCGCCAGCAGCGCGACGATAGTGACCATCCACTTTGGCAAGTGGCGGCCCAAAAGCCCGTTGATTAGAAATCCCGCGAGGGGCAGCAGCGGAATCAGCCAGAGATGGAGCGATCCGTTCATAGTTTCATCAGGTCGATACGGTCGACGGCCAGGGTTGCGCGTGCGCGGAAGACAGCGATAATGATGGCCAATCCCACGGCAGCCTCAGCCGCCGCCACCATCATCACAAAGAAGACAAAGATCTGGCCCTTCACCGCGTGCCACTGGTGGGCGAAGGTTACAAACGAGAGATTCACGGCATTGAGCATGAGTTCAATGGACATGAAGACCGTAATCAGGTTGCGTTTGATGAGGAATCCAACGACGCCCAGCGAAAACAGCACTGCGCTCAGCAGCAGATACCAGGAGATTGGAACATCCTGCGAGAGGAGAACATTCACTTGGCTCCCGTCCTTTCTCCGTGGCCGTGACGGGCCAGCGCCACCGCACCCAGAATTGCAATGAGGATCAGCACCGAGGTCACTTCAAACGGCAGCAGCAGTTCAGTGAAGAGCACCTTGCTCAGATCGGCGGTGGAGGTAATGCCGTCGTTTAATCCCGCCGCGCCCAGGCCCTGCGCCTTTAGAATCACCGTGGCAATCAGGGCAAGAATAGCCACAACAGCGGGAAAGCCCAGCACGCGCGCCACGCGGCTGCCCAGTGTGCGCTCTTCGCGGCCGGCATTGAGCAGCATGACCACAAAGGTGAACAGCACCATGATGGCGCCGGAATAGACGATGACCTGCGCGGCGGCCAGGAACTCCGCGCCCAGCAGCAGGTAAAGCACGGCCAGCGAGGTCATCACCACAATCAGCGACAGGGCGCTGTTGATGGGATGGCTCTGGAGCAGAAGGTTGATGGCTCCAGCCAGGCACAATCCGGCAAACAGGATAAACAGAATCAGGTGCATCGTTCCCTAGCGTACAGGCCATTGCCGGTGAAGCGAAACCGGCGGGTTAAGGAGAAGGATTGCAGAGCGGACGGCTCCGTCTCCGGAGAATCCTTCCCGATTGTAGTTCAATGGTAGGCAAGCCAAAGGCTTGTCCCCACGATATTGAGAATGGCCAGCGGCATCAGATAGCGCCACCCGAAGCTCATCAACTGGTCATAACGGAAACGCGGCAGAGTTCCGCGCACCCACACATACAAGAAGAGGAAGCAAAAGACCTTGGCCACAAACCAGAAGATGGGTAACAGTGCATGAAGCAGAATGTTCTGCGGCGGAGGAATCAAGTTGCCGAAGGGGCTGGTCCAACCTCCAAGAAAAAGCAGCGTGGCTACGCAGCCCACGTTGATCATGTTGGCGTACTCGGCCATAAAAAACATGGCGAATTTCATCGAACTGTATTCGGTGTGGTAGCCGCCGGTCAGTTCGCTCTCTGCCTCGGGCAGGTCGAATGGGGAGCGGTTGGTCTCGGCATAAGCAGCCATCAGGTAGATAAAAAAGGCCAGGAACTGATGGCCTCCGCCGAAGGGGTTGATATTCCATGTCCAGGCGCCCAGTGTGGCCTGCTGCTCAACAATGGTTCGCAGATTCAGCGACCCGGAACAGAGCACCACGCCCACCAGCGAAAGGCCCAGCGCCAACTCATAGCTGATCAACTGCGCCGAGGAGCGGAGAGAGCCGAGCAAGGAGTATTTATTGTTCGACGACCATCCGGCCAGCGCGATGCCGTAAACACCGATGGACGTGATGCCAAGGATGACGAGAAGGCCGATGTTCACGTTGGAGATGTCGAAGAGGTCCATCCCCTTGGGCCCAATCCCGGGTTCGCCGAAGGGAACCACTCCGATGGTAATCAGCGCACAGCCGAGAGCAATGATGGGAGCGATGAGATAGAGCGGCTTGTAAACCGCCGTGGGAATCAGGTCTTCTTTCAGAAATGATTTTGCTCCGTCCACCAGCGGCTGCAAGAGGCCGAACGGACCGACACGGTTGGGGCCCCAGCGGTTCTGGATGCGGCCCACCAGCTTGCGCTCCAGCAGCACGGTGTAGGCGACACCCAGCAGCATCACCACCGTTACCACGGCTACCTTGAGCAGGCTCCAAAGAAAAAACTGCAAAATCGTCACGTGCGTTCAGCCTCTCTAGCTAATCTATTACCTTCATCTTCAACCTGTACTTACTTTGTCGATTCTGCCAGATCGTGCGCCTGGTGCAGTTCAAGTTCCTTGAGCGCGGGGCTGTACCGGCCCAGCGTAGAGGAGGTAAAAAGGCCATCGTGCGCGGGAACTACCCCGTCCGGCCCGGTTACAGTCAGTGTTGAAACTGGAACGAATCCCGGCTCGGTCGGAACGTCGTTGCCGCCAAACAAATTGATCCTGTCCAAGGCATAACCGGGAACTAGACGCTCGATTTCGTCCAGCACCGCGAGCGGATCGAATGGACTGAACTTCAATTCGAGTCCATTGGCCGCAAGCCAAACTGCGTGGCGATCCGCTTCTCCTGCTTGTACGCCGCGTGTCTGTCCCAGATCGGCCGTGACGCCGCCTTTGCCGAAGGGAACCAGTGCTTTGATATCGGCGCCCATCGCTTCTGCCAGGCGAACAAGAATCTCAAAGTCCGGCTTCACTCCTGCGCGGTCGGCTGCTTTTTTTGCCATCTGCACATCGCCGTATGTGTTGGTCACTGTGCCGGTCTTCTCATAGCGACTGGCGGCAGGGAAGACCACATCTGCCAGGGCGGCGGTCTCCGTGAGGAAGATGTCCTGCACGATGACAAAGGAATCTTTCAAGGCTGCTGCGTCGAGTTTGGCCGCAGGGTTGGCGCCAACCACGAGCAGCGCATCAAGTTCACCCTTGGCGGCCGCATCAAAAATCTCCGGAAGGGTTTTACCCGGCGTAGCGGGCAGGCCGGGATACTCCGCGGTAAAAGCTCCAGGCTCCGCCACCGGCACATAACCGGGCAGCAGATTCGGCAACAGACCCATGTCTGCTGCACCGCGCGCATTGGCATGGTCGCCGAGGAAGGCGAAGCGCACATTGCCTCGTTTTAGGCCCCATGCAACCAGTGTCTCTACATCCTGGCCTCGATATTCCTGGCCAAAGATGATCACCAGCGACTCCTCGGCCAGCACGGCCTTGCTGAAGTCTGACTTGCCGGAGTCAAGAAACGCGGGAAGGTCACTATAGCCGTTCGCAGGCAATTCCTGCGTGGCCTTTGCTTGCCGTTCCAGCTTGATGGTGTTGGAGTTTGCGACGTAGAGCCGGGCGCGATTCAGCCGTACGTTGGTGCGTAGAGTCCACGCCAGCAGCGGGTGCTCTTCAGTGGGGTTGCCGCCTACCAGCAGAATCGCGGGAGCCGAGGCAATCTCGCGCAAGCTGGCCGCCTTGTCCTTGTGCCCAGCGAGGGCGCGCGCGAAGGCCGAGTAGTCGGTACTGCGTTCGTGGTCGATGTTGTTGGTTTGCAGTACGGTCCGCGCGAACTTCTGCAGCAGGTAGTTTTCCTCATTGGTGCAAAGGTTCGAGCCAACCACGCCGATGGCCGCTCCGCCTTTGCTGTCGCGGATATCTATCAATTTGCCAGCGGCATGGCGCAGCGCGTGTTCCCATGTGGCGGGTTCCAGTTTGCCTGAGGCGTTGCGCACCAGCGGCGTGGTGAGCCGCTCGGGATTCTCGACAAAATCGAAGCCGAAGCGGCCCTTGGCGCAGAGGAAGTCGCCATTGATGCCACTCTTGTCGCGATTGTCGGCGCGCACAATCTCAGAGCCTCCGTTGGTCTGGCGCACGCCCAGCGTCACCTTGCAGCCGTCTGCGCAATGGGTGCAGACCGTAGAGACATGATTCATCTCCCATGGCCGGGTCTTGTAGCGATAGCTGCCGCTGGTGAGCGCGCCCACCGGGCATACGTCGATGCACATGCCGCACTGTTCGCAGTCCAACTGATCGCCGCCGTTGGGCGCGATGACCGAGCTTACACCGCGATTCTGCACTCCCAGCGCCCACACATCCATACCTTCGCCGCACATGCGGATGCAGCGATAACAGAGGATGCAGCGTGGCCGGTCAAAGTAAACGGCCGGTGACCACTGCTGTTCCTCTCGATGATTTTTGGCCTCAGCGAAGAGGCTCTCGCCCGCGCCGTACTTGAAGGTCATGTCCTGCAGTTCGCACTCGCCGCCGGCATCGCAGACGGGGCAATCAAGCGGGTGGTTACCCAACAGTAATTCAATGGTGGCCTTGCGCGCCTGCGCAATCTCCGGCGAATCGGTAATGAAGACCTGGCCCTCGGCAACCGTGGTGGTGCAGGCGGTTTGCAGCTTGCCCACTTTCTCCTGGCGCACTACGCACATGCGGCAGGCAGCCTGCAAGCTGAGTCCGGGGTAGTAGCAGAACGCCGGAATCTCAATGCCCGCCCTGCGGCAGGCGTCAATCAGCAGCGTTCCAGCGGAAGCCGTGAGCTTTTTACCATCGACTATGAAATTTACGTCTGCCATTCGACTCCAGCGCCCCTAAACTACGGCCACTTCAACATGTTTTGCGAACGGGCAGGGCCTGCCGTTCAGGTGGTCTTCAAATTCTTTGCGGAACTTCTTCACAAATCCAAGGATTGGCATGGCAGCCGCGTCGCCCAATGGGCAGAAGGTGCGGCCCAACATATTCTCAGCCAGATATTGAATGTTATCGATGTCCTTGGTTTCGCCAAAGCCCGCATGAAAACGCGTGAGTGACTTCTTCAGCCAATCCGTGCCCTCGCGGCAGGGAATGCACCAGCCGCAGCTCTCGTGCTGATAGAAACTGATGGTCCGCAGCGCGAACTCGACGATGCATGTCTGGTCGTCGATGACCACTACACCACCCGAGCCGAGCATGGAGCCGGCCTTGCCAACCTGGTCGAAGTCCATGCCCAGATTCACAATTTCATCGGGGAGCAGCACCGGGGTTGAGGAGCCGCCTGGGACGACGGCCTTCAGTTTGCGGCCGCCTCGCATGCCGCCGGCTACCTCATAGATGATCTTCTTCAGGTTGTAGCCCATGGGCAGCTCGTAAACGCCGGGCCGCTCCACATGGCCGCTGACACCGAAGAGGCGCGTTCCGCCGTTACGGGCCGAACCCACGGCAGCATAGGCTGCCGCGCCCATCTCAATTACATGGGGCACGGTGGCGATGGTCTCTGCATTATTGATGATCGTGGGTCCGCCATAGAGTCCGACAACGGCAGGGAAGGGCGGTTTGATGCGCGGTACGCCCCGCTTGCCTTCAAGCGACTCCATCAGCGCAGACTCCTCGCCCACTTCATAAGCGCCCGCGCCGGTCTGGGTAATGATTTGAAATTCAGTTTTGGAACCGAAGATACCTTTGCCCAGAAAGCCCTTGGCGTAGGCATCGGCCACGGCTTTTTCCATGATCTCCAGCAAATAACGGTACTCGCCGCGCAGATAGATAAAGCCGACCTTGGCGCCGATGGCCAGCCCGGCGATGATGGTGCCCTCAATGACCGCGTGGGGATCGTGCAGGAAAATCAAGTGATCTTTGCAGGTTCCCGGCTCGCTCTCGTCGCCGTTCACGAGCACATATTTTGGCTTGGCGGACTCCTTGGGAACAAACGACCATTTCAAGCCTGTCGGGAATCCGGCTCCGCCGCGTCCGCGCAGGTTGCTGGCCTTCATCTCATTGATGATCCATTCAGAACCCTCTTTGAGAGACTTTTTGGCTGACAAGTAGCCGCCGAGTTCAAGGTAACGCTCGATATTTGCCGCGCCCTGGCCAAAACGGCGGGTCACGATCTTCACTTCATCGGGATGGGAGACAAGTCTAGGCATGGGTTGACGTTCCTTCTGCCCCGGCCTTGCCGCGATAATCGGCCAGGATGCCAGCAACAAGCTCCGGCTTTAGCTCATCGTGAAAGTCGTAGTTCACCTGGATGGCCGGCGCCCAGCAGCAGGCTCCGATACACTCGACCTCTTCCAGCGAGAAGACGCCGTCCGATGTGATGCCTTTGGGTCCGACGCCAAGCTCTTCCTGGAACTTCTCGTAAATCTCATAGCCGCCGCGCAACATGCAACTTATGTTGGTGCAGACCTGCACGTTGAATTTTCCTACAGGCTTGAAACGCAGCATGGAGTAGTAGGTGGCTACATTGCGTACATCGAGTTCTGTGATGCCGATGCGATGGGCCACTTCCGCGATGACCGCGTCAGAGAGGTACCCGATCTCGTCCTGCGCATAGAGCAGCATTGGAACCAGCGCTGAGCGACGCAGCGGGTACTTGAGCACCAGCGCATCGAGCCGTGCCGCCAGCTCGGGAGAAAAGAGGGTCATGGTTTCATTGCTCATTGCATCAACTCCCGCGCCCACCGTTCGGCCATCATATCCATCTCTGCTTCCTCGCCAGGGTTCGAGTTGCTGCGCAATCGTCCGGTCTCTGTGAATTCCAACTCTCCACTCCGTCCATCTTCGCGTTGCCAGGTTACCAGTGAACTGTCACGCCGCAATTGCAGCCAGCTTGTACCGTTGCTCAGCGTTAGCTGCTCCTTGTTCAATTCAACTGCCGCTTGTCTGCCCTCGTTCATCCCATGGACCGCGCTATAGCTGCTGAGAAGGGAAGCGAGGGAGACCCAGAGTTCAGCGTATAGCTGGTCTGGAGCGCCGCTGATTTCAGTCTGCCACAATCCAAAATCCCTCAGGGCTAAAGCCCAATCTAGTGTTGCATCGCCAGCGGCCCGACTAAAGTCGCGCCTTTGTTACAAAGCCCCCGAAAGGTATCTTTCCGCAACTTGTGTGACCATTCCCAATTCTCTGGTCACTAGCGGTCAATTTCTCCCAGCACAATATCAATAGACCCAACGACTGCCACTACGTCTGCCAACATGCGCCCCTTGCACATGGCTTCAAGCGCCTGCAAAGTGGCAAACGACGGATAGCGCATATGCACGCGGTAAGGCTTGGCGGTGCCGTCAGAGACCACGTAGTAGCCCATCTGTCCATGGCCGGATTCAACGCCCTGGTACACTTCGCCGGCCGGCACCGCGAAACCTTCGGTGACAATTTTGAAGTGATGGATGAGCGACTCCATCTGAGTTTTCATCTTCTCGCGATCAGGCAGCACGATCTTGGGAGCGTCAGCTCTGACGGGGCCATCGGGCATACCGTCCAGCGCCTGCTGGATAATCTTCACGCTTTCGCGCATCTCCTCAAGCCGGACCAGATACCGCGCCCACACGTCGCCAACCGTGGAGGTGGGAACCTTAAACTGGAACTTTTCATAGCTGCAGTAGGGCATATCGCGGCGCAGGTCGAAGTCTACGCCCGAGGCGCGCATCGTGGGGCCGGTTACGCCCAGCGCAATGGCATCCGCGGCCGAGAGATAACCTACGCCCTGCAGCCGGTTCTTGAAGATTGGATTGCCGGTCAGCAGGTTGGAGTACTCGTCAATCTTTTCAGGAAATGTGTGGATGAAAGCCTGCACGCGGTCGAGGAAATCCAGTGGAGGCTCCATGGCGAGGCCGCCGATGCGGAAGTAGCTGGTCATCATCCGCTGGCCGGAAACAGCCTCAAAGAGGCGCAGAATGTCTTCGCGCTCCCGGAAGGTGTAGAGGAAGACTGTGAGGGCGCCAATGTCCATGGCGTGGGTGCCGAGCCAGATCAGATGAGAGTTCAGACGGGTCAGCTCGGTGAGCAGAACCCTGATCCACTGGGCTCTGGCGGGGATCTCCAACTGAAGAAGCTTTTCGACAGCCAGACAGTAGCAGAGGTTGTTGGCCATCGGGCCGAGGTAGTCAACGCGGTCAGTGAGCGGCACAACCTGTTGATAAAACTTGGCTTCGCAGGTCTTCTCGATACCGGTGTGCAGGTATCCGATCTCCGGGTAGACGTGGACGACAATCTCACCGTCGATTTCAAGCACCAGGCGCAGAACCCCGTGGGTGGCGGGATGCTGCGGTCCCATGTTGAGGACCATGTGCTGATCGCTGGCGCCTTCGGCTACTGGTGCCTGGAGGATGGGAGTTCCAATCAGTTCCGTCATTTAGCGGTACCCCTCCACCGGATAGTCCTTACGCAAGGGATGTCCTTCCCAATCGTCGGGCATCAAGATGCGACGCAGGTTGGGATGTCCGTCGAAGCGTATACCGAACAAGTCGAAGACTTCGCGCTCGTAGTAGTTGGCTGAGGGCCAGACCGAAGTAATCGACTCGATGGCAGGATCAGGCTTCTCCAGCATCACTCGCAGGCGGATGCGCTCCCTATAAGAGTGCGACAGGATGTGGTAGCTCAACTGGAAGCGCGGCGTTGAGGGGAACCAGTCGACGGCGGTCATATCCTCGAAAAAGTTGTAGCCTGCCGCCTGCACGGTGGCGGCTGCCGCACAAATTTCTTCCGCCGCAATGGTCAGCGTCAACTCGCCAAGGTCAAACTTGGCGTCGATCAGTGCTTCTGGATTCCAAGCCAAAATGGCTTTGACGGCCGGATGCTCGGGAAGCCCTTCAAGCACGGCGGTCTTGCCGGTGAATGCGATGTTCAGAGACTCGCCCATGCTAGAGATCCGCCTTGTCCTGGCTCCAGTTCAGGATGCCTTTACGCACGATGTAGTAGAGTCCGACGGCCACAAAGCCTAGATAAACCAGCATCTCCCAGAAACCAAAGAGCCTGGAACCGGTGATCAGGGGCAATTTACGGTAGACCACGGCCCAGGGCATCATGAAAACCGTTTCCACGTCGAACAGGATGAAAAGTACAGCAACCATATAAAAGCGCACGCTGAATCGCTTGCGCGCGTCTCCCACGGCCACAATTCCGCACTCATAGGCGGCCAGCTTGGTGGAGGTGTTGCGATGCCGTCCGACGTACCAGGAGGCAATCACCATTGCCGCGCCAATTCCAAAGGCAGCAAGGATTTGCATCAACAACGGAAGGTACTGCCAGTAGTAGGGGAGCATTGCCGCCCAGTCCGAAAGATTCTGTAAGATTGCACCCGTTCGCCGACACTACCAACCGTTTCGAGCAAACAGGATGCTGGAATGAGCTTAGGTTTTCAGCCTCATCCCGTCAAGGCGAGCCGGGGAGTTCAGATGTTGCAGCAGCAGAAGGGATCGGAAAAGGGGGAGAAGGAACGGCTTTGTTGTGTTGCATTTGCTCTCATTTGCACTTTGTTTCAACGCTTTGCGAGACGCTCAATCCAGATCATCGGGAGCTGGCTGTTGTTGAAATTGTCGAGGATGCCCGAGGTCATTTTTTTCTTAAATATCGATTACCGTTGGAAGAAGGTTACCTATCTTTGGTTTCCTTTCCAGGAGTCACCGTGTATCTGCGCTCTCGTTAGCGGAATTGTGTATACATGAAACAGCTTAGCCTTTTATTATCATCACGTTATCGCATAAAACATATTTTGAAGTAAAGTATGCTTGATTGAAAAGACAGTCTTTCCGTTCCCGCATAGAGTACAAATTTGATTTTTCTGTATACGGCTGTGCGCTGCATCACTTGAATTCCCGAATTGGTGCGCGATAATTTATTGTTCATTTCTTGGGAAACGGTACGTTCGTCATCTGAAAAGAGAAGTAATGGTGCCGTAGAACAGGGTTGAGGATATACAGCATGGCTGCTACCGTTACAACCGGCTATTCTATCCCGGCTACCACGCCGGTTGCTACCTTGGCTCCTCAGAGCCTCACCCGTCGGCGCATAACCCCCGAGGCGGGACGCGCGCTTGAGATCCTCGGCCATGCCATCGAATATCTGACCGACGAATACGTGCATGATGGTGTGGCGTTCTCGGCATGCGACGATCGGTTGCAGGCTGTGCAATTGCTGATGTCGCTCAACCGCCAGGTGTATTTCGAGTGTCCTGAAGCGCATTCCTTTGCCCAGCGGTGCCGCTCTTTTCTTGGCTTGCATCCAGTTGAGTCTTTTCCCAGGAGCAACGGCACACTTACTATTGACCGGCGGTAAGCACAGCTAGCATCAACAACCAAGCCAACCCCATCGCATGCCAATACCAGGCCGTGACGTCTACGGCGATCTGGCGAAGTTCTACGCGTTTGAGCAGACCGAGCGCACCCAGGCACAAGGCCAGCGCCGCCAAGCCCAGCACTAGATGGGCGGCGTGAAGCCCAGTAATGATGTAGAAAAAATAGCTGGCCGGGGTGGCCCATTTGCCAAAGGCAAAACCCTGTGCCGTTAACTGTGTCCAGGCTGTGGCCTGCCCGGCGAGAAACAGCGATCCGAGTACAAGTGTGACTGCCAACCAGGGAAGGGTGCGGCGCAACGCCGGTCGTCCCAATCCCAACCACTCCTCCAGTACATCCACTTCGCGAAAGATGTTTTGCCGGGCTATCTCCATGGATAGAGTACTTAGCAGCAGTATCGCGGTATTCAGATAGAGGATGGGCGGCAGGAGAACCGGCTGCCAGTCACGGCTCAACTCGTGGGTGCGTGGGTCAATGCGCATGCCCGCCTGGCGCGCGAAGAAGAACAGCACCAGCAAAGCAAAGAACAGCATGTCGGCCGCGAGGGCGGAAAAAAGAAAAAAACGTACGCGATAGAGGAGTTCGCGCGGACCATGGCGTTCCTGGTTTCTGCCGTCGTCGTCCCCGCTGCCGCCGCCGCCCGTTGGCCGCCGGTCCACTGGGGGTTTTCCGCCGATTCCCGTCTGCTTCCGTTCCGCTTCCGCTGGGGCGTGCGCAAAGGTTGAGGGCATCAGAGGCCTCTGTGGAAATGAGATTACACCCAATTCGGACTAAATGCATCCTGATTCGGATGCGGCGGAGCATACGGATTAAGCAGGAATCTCATCCGGTTAGAGCTTGCTTATTTCATGGCGGAGGTCACGGTCTGGACAAACAGCCGATGAACCCTCCGGTCGGCCGAGAGCTCTGGATGGAAGGTTGCCGCCATGCTTGCGCCTTGTTTTACCAGTACCGGGTAACCGTCGCGCTGGGCGAGCACTTCAACGCCAAGGCCGGTCTTAACGATGCGCGGGGCTCGAATGAAGACCATCTCCAATGGACCGCCGGCAAGCTCGGTTTGAGTTGTAAGTATGGAGGAGTCGATCTGGCGACCGTAAGCGTTACGCTCCACGACTGCGTCGAGCAGCCCCAAGGAGCGTTGCGGCGGATTGAGCACCTCTCGCGCCATTAGTATGGCCCCCGCGCATGTACCGAAGACCGGGTGGCTGCCGCAGAACTCTGCAAGCGCCTCGAAAAAGCTGTGCTTCTCAAGAAATTTGAGCATGGTGGTGGACTCGCCACCAGGCAGAATCAGCCCGTCCAGGAACTGGCCACCGGGGTGGAGGTCTCGCGGGGTTCTCACCAGAGAAGGGCAAGCGCCAGTCTCGGAGAGCGCTTGCGCGTGAGCCGCATAATCGCCTTGAATCGCCAGTACGCCGATGCGAGGTTCTGAGCTATGTGTCAATTTCTTTCCTCTGGGGAATATGCGAATGGATCGAAGACTTCCACGTTGAACGCTTTGAAATCTCTTACATTTCGAGTGACGACGATGAGCCGGAGAACGCGGGCCGTGGCGGCGATCATTCCATCTCCCGCCAGGTCACCGGACTTGCCTGCCATCAGCCTGGACCACTCCCTGAACATGGCGCCGTCCATGGGAACAACGGCGTATGTGAGCATGATTCGATCAATCCACAACTCGATCTCTCTGGCTTTACCTGGATCTTGTAACCGCGTGATTTCGGCCCCATCTTGTAACTCGGCAATTGCTACCGCAGGGATCTGAATATCCTCCCCTCGAACCTGTGCGAACCAGGCAGAAACGCCGCCATGGGGTTTACGCTTGCGGAGCTCGGAAATAACATTCGTATCGAGAAGATACATTCGACCTATTCCTCATCCTCAAAAACGAATGGGCGCAGCCGAAATCGTCTGCGGGGGGGGATGGAAATATCGTGTGGTCCGTTGGGATCAAGCAGAACATCCTTAATCGACAGTCTCGCTTGGGTGTTCAGCCGCTTCCACTCGTCGATGGGAACCAGAATGGCAGTCTCGACGCCACGGCGCGTGACCACCTGTGGGCCATCCTTGAGTGTGGTGTCAAGGAACTCGCTGAAACGGGCTTTTGCGTCGTAGACCTGCCAAGCCATGGGGAAACCTCCACGTATATAGTCATATCACTAGTCAGATGACTATGTCTACTGTAGATGGATTGCGACATGAAGCCATCAAGACGACTGCGCGTGCCCGCTTTTGTTCTGGCGGTGGGCTTGGCGATGTGCGCGCTTGCGAACGGCGGCGGCGTCCTGTAGGTCAAAGGCGGCATTGACCAGTGCGATGTGGGAGAAGGCCTGGGGGAAGTTGCCCACCAGACGCTGGCGCTCAACGTCGTACTCCTCGGAGAGCAGGCCAAGGTCGTTGCGCAGAGTGAGCAGGCGCTCGAACAGGGCACGCGCATCGTCCATGCGGTCAACGGCCTTGAGGGCGCTGACCATCCAGAAGCTGCAGGCGAGAAAAACTCCCTCGCCGGGTGGCAGTCCATCACTGGATTTTGACGTGTCGTAGCGCAGCACGAGGCCGCTCGGCATCAGCTCGTGCTCGATGGCCTCGACCGTGGAGCGGACGCGAGGATCGGCGCCAGGCAGGAAGCCGACTACAGGCATGAGCAGCATCGCGGCGTCGAGCTGGTCGGAGCCGTAGAACTGAGTGAAAGCCTTCTTCTTTTCGTTGAAGGCCTGTGCGCAGATTTCGCTGTGGATGGCGTCGCGAGTGGTCCTCCATTGCTCGATAGGAGCGGCGTAGCCGAGCTGCTCAGCCAGCATCACGGCGCGATCGAAGGCGACCCAGGCCATCATCTTGGAGTAGGTGAACTGCCGCGGGCCGCTGCGCGACTCCCAGATACCCTGGTCAGGCTGGCGCCAAATGCCCTCCAGCCGATTGAGTAGCAGCGCGAGAATGCGGAATTCGTTTTCGCGGTGGCCGTCCATGCTTTGCTGCGCATGGAAGAAGCAGTCCAGCATCTCTCCGTAAATATCCAATTGCAGTTGCAGCGCAGCGGCATTGCCAATGCGAACAGGCCGCGAGTTCTCATAACCAGCCAGCCAGCCGGCTTCCCATTCCACAAGCTGACGCTCACCCTTGATGCCGTACATAATCTGCACCTGGTCGGGGCTGCCAGCCAGGGCGCGCAGCAGCCAGTTTTGCCAGGCGGCGGCCTCTTCGTAGTAGCCGCCGTTGGTGAGCGCGAGCAGGGTGAAAGTAGTGTCGCGCAGCCAGCAGTAACGGTAGTCCCAGTTGCGGACGCCGCCGATGGCTTCAGGCAGCGAGGTGGTGATGGCCGCGACCACGCCGCCGGTGGGTTCGAAGGTCATGGCCTTCAGCGTGATCAGCGAACGCTCGACCGCGTCGCGATATTTACCCTCGTATTGCAGACGGCCGCTCCAGTGCTGCCAGTAGGTTACAGTCTCCGCAAGCGTTTTATTCACATCGATGGTGCGTGGATCGGGCCGGAAAGAAAGGGCATGGGTCAGCGTGAACCATGCGCGCTCGCCAGCGTTGACGGTGAAATCGGCTACGGTGCGGAGGTTCTCACCGTGGACGGGGACGCTGGCGTGGAGTACAGCCTGATTTGGCCCTGCGATAGCGTGCACGCCGTCGCCGTGAATGTCCTCCGCGCGCACATCGTTTCGTTTTCTCGTTACCCAGGGCACGGTACGGCCGTAGTCGAATCGCAAGGCCAGTTCCATGCGCATGGGGACTGTACCGCGAACACCCTCAACGATGCGCACAACGCGCGAGTGATGGATGCGCACCGGCATGAAGTCGATGAGACGTACGGAGCCTTCAGGGCACTCGAAAGTGGTTTCGAGGATCAGCGTGTGTTCGCGGTAACGGCGCGTGGTGGCCCACTGGCAGTGTGACGGAGCTAGCTTCCAGTAGCCGTTGTCCTCGGAGCCCAGCAGCGCTGCGAGGCAGGCACCGGAGGAGAAGTCTGGCCAGCAGAGCCAGTCGATGGAGCCGTTGCGATCCACGAGTGCTGCGGTCTCGCGGTCGCCGATCAGAGCGTAGTCTTCAATGCGTGTGGCCATGATCCCCTTACTGTTCAAGGTAGTTGCGCATCAGTCCACCATCCACTACGAAGGTCGCTCCGGTGACGTAAGCAGCACCGTCCGGGCCAGGAAGGCTACGAGCCCGGCGACATCCCGCGGCTTGCCAAGGCGGCCCAGCGGAAGCTTCTCAAGCAGCGCGTTGAGCTTGGGCTTGTTATTCAGCAAAGCGGCATAGATTGGCGTGGAGATGGCGCCCGGAGCAACATTGTTCACTGTGATGCCCAGCGAGCCAAGCTCGACGGTCTGGTCGCGCATCAACATGCGCAGGCGCCTTTGCTGGCGCAGTAGGTAGCAAAGCCAGGGAAGGCCAAATCTTCGTGCACAGAGCTGATGTTAACGATGCGGCCGGGCTTGCCGGTGGTGCGCAGGCAGTGCACAAAGGCTTGCGTTAGAAAGTACGGCCCGCGAAGATTGACCGACATCACCAGGTTGCAGTCGGCTTCGGCGGCGTTCCAGAAGTCGGCCTTCTTTTCCACACCGGCATTATTAACGAGAATGTCGGCAGAACCGAAGCGGGTCCAGGCCTCATCGACCAGCGTGCGTACATCGCCGATGCGCGTGATGTCGGCCTGCACAATTTCGTCGTTGCCGCCGGACTGCTTGATGGCGCGCTCGGTCTGCTCGGCTCCGTCGTCGCTGCCAACGTAATCGACGATGGCCTTTGCGCCCTCACAGCCAAGCCGCTCTGCAATACCTTGTCCGATGCCCGGTCCGGCGCCGGTGACAATGGCAACCTTTCCCTGCAAAAGCAAGACAACCTCCTCCGCTGGGGGTGGCGGTAGATTTCAATTTACTCTTGCTTGGATGCAAGAGGCGAGGAATTGTCATCCAAGCCTCTTGCGCAGTGATAATGAAGTTGCGATGAAAGAGAAGTTTATGAGCTGCGTGCTGCATATCGACGAGAATCGGGCGTGAAGAGCGCTTTCGCATGGGCTGTATTATCGCCTGGAATTGTCAATACGCCGATGCGGGGCTAAGTGCGTTGTTTGGCCAAACCTGTTCTCCCTGATCGGAGGGACAGGGAACACTCAGAATTGGATCGGCCATCCATCTGCTGCTAGCGATTGCGATGAAGGCCGGGTCTAATCTTATCAATACTCAGTAAATTCCGACCTACTTCGATTCCCGGCGGTTCTTTCGCTTCGCGTCAACCCTCGGCCAATATTGAAACTCATCGGCAAAGAGCTCGCCGTTCAGATCGGATACCCGCATCTGCAAGCGTGCCTGCGCGTCGCTAATGGCTTGGTTGTAGATTGCCGGTCCAATTTCTTCAACGAAAAAATTGAGCAGCAAGCCGGCCGGCAAATCGCCGATCGGCTCCGGCATGTTTTCCTCAAAGTAGCGTTGTATTGATGCGATGGCGTTAGTGCGCAGTTGCTTGGTAATTTCGATGGTCATGATGTGGGCGGACTCCTACACGCGAGCTGGCGCCTTCAAGGGATAGCTCCAATGCGAGCGGATATCTACCCAGGCCACATTTTGAGACCTGGGAGAGAGTTGTAATGCCGCCGAAGACGGTTTACCAGCCGCGTGTCTGCAATAGTTGAGATTCTTCTAATCCTGCGGCGGCCAATCCCTTCATGGTGCCGGTAACCTGTTCAGAGACCTCGGCCAGAATTTTGGGATCGTTGAAATGCGTGGTGGCCTGCACGATTGCCTTGGCGCGGGAGACAGCCTCATCGCGCTCCTTGGGGTCGTTCTCCACATCGAGCGGTGTAGCGCGCTCCTTCATGAAGATTCCTGACCCGACGAAGATCGCCTCGGCGCCCAGTTGCATCATCAATGCGGCGTCTGCGGGAGTGGCGATGCCGCCGGCAGAGAAGTTGGGCACCGGCAGCTTGCCGGTCTGCGCGACCATCCGGACGAGCTCATAGGGAGCCTGGTGGTCCTTGGCCGCGGCATAGAGTTCCTGCTCGCTGAGTACGGTGAGCGCCCGCATTTCGCGGGTAATCTGGCGCATGTGCTGCACGGCGTGAACCACGTCGCCGGTGCCCGCCTCGCCCTTGGTGCGGATCATGGCTGCACCCTCGGCAATGCGCCGCAGGGCCTCGCCCAGGTTGCGCGCGCCGCAGACAAAGGGCGTCGTAAAGGCGTGCTTATCTATATGATGGGCCTCGTCGGCGGGGGTAAGAACCTCGCTTTCGTCGATGAAGTCCACACCCAGCTCCTGCAGGATCTGCGCCTCGGCAAAGTGCCCAATGCGCGCCTTGGCCATGACCGGGATGGAGACAGCCTGAATGATCTGCTTGATCAGACTGGGCTTGGCCATGCGGGCTACGCCACCTTCGGCGCGGATCATGGCTGGAACCCGTTCCAGCGCCATGACTGAAGTGGCTCCAGCCTCCTCAGCAATGCGAGCCTGTTCCACGTTCATCACGTCCATGATGACGCCGCCCTTGAGCATCTCCGCCAAGCCGATCTTCAGCCGCAGGCTCGTTCCAGTAATACTCTTTTTTTCATTAATATCCAGCATAAAACCTCACTTTTGGTCGAGGCAGCCTCAGTCTCTTACGGGAGATGGAAGCCGCACTTCAATCACTTACCAGTGTAGCAGCGATGTGGATTGGATGTTGATGAGGGGTAGAGGCTGAAGTTGAGGCGGGGTCAATTAAATCTCTCTAATCCTTCTGTGCCGTTACTGGTCATCTTTATGCTTCTTTTCTCAGCAAATGGCAACCACACATCCAATGCCGGCGCTGACAAACGAACTGCCGAATCATCCTGGGCCGGCTGGTATGGGAGAAATTTCTGGGAGTGAGGCATCGGTAGCATTGCCCGATCCTCAGGAAGAGCAGGAGTCGGTTTTTTTTAACTTGCCGGTGGCGCATCTGCCGGTGGAACTCGATGTCTCGGTTGCGGTGCGGGAGTTTCGTGTTCAAAATCTGCTGGCCCTTGAGCCGGGACAGGTGATCGAGACCCAATGGAGTCACGGCGTAGATGTGCCCTTGTCTTCTGGCGAAGTGCAATTGGCATGGAGCGAGTTTGAAGTGGTCGATTCGCAGCTGGCGGTACGGATTACACGTTTGCCGTGAGGCAGCCGGGCAAGCGGTTGAAGAGCAGAGACAGGAGAAGGGCCGAGCAATGAAACGAGGAAGCAAAGGGAGAGCGGCGTCGACAACGCCCGCGGATGGGGGGCTGGGCGGGTGGCTTCTACGCCGGTTGCTGGCACGGATGCACGGCGGTGGCAGTTGCCGGCCAAGACTGGCTCTGCTGGAACGTATAGCGCTGGCTCCCCGGCAGTCTCTGGCTTTGGTCGAAGCGGAGGGCCGCCGGTTCCTGGTGGCAACCTCTGCCGAGGGCGCGCCGGCATTCTATGCATTAGATGATAGGGCGCATTCGGCTAGACAAGCCGCACCTCAGCGGCCGGGAGCGAGGCTCTCATGGTAGCTGCTGCCCTGGCTCTGGCTGCGCCTGCGTCTGTGCCTCTTCTGCCTGATCTCAGCACGCGCCTCCACCCGTCGGATTCGACGCCGTGGACGATCCTTTTTGTTCTGACCCTAATCACGCTGCTGCCCGCGATTTTGATGTGTATGACTCCACTGGTGCGCCTGCTGGTGGTCTTCCACTTCCTGCGTCAGGCGCTGGGCACTCAGACCGCTCCCTCGAACCCTACATTGATGGGGCTGGCGCTGATGATGACCTGGTTTCTGATGACCCCGGTACTCACTCAGGTAGACCAGCAGGCCGTCGAGCCCTATCGCGCCGGCCAGGTGACGGGCTGGGAGGCGATCGACCGGGGAGCGCAGCCTGTGAAGATCTTCATGTTGAAGTATGCGCGCGAAAAGGACCTCGCCCTGTTTACCGCAGCCGGTCAGTTTCCCCGGCCCAACCGGCCCACGGACCTGCCCATGCAGGTCGTGATTCCTGCCTACATCCTTTCCGAACTGAAGGCCGGTTTTGCCATCGGCGCGGTGCTGTATCTCCCGTTTCTGTTGATCGACATGGTCACGGCCGCGATTACCACATCGATCGGCATGTTCCAACTGCCGCCTGTAGTGGTCTCGACGCCGTTGAAGATTCTGTTGTTCGTGATGGTGGACGGCTGGAATCTACTGGCCAATTCGCTGTTGAAGAGCTTTTGAGGAGACTGCTATGACGCCCGATATGGTTTCAGAGCTGTTGCGCCAACTAATGAAGGAATGCATGATCCTGGCTTCTCCGGTGCTAATTGCCGCCGTGATTCTCGCTTTCGTATTGAGCTTGGTTCAGACCTTGACCAGTCTGCAGGAACAGTCACTGACCAGCATTCCCAGGCTGGCGGCCGTGGCCCTGGTCATTCTGGTTGGGATGCCGTGGTTTCTGGCCCGGCTGGCGGCGTATACGCGGCTATTGTTCACTGATTTTCACCGTTTTCTGGGCTAGCGAAGCCTAAACAAGGACGAAGCCAATGCAGGAGTGGAGCGGATTTTTGAGCGCGATGACGCTGGCCCTGGTAAGGGTGAGCGGAATGGTGGCTTTTGCGCCCTTCTTTTCCTCGACTGCATTGCCTTTACGCGCCAAGGCGGTTTTTGTGCTGGCAGTTGCGTATCTGCTGGCGCCGCTGGTGGCTACCCTGCCCAACGCCCATCTCACGCTGAGTTTTCCAGCGCTGCTGGGCGAGCTTTCGGTGGGGCTGGTCTACGGCCTTACTCTCACGCTTCTGAACGAGATGCTGCTGTTTGCCGGCCAGATCATCGGTCTCCAGTTCAGCTTTTCGCTGGTTAATTTGCTTGATCCAGCATCCTCCATCCAGACGCCGTTGATGGGGGAGTTGTTTCAACTAATGGGTACGCTGGTGGTTCTGGCGGCCGGCCTGGACCGGATACTCCTGGCATCGCTGGTGCGCAGCTTCCGTGTGGCCCCACTGGGAAGTTATGTTCTGGCGCCGGTCACTACGCTGGCCATCGTGCGTGCGGCGGGAGGCATTTTTCTGGCCGCCTTCGAACTAGCCGCGCCGGTGTTGGCGGCGACCTTGCTGGTGGATGTTGCTATCGCTCTGATGGGCAAGCTCAGCCCCCAACTTCCGGTGATGAACCTGACCGTTCCGCTTAAGACACTTGCAGGCTTTGCATTGCTGACCGGCTCTCTGGCCTTGTGGCCGCGCTTTATCGAGGCTCGCTTTGCCGGGCTTCTCGACATGGCCGAGAGGATGATCGCCTCCGGGCATGGGGTGGGAGGCTAGCCTATGCCCGGAGAGCGCACAGAACAGGCATCCCAGCATCGCCGCGATCAAGCCCGCAAAGACGGCGACATACTGCACAGCCGCGAACTCACGGCTGCCGCCGGAACCCTGGCCGGGGTGATGGTGATGGGTGCATACGGCAGCAAGATGCTTTCCGACTGGCGAGGAACCTTTTCCGCGTTTCTCGATCTCGGTGCGCCGGCCCATTGGGAGCCAAGTCAGATTCAGCCCACGCTCTATGCCTTGCGCCGCCTTTCGATCACCCTCCTCACCCCGCTCGGAGTGGTGATGGCGGCGGTGGCCATGGCGGCGCTGGGCGTGGGAATCGCACAAACCGGGGGCATCAATGTATATGCCGGGGCTCTGGGTTTCAAGCTAGACCGCATCAACCCGGTATCGAACATCAAGAACCTATTCTCGCTGCGCGCCGCGGCCCGGCTGGCCAAATCTCTGATTCCGGCGAGCATTCTGGCCGTCTTTGCGGTTCAGCGCATTGCCCGGCAGATGACCGTTCCCCCCTTTTCGACCGTGCGCCTGGAGCTGCTGGGCTCGGACATCTACGGCCTGCTGCTGGCAGCCTCCTGGCTGCTCTTCGGCTGGTCAGCCGTCGACTACCTGGTCGAGTGGCAGAGCCGCGAGTCGAGGCTGAAGATGAGCCGCCAGGAACAGCGCGACGAGATGAAGCAGACCGAGGGCAACCCGCAGATCCGCAGCCGCATTCGCGGCTTGCAGCGCCAGATGCGCCGCCGCCGCGTGAAGGCGGACGTTTCGCACGCCGCCGTGGTACTCACCAATCCGACCCACTATGCAGTGGCCCTGGCCTTCGACTTTGGCACTATGGACGCTCCCAAGGTGGTGGCCAAGGGCCGCAATCTGCTGGCCGAGGAGATTAAAGCCGAGGCCCGCTGGGCGGGTGTGCCGATCATCGAAAACCCGCCGCTGGCACGCTCCCTCTACCGCTCCGTCGAGGTGGGCCAGCCGATTCCGATCGATCTGTATTCGGCGGTGGCAGCCATTTTGGCCTATCTCTACCGGCAAAGGGTCGAGTCCGAGTTGCGAGAGCGGCGCTCCCGCGAAGCCGCTGCACGGGCAGCGGCGCAGGCCCAGGCGGCCTCGCAGGCCAGATGGCCCTCTTCAGGAAATCGCTCGTCTGAAGGAGGGCCGCGATGAGTACTACCGCCCTGCCTGCCGGTTCTCTGCCTTCCCAGTCGATCCTGATTCGGCTGCGCGAGTACGTACTGCCGCTGGCCGCCATCAGCATGATCTTTGTTATGCTGGTGCCGCTGCCGTCCGCCGGACTCGACTTTCTGCTGGCCATTTCGATAGCTGCCTCTATCATCGTTTTCCTCTCCGCGATGCAGATCCGCAGGGCAGTCGAGTTGAGTGTCTTTCCCACCCTGCTGCTGCTGTTAACCCTCTTCCGTCTCTCTTTGAACATCGCCTCCAGCCGCCGTATTCTTCTGCACGGCTCGGAGGGCACGGCGGCCGCCGGCAAGGTCATTGAGGCCTTTGGACAGTTTGTGGTGGGCGGCAACTATGTGGTTGGATTCGTACTCTTCCTGGTCCTAATCGCCATTCAGTTTCTGGTGGTTTCGCACGGCGCGGTGCGCACCGCCGAGGTGACTGCACGCTTCACCCTGGATGCCTTGCCGGGCAAGCAGATGGCCATTGACGCCGACATGAACGCGGGACTGATCGACGAGGCCGAGGCCAGGCGCCGCCGCCAGGCCATCGCCCGAGAGGCAGAGTTCTACGGGGCCATGGATGGCGCGGCGCGCTTTAACCAGCGCGATTCGCTGGCCACCATTCTGATTACCGCCATCAACATTATCGCCGGTCTATTGATCGGCACCTTGCAGCAGGGCGTTGAGCTGAGCGAGGCCGCACGCACTTATACGGTACTAACGGTCGGCGATGGCCTGGTTACATTGATCCCTTCCTTGCTGGTCTCGATTGCAGGAGGCATCACCCTGACGCGCGCCAATTCGGCGGGTCTGTTGGGCGGCGAGATACGGCAGCAGCTTTTGGCCAAGCCGGCCACGCTCTACCTGGCCAGCCTGGTCTCCGGGGCGATGTGCCTGATTCCGGGACTACCCAAGCTGTCTTTTCTGATCGTATCGGCGGCATTGTTCTGGGGTGGGCGCCGTATCTCCGCTCGCGCCGCCGTGGCTCCTGCCCCGGCCGAGGCGGTAGCCGGAGAAAAGAAGAAGGCCGAGCAGACGCAAAGCTCCGACTTGGCACAGTTGTTGCGTCTCGAAGACCTGACTCTGGAGATTGGCTTCCAACTGATTCCGCTGGTGGACGAGAAACAGGGCGGGCAACTGTTGAGCCGGGTTCGCTCGCTGCGCCGCCATCTTTCTTCGGAGATGGGCTTTCTGGTGCCGCCGGTGCATATCTCGGATAACTTACGCCTGCGCCCACGCGAATACTTATTTTCGTTGCGCGGCATTGAGATTGGCCGCTGGCAGACGGAGGGGCCGCAGTTGCTGGCGGTGTCGGGCGATCCGGGCCGCCGTCCGCTGGCCGGCAGAGAGACGCGGGAGCCGGCCTTCGGAGTGCCGGCGATCTGGATTGCACCGGCGCTCGAGGACCAGGCCACCGCTGCCGGCTATTCGGTCGTCGACGCGGTCACGGTGATCACCACCCATCTGGGTGAACTCATCCGCCAGCACGCCTGGGAACTGCTGGGCCGGGCGGAGACCAAGCGGCTGATGGACTCGCTCAACGATAGCCATCCCAAGCTGATGGAGGAACTTGTACCCAAGTTGCTGACCCTGGGCGAGGTGGGTCGGGTACTGGAACAACTTCTGCGCGAACGGGTTTCGATTCGCGATCTGGGCGCGATTCTGGAGGCGCTGCTGGAGACCGCTCCCATGAACAAGAGCCTGGTCGCCCTGGTTGAAGCCGCGCGCCAGGCCATGGGAAGACGGCTGATTCGGCCCCTGTTGGACGGAGAAGGACAGTTGCCGGTTTTGCTGCTCGATCCTGCCCTCGAAGAGGAGATTCTCTCCACGCTTTCGCCTGAGACCGGCCAGCGGCTGCTCTCAGCCTCGGCAGCGCCGGGAACTCCCCTGGTGCGCCGTCTCACGGATTCTTTGAGGCAACTTATCGGCGCAGCCTCTGCGGCGGCCCTTCCCGTGCTTCTTTGCCCTAGTCCGGCACGCTATCACGTCAAGCGCTGGTTGGAGCCTGTCATGCCCCGGCTTGCAGTCGTAGCCGCCGGGGAGATTCCTCCCGAGATTCGATTGCGTCCCGTGGGAACCTTGCGTTGAGTGCCTGGGGCGGTGCGGCAAGGAAAGGCTGTCAGGCAAGTGGAAGAGGCGGATAACGATCGAGCAGGGTGGCAAGAGACAGAGCGAGATGAAGGCAAGACAGCAGGGTGCAAACGGCAAGAGCGGGAATGGCCGGCAGTTTGATTAAAGGGGACAGCGATGGGCATTGAGATGGCGGGAACGATGGGGAACCCGGTAGTGCTGCGCAGGAGAGCGGGTGGGGGCGGTTATCCGCCTGCCGCGGCCGCGGTTCAGGCATTGACCGGCGAGCAGGAGCGAGTGCTTCTCGAGCACCTGCCGATCGTGCGTTTTCTGGCCCGCCGCATACACGAGCGGCTTCCACAGCATGTGGATATTGAGGATCTTGTCTCAGCCGGAGTGGTGGGGTTGATGGATGCCTTCGCCAAATTCGATCCAGACAAAAAAGTGCAGTTTCGCAGCTATGCGCAGTTCCGCATCCGCGGAGCGATTCTGGACAGTTTGCGGACGCTGGACTGGAGTCCGCGCGAGCTGCGCCGCAAGGGACGTGCGGTCGAGGAGGCCATTCGCGTGTTGACGGCGCGGATGAGCCATGCGCCGGGCGAGGCGGAAGTAGCCGAGGAGATGGGGATTGGGCTGGAGGAGTACCAGCAGTTGCTGGGAGACCTGAAGGGCCTGGAGATCGGTACGCTGCACATGGAACGCAATGAGGACTCGGGGGACGAGGAACTGGCTTACGTGCCGGGCCGTCCCGAGGACGATCCACTCTTCCGCTGTCTGCGGGGCGAGCTCGAAGACCGGCTCGGCGAAGCCATTGCCCATCTGCCCGACCGGGAACGGCTGGTGATGAGTCTCTACTACTTCGAAGAGATGACCATGCGTGAGATCGGGCTGGCACTGGGAGTGGTCGAATCGCGTGTTTCGCAGATGCATGCCTCGGCTGTAGTGCATTTGCGGGCCGCACTCAAGGATCTGGCCGTTCGCGGGGCTTTCGATCGCGGCACGGCTCGCAAGGCGCAGGACAAAGTGCGGCGCTGAGCGGCCATAGATGTACGGAATAAATTGGAATGAAAGTCGGCAGTAGCGGGAGAGGCAAGCAATGATGGAGAAGACGCTTAAGCAGGACGAGATCGACGCCCTTTTTCAAGCTGCCCGGAGTACGGCGCCGGACAGTTCACGGTCCGAGGTGCGGGCCCGGGTTGTGCCCTACAACTTCTCCTCAGCCGGACAGATATCCAATGACCAGTTGCGCGCCATCAGCATGTTGAACGACCTGTTCGCCCGCAATCTGACTCATAACCTGGCGGCATGGCTGCGCACCCGCTTTCAAGTCAACTTGGTCTCGGCCGAGCAGATTCAATTCAACGAATTTCTGCTGCGCATTCCCGAAATCAGCTATGTGGCCTCAGTGCGCCTGGAGCCGCTGGGCGCACTTTCGGTGCTGCAACTGGATCTAGCGCTGGCTCCTCCGATCATCGACTTGCTGCTGGGCGGCGAGGGCAGAGACGGCCCGCTGCGTGAGCTGACAGACATCGAGGAGTCGATTCTGGGCAGCGTGGTGGAGATTGTCTGCCGCGAGCTGACCGCGGCCTGGCAGCCAGTGGGGCTCAGCTTCAACTTTGAGCGCCGCCAGATGCAGACCCAGGTGGCCCGCATCATGTCGGTTACCGAAAAGACGCTCTGCCTGAGCTTTGAGATTCGTATGCCGCACAGCTCCGGATTGCTGAATCTGGCATTTCCTGCCGTGGTGGCCAACACGATTCTGCGCCGACTGACCTCGGACTGGGGCCGGCGCCGGCGCCCGGCCGGCGAGACGCGCACGCGGATGGAGGCGGCTGCGCGCCGGCTCCAATTTGGGGGCGCTCTTCAGCTTCCATCGGTGCGTCTGGCGGCAAGCGATATTGAGGACCTGAAACCGGGAGACATATTGCGTTTGGATATGGCGGCGAACACACTGCCCGAGTGGCGAGTGGGCGGACAGTTGCTCTCCAGGGCGCAGGCTATCCGTCAGGGCCCGCACCGCGCCGCCCGCATGGAGCGCGCGATTACCGAGGCTGAAGCATGATGACCTATCTCGATTGTTGGATGAGCGTTGCCAAGGCCCTGTTTTCCCAGGCCCTGGCCGGAGAGCCGGAGTTGGCCGAATCTCTGCCCAAGCCTCTGACGGTGGGTTCCTTCGGTTTTGCCGCGACCATCTCCGGGGACGAGAAAGGGCGTTTCGCCGTACTTCTCGACCTGGCGATTCTGGAGTCGCCGTTGGTGGGCGAGGGCGTTGACCAGAAGTCTGGCTGGGGCGAACTGCTGCGCGAGACTTTCGATGCCGCAGCCGGGGAGCTGCTGGCAAAAACCGGCATAAAGTGCCGAGTAGAAAAGTTCGAGGAGATTACCGGCGAGGGCAAGATCTCCCGCGCCTTCCAGTTGAAATCGGGCGAACGGGCCTGGACAATTCTGGTCCGGGACGATGTGCGGCCTCCCAAGCCCGCTGCCGCTCAGCCAGTTCCGGAGCCTCAAGCTGCTCATGCCCCTGCCGCTCCGGCCGCGGTCTTGAATCCGGGGATCGAGTTGCTGCTTGACGTCGAACTGGAGGCTACTCTGCGCTTTGGCTGCAGGGAGATGCCGCTGGGAGAGATTCTCGATCTTGGACCGGGGGATGTGGTGCAGTTGGATCGCAATGTCTCCGACCCCGTGGACCTGATTGTTGGCGACAAGATCGTAGCCCGAGGCGAGGTGGTGCTGGTCAACGGCAACTTCGGATTGAGGGTAACCCAGGTGGCCGCACCGAGAAAGCGGCTGGAGAGTATTCGATGCCTGTTCTAAACCGGAAGCTCGTTTGGGAGGGTCAGGGTGCATACCGTGAGCCGATCCCACTTCGCCCACTAGAAGCCGAAGATCTGCCCGGCGATGCCGCGCTAAACCGGCCGAGAGGCAAGCAGGCCGGGAGTCGGCCAAGCCTGTTTGAAACCTGCGCCAATCCTATGTGTGGCTCGGGCTGGCTGCATCTTTGGCGCAGCCGCACGGCGCCGGTCTTTGAGGGCGGATGGAACTGTTCTGCCGCCTGTACCGCAGTACGGGTCGCGGCGGCATTGCGCCGCGAAATGGATGGACGGGGAAGCGTGCAGGAGAGCCACCGGCATCGCGTTCCGCTCGGCCTGGTGATGCTGGAGCAGGGCTGGATTACCGCAGGACAATTGCGCCAGGCGCTGGATGCGCAGAAGGCAGGCGGAGGCGGCCGTCTGGGCCACTGGCTGGTGCGCCAGCAGGGGGTGAGCGAGCAGTTGGTTACCCGGGCTCTGGGATTGCAGTGGAGCTGCCCGGTTCTGCCTCTGGAGTTCCACGATGCGGAGGCGTTGTCGGTTCTTGTTCCCCGGCTGTTTGTGGACGCCTTTGGGGCGCTACCTCTGCGCGTGGCGGCGGGAAAGCTCCTCTACATGGGGTTTGACGAACGGCTTGATCCGGTGGTGGCCCTGGCCGTGGAGCGCATGACCGGCTTGAGGGTCGAGAGCGGGGTGGTGGATGGGTCGCGCTTCCGGTTGGCGCACGCACGCATGTTGAAAGCGGTCTTCCCGCCGGTGGAGTTGATTGAGGCTGTCTCCGAGCCGGCGCTGGTGCATGCGCTCGCAAAAGCCATTGAGAGGACCCGGCCGGTTGAGTCGCGCCTGGTCAGAGTTCACGACTGCTTATGGCTCAGGATGTGGCGGCGTCCACAGAGCGGCCCGCTGCCCGAGCGTGAATCGGTCTGTGACCTGATCTGCTCGATTAGTGCGTAAATGCTGGCTTCTGTAGATGGTCTTGCGCGCCGGGTTGCCTCGTTGCATGGTCGATTTCAAGAAATCAGGACAAAGGCCGATAGACACAATAGCAGAGGAGCCTGGGCATGAGTGAAATACGAACCTTGATCGTTGACGATTCCTCGGTAATGCGCAAGATTGTGGAGCGCGCGCTGCGTCAGGCGGGGCTGGACACGCTGGTGGTGCATGAGGCAGGTAGCGGAACCGAGGGGTTGGAAGTACTGCGGGTCAAGCAGGTAGATCTAATTCTTTCCGACATCAATATGCCGTCGATGGACGGTCTGGAGTTTCTGCGCCAGGTCCGGGCGCAGAATCTGGCTCCAGGGGTTCCAGTGGTGATGATCACCACCGAGTCGAGCGAGGAGCACGTCAAGCAGGCCATCCAAGCTGGCGCACAAGGTTATATTCGCAAGCCATTTACTGCAGAGCAGGTAAAGGAACGGGTGCTGCCGTTGTTGCACGCGGCGTAGCCGGGAGGTATGCGAGTGCTGTTGAACGGTGTACGTAAGGCCGCTATCGCGCTAGCGAATGGGGCGGGCAAAAAGGAAATGGAGCGTACCATGACGCTTTCGTTGCGTGAGTCCGTGCATTTGGTCTCCGATCCAAGGAACCTGGATGCAAGTGTGGAAGAGGTCTTTCACCTGATGCTTGGTGTGAACTGTCGTCGCGATGAGTCGCCAGTCAAGACTGAGGCTGAGTCGGTTACCGCGGTGGTAGGCTTCGGTGGACTTCTGAGTGGCGCTTGCGTCTTCCGTTCCGGAAGTTCAGCTGCCATGAAGATTGCCGCGCACATGACGGGGATGGAGTTCTCCGAGGTTGACGATACTGTCAAGGACGGAATTGGCGAGATCTGCAATATGCTGGCTGGCGCATGGAAAGGGAAGGTTCCGGACCTTGCCGCCAATTGCGGACTGTCGGTTCCGGCAGTCATCACTGGCAGTGATTACAACATCCACGTCCAGGCTCCCGAGTTTCGACTGCACCACATCTATCGTTTTGAAGATGCAGGCTTTGAAGTTACCATCGTTTGTGATGGCCTTCAATAGGGCATCGTGCAGCCAGAGTGAAGCTGTATCCCGCCCATGGATTCTGTGATGGAGGGCGGCAGCGGCAAGATTAACGTGAACTAAAAGGAGCGATGGCTATCCGGCGTCCTGGGATGGAGCGCGTTGTCTGTAGAAAAGCTCTCGGCTGATGGGATGCCTGGCGCAACGCACTCTATAAAGTTGCATCAGACACAGTCCGGAGCCGAGCCGCTGCGGCTTGCTTCTTATAGCGCCCGTTTAGTCCACACCCTTCTTTGACTGCGCTTTAAGGCCCATTTTACGCAGGATGAAATGTGTCCGGTCTGGATGGCGCCCGGCCCCTGGTTGAATCACTCCGACCCGGATGTAGCCCGTGCCTTTCGTTGAAGTCTTTGGCGGTTCATCTCCAGTTGCGTACTTCTCCAGGACTCTATTCTGCGGCATCCTCCCTTCCCGTTTCTTACCTCGGTTTATGCCAAGCCTGGAGCTTCCCCCCAAAAAAATTATGATCTTGTTCTAATCCCGTCTCCTCGCTTGCGGTCCGTTACCTGCATGGATCATTTCGCGACAGGAGATATGCCCAATGGACAGTGGATATTATGCGGCGACAAGCGGGCTGGTGGCGCGTATGCAGGCACTGGATACTGCGGCCGACAATCTGGCCAATGCTCAAACTCCCGGCTACCGGGCAGAGCGCGAGTACTTCCGCTCTGCTCTTCTGGGCCCTGATGGCCAAGACTCGCAGTTGGGGCATGCGATGAACAACTATGGCATGCTGGGCGGTGACCGGCTCAATATGAGCCAGGGGGTGCTTCAACAGACCGGCAATCCTCTGGATCTAGCCATTGAAGGGCAGGGTTTCTTCCAGATTCAAACTGCCAACGGCATTCGTTATACCCGCGATGGAAGCTTCCACCGCACCAAGACCGGGCAACTGGTTACGGCAGCGGGCGAAGCAGTGCTGTCGACAGCCGGGCTGCCGATTCCCATTCCGCCCGGCGAAGTGACAATTGGCTCGGACGGGGTTGTCTCTGTGGCGGGAGGCGCGGTGGCCACGGTTGGCGTGTTTACATTTCCGGCCGAAGACGATCTGACTCCGGAGGGCGCAAATCGCTATCGAGCACCCGCTGGAGTTGCACCTGTGCTTTCCAAGAATGCGGCAGTCCATCAGGGCGCGGTCGAGGCTGCCAATCAGAGCGTGATTGAGGGCACCCTGGATCTGGTCGTGATGCAGCGCCAGGCGGAGATGATGCAGAAGGCGCTTACCGTTTTTCACACCGAGTTCAACAAGATAGCTACCGAAGATTTGCCGAGAGTGTAAGGGCACATCGCTGCTTGATAGCGAGGAGAAGAAATGATTCGAGCACTGTACACAGCCGCCAGCGGCATGAGCGCGCAGCAGATGAATCTGGATACCATCGCCAACAACCTGGCCAATTCCTCTACCACTGGTTTTCGCCAGTTGCGCTTACAGTTCCAGGATATGGTCTATCAAAACCTGGTAACGCCGGGCGCGGCGCAGAGCCAGTCCACGGTTTCGGCAGGTTTGCAGATCGGCCTGGGAACGAAATCGGCGGCCACTGAGGTCATCAATACGCAGGGATCGTTGAATGAGACAGACAATCCACTCGATGTAGCCATCGAAGGTACAGGCTTCTTTCAGGTGCAGCGGCCCGACGGCACCATTGCTTATACGCGCGCCGGACAATTTCACATGGACAACCAAGGGACCATTGTGACTGCCGACGGCGACCCGCTGTTACCCAATATCACCATTCCGCCCAATGCGACGGCCGTCACCATTACCCAGTACGGGGTAGTGAACGCAACCCTGCCTGGCCAACAGAATCCCTCGCAGTTGGGCCAGATTCAGTTGGCTACGTTCCCCAACCCAGGGGGGCTGGAAAGCATGGGATCGAATTTGCTGCAGGCCACGTTGAGTTCCGGCGACCCAGTATTGGGCAATCCTGGAGGCACAGAGGGGCTCGGAACGCTGCAACAGAATTACTTAGAAAACTCAAATGTGGACGTAGTGACAGAGTTTGTGCAGATGGTGTTGGCCCAGCGAGCTTACGAATCTAACTCCAAGGTCATCACGGCAGCTAATGATATGTACTCGGAAGTCAACAATATGGCTAAATAATCCGAATGAAAAGGGTGTGGATTTGGTTTTGCGGGAGGCCGGATGAGTGACGGGCTGAAAATTTGGCTATGGCTGGCGATTGCTGCTGCATTGGGGGCGCTCTCGGCCAGCGGCCAAAGTGGCGCAAAGACATGTGGAAGCATGAAAGCCGGTCTCTGCTTTCTCGTGCCGGGGCCAAAGACGGTACCGGTTCCGGCTCACGCTCTGGGTCAACTGATGAAGGTGATCGACGATCCAAGCCTGGGCGACCGTTGGCTGTTGACTCGCGATCCAGATCATCCTGGAGGGCCAGGACGGCTGCTGCTGTCCTCGGATTCTCAAAGCGGAGCTAGGCAGAACCGGATGGCCGGAGTACCTGGGGCCGATTCGGCTAGGACTGACCTGGTGATCCACGCCGGCGACCGCCTGGTTGTCGAGGAGAATACGGCCGTAGCGGAAGCACGGCTGGAGGCCGTGGCTCTGGGACCGGCCTGGGCCGGAAGTTCCCTTAACGTGCGGCTGAAGATTGGCGGCAAGGTAGTGCGGGCAGTAGCCCTGGCTCCAGGCCGCGCGGCCTTTGAACCCGAGACAGAGGTACTGCGATGAAACTCAAGAAGCTGCTTTGGGTAACGGTTCTGGCTGTAATGGCGGTTTTATCTCTAGCGCTGCCAGCGCGGGCAAACAGCACGAAGAAGCCTCCCGTGGCCACGGCCAAGGCGAGTCCACCCGAGGCGGCTCTGCGCAGCTATATAGAAAGGGTACGCGCTCAGCAGGCGGCCGAGGTGCTAACGCCGGGCTCGATCTGGTCCCCGGAGGGCCGGCTGGTGCGGCTGGGCACCGATGCCAAGGCAATCCGGCTCCACGATGTGGTCTCGATTGTGGTCAGCGAGAGCCTGCAAGCCTCAACGGTTGGACAAGTAAAGAATACCCGGGCCTCGAATGCCAACTCCGCGTTGACTTCTTTATTCGGAGCATTGAAGACTTCAAATGCCCTGCAGAACCTGGTAGGCATGACCGCGAGTTCGGGGTTGACGGCGCAAGGGCAGAGTACGACCGATTCCAGCTTAGTGACCACTTTTGGCGCCGAGGTGGTGGATGTGCTGCCGAACGGAATGCTGGTGGTGCAGGCCACCCGGCAGTTGACCTTCTCTCAGCAAACGCAATTGATCAAATTGCGCGGCCTGGTACGTCCCGAGGATGTGAGCGCGCAGAATCAAGTGTTGTCGACGGCCATGACCGACCTTGAATTGGAAGTGACTGGCAAGGGTATCGTCAACGATTCGACTTACCGGCAGAATCCCATTGTGCGTTTTCTGCAGAAGATGCTGGTGTTTTGAAGTCAGGAAAAAAGGGTTAGTGAACAGCGGTAGGAGAGTAGCAGGCCAGAGCGATGAGAAATGCGGACACGATGCGCGACGCGAAACAAAATGTAAGCCGGGAGTTGTGCGCATCCTGCTTGTTGCGGGTCGCGATGGCGGTGGCTTTAGCCGTGTCGGCGGCGTTGGCTCACGCAGAATCCGCCTCGAAGTTGGCGCGGATCAAGGACGTAGCCACGATCGAGGGTATTCGCGACAACCAATTGGTGGGCTACGGGCTGGTGGTTGGGTTGCATGGTACGGGAGACAGTTCACAGACGGTTTTTCCCGCACAGACGCTGATCTCGGCCCTGGAACGGATGGGAATCACCGTTCCCCAGACCGGGTCGAACAGCGCTAGCAACATGCAGGTCAAGAACATGGCAGCGGTTTTTGTGGTGGCGACTCTGCCGCCCTTCAGCCAGCCTGGTTTCAAGATCGACGTAACGGTTTCTTCGGCAGGCGATGCCCGCTCGGTTGAAGGGGGCATCCTGCTGATGACCCCGCTCTACGGCCCGGACGGGCAGATCTATGCCCAGGCGCAAGGATCCCTGGTGCTTGGCGGCTACATGGCTTCGGCCGGCGGCAACACAAAACAGGTAAACCACCCGACGACTGCGCGCATTCCCGGCGGAGCCTTGGTGGAACGGCCGGTGTCCGTCGATCTGGAAAAGATGCATACAGTCACCGTGTTGCTGAACGATGCCGACTTCCACACTGCGGAACAGATGGCCGCGGCGATTAACCGGACGCTGGGCAAGCCGCGCGCGCACGCCATCGACAGCCGCCGAGTGCAGATTGCTGCAGCTCCGGACGAGGATATAGCAGCGCTACTGGACAAGGTGGAAGCCGTGCAAGTGGATGTATATCCGCGTGCGCGCGTGGTGGTAAACGAGCGGACAGGTACGGTTGTCATTGGAGGAAAGGTTCGCCTGCAGCCGGTCTCGATCCTGCATGGAGGTTTGTCGGTGAATGTGATCTCCGAGACTGAAGTATCACAACCCAACGCGTTCTCCTCAGGGACGACGCAGGTTGTACAACAGACCACCGTGCAGGCCCAGGATAAGCCTGTGAATCGCATTGATCTGAAAGAAGGGGCGACAGTGGAGGATTTGGTCCAAGAATTGCAACGAACAGGGGCAGGTGCGCGGGATGTGATCTCGATTCTGCAAGCCATGAAGGAAGCCGGCGCGCTGGAGGCCGACCTGGAGGTGCTGTGATGCAATTGGTGGCAACCAAAACATTGTCGACGGGCGCCTCGGGGCAAGTCATACCGCAGCCAAGGCTAGTGAAGGCGGCGCACGAGTTTGAGGCGCAGATGATGAAGGAATTGTTAAAGCCAATGACTAACAGCAGCGCGTTAACCGGCGAAGACGGGGATTCCGTCGATGGTTCCAGCGGTACATTGGGGGAATTTGCGTCGGAGGCACTGGGAAAAGCGCTAAGCGAACATGGCGGCTTTGGTATTGCCAATCAGATTGTCAAGGAACTCTCCCATTCTGGTAACCAGACCGCAACCGGTCAGGTAACCAAAAAAGTACACGGCGATACTGTCATGAGAGTTCCTGAATGACTACAGTCATTTGTAGAGATGCCGATAGACGCAGCAAGGAGCGATGTATATGGACATTCGAAGTAGTCTTGATGGGCTGAAATCTCTTTTGGGAGTCAATCCGGCGGCTGCGCCGTCGACGCAGCAGCCAAAGAGCGGGGCGGCAGCCAGCACGGGAGCTCTGGGAAGCGATCAGGCGACACTGAGCAGCGCCGGGAGTGAAGTGTCATCTACCGCCGCCGATTCCAGTGTGCGTGCGGATAAAGTTGCCGGCATTCAGGCAGCGCTGGCAGCGGGAACCTATAGTGTGTCAGCCTCCGCAGTGGCGTCCAAGTTGGTGGACTCAATGTTAGGCGGGCAGCAGTAGAGAGCGTTTTGCATCTTGCAGACGGCTGAATGGTTACAGGCGTGGATTGGCTGTAGCTATACCCGAGGCAAGTGGCGCAGGTCGGTCGTTGACGTTGTAAATCTGGGTGGGACACAACCACTGCGGCAGCTACGAAAGGAAAGCAGGCAATGCTGGAGCTTGAGAAGCGCCGGGCACATCCGGAGCTGAAAGAAGTGGTTGCGGAAGCATCGAGGGCGCTGGCCCGGTTGGATGCTGATCGGCTGGAGGAACTGGCATTGTCGTGTCAGGCCCTGAACCGCGATCTTGTGGAGAGCGATGTGGAGCAGCGCAAGTTGTTGGCTCGACAGTGCAGGGAAACAGATGGGGACATGGCGGTGTTTGCCAGAGTGTTGGAGGTGACGCGAGCCAATCTGAACGTGATGAACCGGTTGCGGGCGCTCTATGTGAACCGGCTGGAGTACTGTGATCAGCCGCTGGATTGGTCACGAACGGAGAACGGGCATGGGGACAATTAGCTCCGCATTAAGCCTGATAACGCAGGGTTTGGATGCCGATCAGTCGGCGCTGAGCATTGTGGCCAACAATGTTGCCAACGCCAACACCCCTGGCTATACGAGGGAAATTCCCAACTGGCAGGAAAATCAACCGGTTGTGATCAACGGCGTCTCTTATGGTGGCGGGGTGTCGCAGACAGGCTCCACCTCGCTTCGGGACAGTGTGCTGTTGGAGCGACTGAACCAGCAGCAGCAGTTGGCATCAGCATCAGGCGCGCGGCTGACTGCTCTGAATACGCTGCAGGCTCTTTTCACCCCAGCCTCTGGCTCAACCAGCTCGACGGCTGGAGACATCGGTAGCGACCTCACAAGTTTCTTCAGTTCTTTTTCGTCGCTGGCGAATAGTGGCACTCCCACCAATAATGCGTTGCGCCAGAGTGTACTCTCCGCGGCATCGACGCTGGCTGGTGATATTTCCAATGCCGCGGCCAGCCTCAACTCCCAGAGCTCGGCACTTGATCAGGAAGCAGCGGGTGTAACCAGCCAGGTGAATTCGCTGACCAGCGCGATTGCGCAATTGAACCAGCAAATTCAGTCTACTTCTCCCACGTCCGATGCCGGAACGCTGGAGGACCAGCGCCAGCAGGATCTGAGCAAGCTGTCACAATTGATAGGAATCAACCAGATCAAGACCGAGAACAACGGTCTATCGATCACCACTACCTCTGGCCAGTTGCTGGTCTCCGAAGGGTCGAGTTTTCAGTTGGCAACCGGAACGGTAGACGGGGCGACCCACTTTTTTGTAGGTTCGACGGATGTGACCTCGCAGTTGGCCAGCGGTGGTGGCCAACTGGGCGGTTATCTGACAGCGCGTGATCAAGATATACCCAGCGTATTGGGATCGCTCGATCAACTGGCCTACGGCGTTTCGACTCAAGTAAATACACTCAACAATGCGGGGACCGACCTGGCTGGAGACAACGGCAAGGCGGGCGATATCTTCTATCAACCGACCGCAGTTGCCGGCAGTGCGTTGTCAATGAGTGTAGTGATGACGGATCCCAGCCATATCGCCGCTGCGGGATCGGGGCAAGGGACGGGCGATAACTCGAACGCGACCGCGCTGGCCAATCTTGGCAACCAATCGATTATCGGTGGCCAGAATCCTATCAATTACTACTCGAATCTTGTCACCACGCTCGGCGCTACGGTTTCAGGCGTAGAAACCGAGAATACAGCGCAGAATGCCTCGGTGACCCAACTCCAGACTCAGAACAATGCACTGTCCAGCGTCAGCCTGAACGATGAAGCATCTTCATTGACGACATTCGAGCGCAGCTACCAGGCAGCTTCGCAGGTTTTTTCAATATTGAACTCAATCATGTCTTCGGCATTGAACCTGGGCGTACAGACATCGGTCTCATAAGGCGCTCTTATCCAGCATTGCTGGTGTTCTTGGCGCGTTGGCAGATCCATACAGATTGGAAGGAAAGCGATGCGTGTCGATCCGAATTATGTTTCGAATCTGGTGAGTTCGCTCGATCAGACCCAGGCCAACTTGCAACAGTTAACGTCGGAGATGTCGAGCGGCGTGCGCGTGACCTCTCTGAGTCAGGATCCGGTGGCGTCTGGAGAGAACGTACTCCTGCTCAACCAGATCCAGCAAGACGATTCGTTCACGCAAAGCTCTAGCCTGGTCACGGGCCAATTGCAGGTGGCCGATTCAGCTCTCGGCAGCGTGGTCACTCAGCTCACACAAGCCATATCACTAGCCACCAGCGCCAACAATGGCACCATGAACTCCAACAATATTAAGTCCATCGCTACTCAGATATCCGGCATTCTCAGCGAGGTACAGTCGCTGGCCAACACCAGTTATCAAGGCCAATACATATTCGCGGGCGGCCAGACATCTACAACTCCCTTTACAACCTCTTCTTCGACATCGCCTGCGATTACCACCTATAACGGAGATGAGAATGTCAATTATCTTCAGGCTCCCAACGGCCAAAAGATACAACTGAACGTGCCAGGCGATCAGATATTCTCCGCCAGCGGTTCCAATAGCGTCTTTGCTGCCCTGAACAGCCTGATTGCGGATTACTCCAGCGGCACCGTCGACACGACGCAAGCCGTTAGCGATACACAGGCGCTGAGTACGGCGTTGAACTATGTTTCGCAGCAGCGTGTGACGATCGACAACTCCATCACCCATTTGAATACAGCTTCGGATGCAGTGACCAGCGAGAAGACTCAACTGACCGTAGCACAGACCAACTTGATGCAGGCTGACGTGGCAAAGGTTGCTACGCAGCTTTCCCTGTCCGAAACCCAGCAGACTGCTCTTGAATCCGTAATAGCGCAACTGGGTTCCGGAAGCTTGTTCAACAAGCTTTAAAGCAGTTCTCCAATCTCTGTGAAGTTCAAAAGGGGATGCAGAGTGGCTTTTACTTCCACCCCAGCGACGAAGACCTGTCGCCGGGAACCCCGGTTAAGGAAAAAGCCACTCGGCGGTCTTGCACCCCCTATACACCTATTGGAGAACGGCTTTAATGCGCAAATCGCAATAACGGTTTACCTGCAAGCCTCCGGTTGGTTCGCGTGGTTTTGGCGTTCCTAACCTTCGACTGTTGTCTTTGCGCTTGCCTAAGGAGCCACCCGCTTCGACTCCGAGTTTTGAGTGCGCCTATTTATCCTGTCTGCGTACAGGTTGGAGCCGTCTATACTTGAGAGCGAAGGACAAGCCATGTTTGCCCCTATCCGTTTTCTCTGGAACGCAACCCGTGGCCATCGACTGGCTCCATGGCGGAGCGAGTACTTTCGCTGGCGTGTGGAGACCTACTCTGGCCGATGGGCTGAATCTTTGACTGCCAAGGACATACTGGCCTTTCTCTGGACCTCGCGCTGGGAGTTCTTGAGTTACCTAGCCTGGACGACGCGGCTAGAACATGAGGCAAGAAAACGCAACAGCGCCTGAGAACGGCTTGGTATCCAGTTTCGGCGGTCTTATGGTGAGTGAGGAATATTTGGCGCTTACGGAGATTGCAGTGCCAGGCCAGGATGATGAATGCATCAGTTTTCACCTGAGGATTGGTGCTGGGGTATTTCCTGTATGAGATTGGGTTTTATTTCATTATCCGGTTTTTTAAATACATCGATTTTGTTCGCTGCGACGGCATCCGCGGCGCAGCAGTTGCCCCCTATCGAGCCTCCTAAACCAATCCCGACGGTACCAAGTGATACACCCACCCTGCGCGTGACCGCTCAGGAGGTGCTGGTGCCTACGCTGGTTGAGAAGCGTGACGGCGGCATTATCTATGGTCTAAAACCATCGGATTTTGTGCTCGAAGACAATGGCGTGCCGCAAAAGATTCGCGTACAGGAGGAGATGGATACCGCGCCGGTATCGCTCGTAGTAGCTGCCGAAGAGGGCGGCGCCAGCGTGCTTGAATTCGACAAACTGGCCAAGCTGGGCCCATTGCTTGATCTCTTTCTTGCCGACGGAAAAAGCCAGGCGGCTCTGGTTGGATTTGACTCCAAGCCTCATCTTATCCGCGACTTCACCCACTCCAGCGAGGAGGTAAACGAGGATCTTAAGCACCTGGATCCAGGCGACGGCGGCGACGCGATTCTGGATACCGTAAGTTATGCCGTCGATCTGTTGGAGTCCGAGCCCAAGGAGTATCGGCGCGTGCTGCTGTTGATCAGCGAGGAACGCGACCACGGCAGCAAGCACACCAAGCCTGAGCAGTTGATCCGCAAAATTGGCCGGTCCGACGTGCTGGTGCTGAGCGTCTCGTTTTCGCCCTCGCGCGCCGAATTGATTCATGACATCAAGGACAATGGCGACAACCGCACCATGAATCTGTTCTCTACCCTGGCCATGATTGTGCCCGCATTCAAGAAAAACGTAGCGAAAGAGGTTGCCCACATGAGCGGCGGGGAGTACAACACGTTCACCGGCGACAAGGGCTTCGAAAATCGGGTGGTGGAGTCGGCCAAGCACGTCCGCAACCGGTATCTGATTACTTTCAGCCCTTCCAATCCCACCCCTGGATTGCATTCGATTCGGGTCAGGACGGCGCAGGACTACGGCGCCCGCATTGTGGCCAGGTCGAATTACTGGCTGGAAAAGGAACCATAAGCCCAAGTGTGTAATTTGCGCAGGATACGAACCTGGTTCCAGATGCCTAAATATGGCGCACAGGCGCTCATTCATGGTAATCTCACATTGGACACTTAAGAGTGGACTGAGAACGCAAGAGGAGTAACACACGCCGTGCTGGCGACCGCTAAGAAAACTACCCTGATTGAAACCTTCCGCACCCACGATACGGACACCGGTTCACCGGAGGTCCAGATCGCGATTCTGAGTGCGCGTATCGCTGAACTGACCGAGCATTTCAAGACGCACAAGAAGGATCACGCTTCCCGGCGTGGACTGTTGATGCTGGTCAGCAAGCGCCGTCGCCTGTTGGATTACCTTAAGACGCACGATACCGATCGCTACCGCGACGTGATCGGCAAACTTGGAATCCGCAAGTAACCGGAAAGAAAACCTTGAACCGGAAGCGCCCAGACCGAGTATTGGTCACGGCCCCCGTTCCACCCAGAACCTGGGGTCATGGTGTACCTGGCGAACTGCAACTGCTGCCAGGGCCTGCGCACAGCTATCTGCTGCGTACGGCCTTGGCGCGTTGGCCGGCACGCAGGCCGGGAGAATCCGCTCCCTCGCGCACACTCCACTCTTTTGCGCGCGCTCTGCTCCCCTGTCAGGCCTTTTGTCAGCATTCTCACGCCCCCGGCGCATTCCACCTACAAGTTTCCCAAGCGAACAAAATGAAACGAGGACTCTATGTCTACCAAGCATGAAGTAACTGTCGAGCTTGCCGGCGGCAAGCGGCTGGTTTTTGAGACCGGCCGCATGGCCAAGCAAGCCTCTGGCGCAGCCCTGGTTACCACGGGCGAAACCGTTGTTCTGGCCACCGCAGTGGCCTCTCCCGACCCCAGGGAAGGTATCGACTTTTTCCCCCTGACTGTGGATTACCGCGAGTACACTTACGCCGGCGGACGCATTCCTGGTGGCTTCATCAAGCGCGAAGGCCGGCCCAGCGAAAAGGAAGTTCTCACCTGCCGCCAGATCGACCGCCCCATTCGCCCGCTTTTTCCGGACGGTTTCCGGAATGAGACTCAGGTCATCGCGCTGGTTTTCTCCGCCGATAAGGAGAACGACCCCGACGTCGTGGGTATTAATGCCGCTGCGTGTGCGCTGGCGCTCTCTGACATCCCCTTTAGCGCCACAGTCGGCGCCGTACGAGTGGGCCGCGTGGATGGCGAGTTCGTCATCAATCCCACCTATGCAGAACGTGCAGCTACCACGGTCAACATCATGGTTGTCGGCCACAAGGACGGCATCGTAATGATCGAGTCGGGCGCCAAGGAGGAGACTGAAGAGGTCATCCTGGCTGCCATCGAGTTTGCCCATGTGGAGATCAAGAAGATTGTCGCCGCAATCGACGAGTTGGTTGCGGTGGCCGGCAAGCCCAAGCGGGCCTTCACCGCTCCAGAGTTTGACGAAGCCTATTTTGCGGAGCTTAAGACCAAGATCGAAGACCGACTCAAGGACGCACTGGACACCAAGGTTCATGCCAAGCTGGAGAGCCAGAACCTGATCAAGCAGATCAAGGACGAGTTGGCTGCCGAGCTGCCCGCAGACGATCCGGCGGCCAAAAAGAAGTTGGCCCATTACTACGAACATTTGCGCGAGCGGATCTTCCGTGAGCAGGTCACCAAGGACCGCATCCGGCCCGACCGCCGCGAGTTTGATCAGATTCGCCAAATCACCATCGAGAACAGCGTTCTGCCACGGACGCATGGTTCGGCACTCTTTACCCGTGGCGAGACGCAGGCCCTGGTGACAGCCACTCTTGGCACTGCCGACGACGGTCAGCGTCTTGAGAGCTATGAAGGCGAGAAGAGAAAGAACTTCATGCTCCACTACAACTTCCCACCCTTCTGCGTGGGAGAGACGGGCCGCATGGGCGGCACGGGCCGGCGCGAGATTGGCCACGGAGCATTGGCGGAGCGCGCCATATCCGCTGTCCTGCCTAGCGCTGAAGAGTCCCCGTACAGCATCCGCATTGTCAGCGACATTCTCGAATCCAACGGTTCTTCGTCGATGGCTACTGTTTGCGGGGCCAGCCTGGCGCTCTTCGACGCCGGAATCGCGCTCAAGGGCGCAGTAGCCGGTGTGGCCATGGGCCTGGTTAAAGAGGGCGAAGATTACGCCATCCTTACCGATATCGCTGGTGCGGAAGATCACTACGGCGACATGGACTTCAAGGTGGCCGGTACCCGCAAGGGCATCACCGCCCTGCAAATGGACATTAAGATCGGTGGCCTGACACGCGAGATTCTTCAGCAGGCCATGGAACAGGCGCGCAAGGGCCGTCTCTTCCTGCTCGACAAGATGGATGCCGTACTCGATGGGCCTCGCACAGAGCGCTCGGCTTACGCGCCCCGCATTGAAACCGTGATGATTCCGACCGACAAGATTCGCGATCTGATTGGAAAGGGTGGCGCAACCATCCGTGGCATCATTGAACAGACCGGCGCCAAAATCGATGTGGATGATACCGGCCGCGTCAATGTAGCCTCCTGCGATGCCGATGGTCTGAAGAAGGCGCTTGAAATGATCGGCAACATCACCGCCGTTCCCGAGATTGGCAAGGTTTATCTTGGCAAGGTGGTTCGTCTGGCCGAGTTCGGAGCTTTTGTCGAACTCTTTCCGGGCACCGATGGTCTGCTTCATATCTCCGAGATCGCGGAACACCGCGTGAAGGATGTGAAGGACGAACTCCGCGAGGGCGATCAGGTGATGGTCAAGGTTCTGGCCATCGAAGGCAACCGCATCAAACTTAGCCGCAAGGCGCTTATCAAGGAGCAGAAGGCAAAATTGGCTCCTTCGGCTCCTGTTGAACAGGATGCCGAAGTGGAAATTGAGGCTCCTGCGGCGCCCTTTACACAGGTAAAGCCCCGCAACGAGTTCGACGAGCATCAGCCAAAGTCCAATCAGAGTACGATCCTCATCGAGGGTGGCGAGGATTTTGACGAGGAAGACGGCGATGAGATAGACGAGGAGAGCGAGCCAAATTTTAATCGTGTAGACGGCGCTCCTGTCGCAGCTGGACAAGCTGCTGTTGCAGGCCGTCCGCCAGCCAACAACAACAATCGCCGCCGCCGCCGTCGCCGTCCTGGCGGGAGTAGCGGCCGCGGACCTGGCGCAGGTGGAGGCCAGGCGTAGTTGGCAGCAATGAACTGAAAGAATGGAAACGGCCCGAGTGATGAGCTCGGGCCGTTCTCGTCTGGATGCCATTGTAGTGTTCTCCAGGGCCGACGCATATCAGATTCCGAGTAGTTTGAGCAGATAAGGTATGTTCCACGCGGCCTTGAGGCGCTTTCTTTTGATTCCGCGTGTGGAAGATTTGTCCTGTTTGAGCAGATTGAGAGCGACTCGGCTGAGGATGGAGAAGTTCTTCGCGGCGTGTCCAGCGCGTTTGCGGTCCAAGTCCTCGCTGAAGCCCATGTCGAGCACCCAGTGGAGTTTGTTTTCGATTCCCCAGTGCTGGCGGATCACTGTGTTCAGCCGTGCGGCATCAGGGCTAGAGCGTTTTAGCAAATAGTGTAGACTGTGTTTGGCGAGAGTCCGCGACGA
>VFSW01000113.1_pt1 | contig 99348 bp, 112 predicted proteins | sample 5358111 | NCBI WGS metagenome assembly VFSW01 (sample SAMN11554181, study PRJNA540505) | mine drainage metagenome | isolation source: sediment from site ElyBrook_90M | place: USA: Ely Copper Mine, Vershire, VT | collected 2017 | reverse complement strand
GGCCCGGGTTGCTACCCGGGTTGTGGCCTAATTTTTTAAAATATACCGCCACCCCCTAAACTGCGCGGCCGCGTGGGGGGGGGTCGCCACCCGCCCGCAGCGATATCGCGATTGCGCAAGAATCCTGCGAATGCGCCATCGGTACGGGCCCGGATCGACTGGAATTTAGACATAATTAAGAAGGTATCATCAATATGCGAGATCTAATCGGGATGGCCTGCGACGGATGCAAACGCCGCAATTACACCACCACCAAAAACAAAAAGAAGCAGACCGACAAATTCGCCATCAAGAAGTTCTGCCCCTCTTGCCGCTCACACACCGTACATAAAGAATGTAAGGTGTGATGTTCGGCTGACGCTCTCGCGCCCCTCACCCGGGCGGATTTAAGTAACAGGCGTGGGAGGCGTTCGCGCCCCTCACCCGGCGCAGTAACGCCACCCTCTCCCTGAGGGAGAAAGGAAAAGAGGCGCAGGCGAAACTAGTAGGGTGCGGTTGAACTTGGGGCCCGAGGTGGGCGCGCAGCGCCACGCCGCAGGCGTACCCGAGGTGGAGCGCAGCGGAGTCGAGGGAAAATTTAAAGAGAAGCGACTTCTGACGGGCCAGTAGCTCTAATTGGCAGAGCATCGGACTCCAAATCCGAGGGTTGCAGGTTCGAATCCTGCCTGACCCGCCACAACTTTTTACGAATGCAAGAACGGTGCTTGAAATAGGGCGCAATAATGGATAACTTAAAAAGTTACCTCGATCAGTCGGTGAGTTTTGTTCGCGAGGCATATACCGAACTCGCGAAAGTCCATTACCCGTCGCCCAAGGAGACGATGCAGGCCACAATTGTGGTAGTCGCGCTTTCTTTTGTGATGGCCCTGTGGCTCGGACTGATTGACGTGGGCGCGACGCGCGCGGTTCGTTTCCTGATTGGGTAAAGCGGCATCGGCATCCGGCGCGATCCGGAGGCCATTTTGATGGAAGAAGAAGCCAAAATACCAGAAGCATCCCCCGCGGCGGCTGACCTCAAGGCGAGCTGGAAATGGTACGTCATCCATACCTATTCCGGCTACGAGCAGAAGGCCAAGGCCGCACTCGAGGAACGTGTGCGCTCGATGCACATGGACCATAAAATTGGCGCCGTGCTGGTGCCGGTCGAGCGCGTGCAGGAGCTCGGCAAGGGTGGCCAGCGCAAAATTTCGAGCCGCAAATTCTTCCCCGGCTACATCTTCGTGAACATGCTGCTGGACGACGAAACCTGGCACGTGATCAAAAACACGCCGAAGATAACCGGCTTCGTCGGCCATGCGACCAATCCTCCGGAAGTGCCCGAGCACGAAGTCAAAGAAATCACCCAGCAGATGGAAGAAGGGGCGCTGCGACCCAAGCCCAAGGTTTTGTTCGAAGTGGGCGAAGCGATAAAAGTAGTCGACGGTCCCTTCCAGGATTTCAATGGCACGGTGGAAGAGGTCAAGCCGGAGAAGGGGAAAGTGCGGGTGCTGATCTCGATTTTCGGTCGCGCAACCCCGGTCGAACTCGACTTTGTACAGGTAGAAAAAGCGTAGCAACAACCCGGGCGCTGTCGGTCGCGGTCCTCATTAAGATCAGGACCCGCGGATGAGACGGGCTCGCATCGACGTTCTGGATATCGGTTAAGTGGCAAAAAAAGTCGTCGGACATATAAAATTGCAAATTCCCGCCGGTGCGGCTAACCCCGCGCCTCCGGTCGGACCCGCGCTCGGACAGCGCGGCGTCAACATCATGGAGTTCTGCAAGGCGTTCAACGCGCAGACGCAGAGCATGGCGGGTTTCACGGTGCCGGTAGTGGTCACGGTCTTCAGCGATCGTTCCTTCACCTTCGTCACCAAGAGTCCGCCCGCCTCGAACTTGTTGCTCAAGGCGGCTGGCGTCGAGAAGGGATCGCCGACCCCGAACAAGAACAAAGTCGGCAAAGTGACCAAGGCGCAGATCGAGGAGATCGCGAAGACCAAGGTCAAGGATCTCACGGCGGCCAATATCGAAGCGGCGATGAAAACTGTTTCAGGAACCGCCCGATCAATGGGTATCGACATAGTCGAGTAACGGGCATCGACATCGTCGAATAGCGATTCGGAGAATTTCAATGGCGGGCAAGAAATACCAAGCAGCGGCCAAAAGCATCGATTCGGAAAAGCGTTACGCGCTCGACGAAGCGATCAGGATGGTCGCGGGAAATAAAGTCGCGAAGTTCGACGAGACCGTCGAGACCGCGATTCGCCTCAATGTCGATCCGCGCCAGGCCGATCAGAACGTCCGCGGCACCGTGGTGCTTCCCAATGGCACCGGCAAGACCGCCCGCGTGCTGGTGTTGACCAAGGGCGACAAGGAGCGCGAGGCACGCGAGGCGGGCGCCGATTTCGTCGGCGGCGAAGACATGATCAAGAAGATCCAGGAAGAGAACTGGCTCGACTTCGATCGCGTGATCGCGACGCCCGACGTAATGGCGCTGGTCGGGCGCATCGGTAAGATCCTCGGACCTCGCGGCTTGATGCCGAATCCGAAAGTCGGCACCGTCACCTTCGACGTCGCGAAAGCGGTCGGCGAAGTGAAGGCGGGCAAAGTCGATTTCCGCGTCGACAAGGCGGGCGTCGTCCATGCGCCCATTGGCAAGATGAGCTTCGGCGAGGAGAAGCTCAACCAGAATGTGCATGCGCTCCTCGATGCGATCTGGAAGGCGAAGCCGTCCACCGCAAAGGGCAACTACGTAAAGAGCATCGCGATATCTTCGACGATGGGCCCCGGCATCCGGGTCGACGTCACCAATGCTTCCAAGAATTACCAGACGGCCGCGTAAAGAATCGGAACGAGCGTTCAGTTAAATGAGAAAAGAACAGAAAACCGCGGTCGTGGAAAACCTCGCGGGCACCTTCAAGAAGGCTACCATCGCGCTGGTTTCCGAATATCGTGGGATGTCGGTAGCTGAGACCACCGAGATGCGGCGTAAGCTGCGCGCGGTTCGCGGCGAGCTCAAGGTCGCCAAGAACACGCTGATTCGCCGCGCCATCAAAGATAGCGGCTACTCCTCGCTGGAGGACAAGCTGGGCGGGCCGGTCGGACTCATCATCAGCACCGAGGATCCGGTCGAAATCGCCAAGACGGTAATCGGCTTCAAGGACCTCGGCGATAAGTTCAAGCTGCGCGGCGGCGTCGTCGATGGCTCGCCGGTCACGGTCGAGGAAATCCAGGCGCTCGCGACCTTGCCTCCCAAAGAGGTCATCTACGCGCAGCTGCTGGGGCTGCTGCAGGCGCCGGCGACGCAGCTGGTGCGACTGCTCAACGAGCCGGGCACCGAACTGGCGCGCCTCATCGATGCGATCGGGAAGAAAAACGGCGAAGGCGCGGCCACCGCGGCTCCGGCTACCGAAGCGCCTCCCGCGGCAGAAGCGCCACCGTCAGCGGCGCCGGCTTCCGAAGCGCCTCCGGGTGACGCGGCGCCATCGGCATGAAGTGATTTCATTGCAAGATCGGCCCTCAAGGGCGAGAAAAGTTACTCATAGTAAGACAGCGTCAGGGGCGCTCCCACATTCGCCCGGTACGCGAGGACAAGGAGACTAGCGACAATGGCAGAAGCACAGCTCAGCCGCGATCAGGTGAAGAGCTATCTAAAGAATCTGACGCTGATGGAAGCGGCGACGCTCGTTAAAGAGCTCGAGGCTGAACTCGGCGTTTCAGCGGCGGCCCCGATGGCGATGGCGGCGGCTCCCGGCGCCGGCGCGGCGGCGGCTCCGGTGGCCGAGCAGGATGAATTCACGGTGATGCTGACCGGGTCGGGCGACAAGAAGATCCAGGTCATCAAAGTCGTGCGCGAGTTGACCGGACTGGGACTGAAGGAAGCCAAGGACCTCGTCGATGGTGCGCCCAAGGCGGTCAAGGAAGGCGTCAGCAAGGCCGAGGCTGAAGAAATCAAGAAGAAGCTTACCGACGCCGGCGGCAGCGCGGAGTTGAAGTAGGCTGCGAGGCTTAAGCATCACAACCGGGTTACCTAAAGTTTCCCAAGAGAGCCGCAAGGCGAAAGATTCGAAAGGAGATTCGAGATTCGAATCGATACCGGACGGTTTTCTGACAGCATATTTTCATGGCGGCGGACGCGGGGAAATCCCGATAACGGATTTTCGTGCGTCCGCGGCTGCTATTTTTATTTCCGGCTCACCGCGCGCGGTGCGTATGCGCGCAGAGGGCTGCGTGCCGACAGGCACGCGCCTAAAGGATAGATGATGGCTGCTCAGACGCAGGTCACCAGCAATCTTCGCCTTCGCCGTTCGTTCGGGAAAATCAAGAAGATCATCGAGATCCCGAACCTGATCGAAATCCAGAAACGTTCCTACGAGGAATTCCTCCAGGCGGACGTGGCTTCCGATCAGCGCGAGGACAAGGGACTTCAGTCGGTTTTCAAATCGGTTTTTCCGATTAAGGATTTCAACGAGACCGCTTCGCTGGAATTCGTCAGCTACGACCTCGGGACCCCGAAGTACGACGTCGAGGAATGCCATCAGCGCGGGATGACCTTCGCCGCGCCGATCAAGGTCAAGATCCAGCTCGTCATCTGGGACGTCGAGAGCGGCCGCCGCTCGATCAAGAACGTCAAGGAGCAGGAAGTTTACTTCGGCGAGATTCCGCTGATGACCGGCAACGGCACTTTCATGGTGAACGGGACCGAGCGCGTCATCGTGTCGCAGCTCCATCGCTCACCGGGGGTGTTCTTCGAGCACGACAAGGGCCGCACCCATTCGACCGGCAAGCTGCTCTACTCGGCGCGAATCATCCCGTATCGCGGGAGCTGGATCGATTTCGAGTTCGACCCCAAGGACATCCTCTATGTCCGCATCGATCGCCGCCGCAAATTTCCGGCGACGGTGCTGCTGCGCGCCCTGGGCATGACCACCGAGGACCTGCTCAACTACTACTACAAGAAGGATGTCATCAGCCTCGATCCCAAGGGCTATACCAAGAAGTTCGAGCCCGAGCAGTTGCTCGGGATGCGGGTTACCCGCGACGTCAAGGAGCCCAAGTCGGGTGAAGTGATCGCGCGGGAAGGGCGCAAGTTCAACAAAGCGATCGTGCGCCAGCTCGAGGCCGCCAAGGTCAGCGAGATTCCGATCGCGATGGAAGAGATCACGGGCCGGATTTCCGCCCATGACATCATCGATTCCAACACCGGCGAAGTCCTGCTCCAGACCAACGAGGAGCTGACCGAGGAAAGCATCGAGAAGCTCAAGGAGCACGCGGTCAAGAAGATCGAAGTGCTCTTCACCGAGGATCAGCCCGGTGGCGGACCGCTGCGGATGACGCTTTCTTCCGACAAGCTCGACACTCCCGAAAACGCCATCATCGAGATCTATCGGCGCCTGCGTCCCGGCGATCCGCCGACCGCGGAAACCGCGACCACGTTCTTCAATAACCTGTTTTTCAACCCCGAGCGCTATGACCTCTCCAAGGTCGGGCGCCTGAAGCTGAATCATAAGCTCAAGATCGATGTGCCTCTGGAACAGGGCACGCTGCGCCGCGAGGACATCCTCGAAGTGGTGCGCTACCTGGTCGACCTCAAAGGCGGCAACGGTCAGATCGATGATATCGACCATCTCGGCAATCGCCGCGTGCGCGCGGTCGGTGAGTTGGTCGAGAATCAGTTCCGCATCGGCCTGGTCCGGATGGAGCGCGCGATCAAAGAGCGCATGAGCTTGCAGGACATCGAAACGTTGATGCCGCAGGAGTTGGTGAACTACAAACCCGCTTCCGCCGTCATCAAGGAATTTTTCGGATCGTCGCAGCTCTCGCAGTTCATGGATCAGACCAATCCGTTGTCGGAGATTGCGCATAAGCGGCGCCTCTCAGCACTGGGCCCCGGAGGTCTGACGCGCGAGCGCGCGGGATTCGAAGTCCGCGACGTGCATCCGACGCACTATGGTCGCGTATGCCCGATTGAAACGCCGGAAGGTCCCAACATCGGACTGATCGCGGCGCTCTCCACCTACGCCCGCGTCAACGAATACGGATTTATCGAGACGCCGTATAGGGTGGTCGAAAATTCCAAGGTCAGCGATCGCATCGTTTATCTGTCGGCTCTCGATGAAGAAGACAAAGTCATCGCGCAGGCCAACGCGCGCCTCGATGACAAGGGCTGCTACACCGACGAGTTGGTCTCCGCGCGTATCGGCGGCGAGTTCACTACCACGCGCGCCGAAGACGTGCAGTACATGGACGTCTCACCCAACCAGCTGGTGTCGGTGGCCGCGTCTCTTATTCCGTTTTTGGAAAATGACGACGCGAATCGCGCGTTGATGGGATCCAACATGCAGCGCCAGGCGGTTCCGCTGCTCAAGACCGACGCGCCGTTGGTCGGCACCGGCCTCGAGATGACGGTGGGACGCGACTCGGGCGTAACCGTGATCGCCAAGCGTGACGGCGTGGTCGAAAGCGTCGATGCCAAACGTATCGTCGTCCGTGCCGACAAGCAGACGCGCGACGGCCGTGATGCCGGCGTCGACATTTACAATTTGATCAAGTATCAGCGCTCCAACCAGAGCACCTGCATCAATCAGCGTCCGGTGGTGGTGCGCGGTGAGCGGGTGAACTCGGGCGACGTGCTGGCCGACGGTCCTTCGACCGATCTCGGTGAGTTGGCGCTGGGGCGCAACACGCTGGTCGCCTTCATGCCGTGGGGCGGCTACAACTTCGAAGATTCGATCCTCATTTCCGAGCGCGTCGTTAAAGAAGATCTCTTTACCTCGGTGCATATCGAGGAATTCGAATGTATCGCGCGCGACACCAAGCTCGGTCCCGAGGAAATCACCCGCGATATTCCGAACGTCGGTGAGGAAGCTCTGAAGGACCTTGACGCGAGTGGTATCATCAGGATCGGCGCCGACGTGAAACCGGGCGACATCCTGGTCGGAAAAATCACTCCCAAGGGCGAGACGCAACTTTCCCCTGAAGAGAAACTGCTGCGCGCGATCTTCGGCGAAAAAGCCGGCGAGGTCCGCGACACCAGTCTGCGCGTGCCTCCGGGCAATGAAGGCACCGTCATCGATGCCCGCGTGTTCTCGCGCCGCGGCGTCAGCAAGGATGATCGCACGCAGGAAATCGAAAATACCGAAGCGGAGCGGCTCAAAGTTGACGAGGCAGAGGAAATCCGCATCCTGCGCAGCGAGACGATGCGCAAGCTGAAGAAAGCGCTGGTCGGCGAGAAGCTCGCGGGCCGCGTCATCGCGGACGACCGCCACGTCATCCTCAACAAGGGTGACAAGCTCGAAGCCGAGCAGCTCGACGAGCTGGCGCCTCCGCTATGGGGTCAGTTGCGAGTCGAGGACGATTCGGCGCAGGCCACCGCGACGGCAGCGCTGCAGGCGATGACCACCAACGTCGAGGCGATTCAGGCGCATTACGGCGCCAAGCAGGACCGCCTGAAGGCGGGCGACGAGCTCGCCCCCGGCGTCATCAAGATGATCAAGGTGTTCGTCGCGATGAAGCGGCGGCTGCAAGTCGGCGACAAGATGGCGGGACGCCATGGCAACAAGGGCGTGCTCTCGCGCATTCTGCCCGAGGAAGACATGCCGTATCTGGACGACGGAACGCCGGTCGATATCGTGCTCAATCCGCTCGGCGTGCCGTCGCGTATGAACGTGGGACAGATCCTCGAAACCCATCTTGGCTACGCGGCGCGCGAACTGGGCCGCCGCCTCGAGCAGGATCTGAAGACCAACACCACGCCGGCGCAGATGAAGCGAAAGCTGAAGGAACTTTATCCCGATAAAGAAAGTCACGACTTTATCGATGCGCTGCCCGAGGGCGACGTGTTCCGCCTCGCGAGCAAGGCGCTGGCGGGAATCCATGTCGCCTCGCCGGTTTTTGACGGCGCGCGCGAGGAAGAAATCTTCCAGATGCTGGAGCGCGCGGGCTTGCCCGATACCGGGCAGTCCAAGCTTCATGACGGACGCACCGGCAATCCGTTCGAGCAGCCGGTGACAGTCGGCGTAATGTACATGATGAAGCTGCATCATCTGGTCGAGGACAAGATTCACGCCCGGTCCACCGGACCCTACAGCCTGGTTACCCAGCAGCCGCTGGGCGGCAAGGCGCAGTTCGGCGGTCAGCGGCTTGGAGAAATGGAAGTGTGGGCGCTGGAAGCGTATGGCGCGGCCTACACCCTCCAGGAGATGCTGACGGTCAAGTCCGACGACGTGGCGGGCCGCACCAGAATGTACGAGGCAATCGTCAAGGGCGAGAACACGCTGGAGCCCGGATTGCCCGAGTCGTTTAACGTTATGGTCAAGGAACTCCAGTCGCTGTGTCTAAACGTCGAGCTCCTGGAACAGGCGCCGCGTGCTTAGCCTGGCAGGGGGTTGAAGGACGAGCATTGGCAATCGGAAGGCAAATCGCTCAACGCCCTGCGGAAAGCTGGCCGCGTTCCTTTAGCTCTCTCCCTCTGGGAGAGACTACAGTGAGGGAAGCTGGCTGTGAAAACTCGTTTTCAACAGCTAGCTAGGGGTAAGTAAAGTTATGGAAGATCTTTTCGGTCTATTCGAAAAGCCCAAGAACCCGCTCGCGTTCAACGCGATCCGCATTTCGATCGCGTCGCCCGAGATGATCCGGTCATGGTCGCACGGGGAAGTTAAAAAGCCCGAGACCATCAACTACCGGACGTTTAAGCCGGAGCGCGACGGACTGTTTTGCGCGAAAATTTTCGGTCCGACCAAGGACTACGAGTGCAACTGCGGCAAGTACAAGCGGATGCGCCATCGCGGCGTCGTATGCGAAAAGTGCGGCGTCGAGGTCATCCAGTCCAAAGTCCGCCGCGAGCGGATGGGGCATATCGACCTCGCCGCGCCGGTCGCGCACATCTGGTTCCTGCGCTCGCTGCCCTCGCGCATCGGCACCCTGCTCGATATGACGCTCAAAGAGCTGGAGAAAATTCTCTACTTCGAGAGCTACGTGGTCGTCGATGCGGGTGAGACTACGCTCCAGTATCGCGAGCTTTTGACCGAACGGAAATATCGCGAAGCCAAGGAACAGTTCGCTGACGGCTTCAGGGCCGAGATGGGCGCCGAGGCGATTCGCACGCTACTGACCCAGCTCGAACTCGACAAGCTGTCGGAAGATTTGCGCGTCGAGATGAAAGCGACCGCGTCGGAAGCGCGGCGCAAGAAGACCGCGAAGCGTCTCAAAGTCGTCAATGCGTTCCGTGAGTCGGGCAACAAGCCGGAATGGATGATCCTCACCATCCTGCCGGTCATTCCGCCCGACCTGCGTCCGCTGGTTCCGCTCGACGGCGGCCGTTTCGCGACCTCCGACCTCAACGATCTGTATCGGCGCGTGATTAACCGCAACAACCGCCTCAAGCGGCTCATCGAGCTCAACGCTCCCGACATCATCATCCGTAACGAAAAGCGGATGTTGCAGGAAGCCGTCGATGCGTTGTTCGACAATGGACGCCGCGGCAGAGCTATCACCGGGCCCAGCAAGCGCCCGCTGAAGTCGCTCTCCGACATGCTCAAGGGCAAGTCGGGCCGCTTCCGGCAGAACCTCCTCGGCAAGCGGGTCGATTACTCTGGGCGTTCGGTCATCGTGGTCGGTCCCGAGCTGCGACTCCATCAATGCGGGCTGCCCAAGAAGATGGCGCTCGAGCTGTTCAAGCCGTTCATCTACAACAAGCTGGAAGAAAAGGGCTACGTCACGACCATCAAGAGCGCCAAGAAGATGGTCGAGAAAGAGGGCAAGGACGTTTGGGACATCCTCGATGACGTCATCCGGGAGCATCCGGTGCTGCTCAACCGCGCCCCGACGCTGCATCGCCTCGGCATCCAGGCGTTCGAGCCGGTCCTGATCGAAGGCAAAGCGATCCAGCTGCATCCGCTGGTCTGCGTCGCGTACAACGCCGACTTCGACGGCGATCAGATGGCGGTCCACGTGCCGCTGTCGATCGAAGCGCAGGTCGAGTCGCGCGCGCTCATGATGTCCACCAACAACATCCTGTCACCGGCGCACGGCAAGCCGATTATCGTGCCGACCCAGGACATGGTGCTCGGACTTTACTACATGACGCGCGAGCGTCCGCTGGCGCTGGGCGAGGGGAAATTCTTCGCCAACTCCGACGAAGTGCGCATCGCGTATGACCATGGCGAGATCAGTCTGCACGCGAAGATCAATGTGCGTATGGCGGCGGTGCGGGTCGACGGAATTCCCGGCATCGACGATATCGCGCGCGAAAAGGCCGAGCATGCCGAGAAGGCCAACGGCAAGGCGAGCACCAAATCCAAGAAGGCTGCCAAGCATGCCGATGCGTATGGCAACGGCAACGGGGCGCCGCAGTTCAAGCGCGTCGAGACCACAGTCGGCCGCATCCTGCTGAACGAAATCGTGCCGCCTGAGATTCCGTTTGCGGAAATCAACCGCACCATGAAGAAGAAGGAACTCGGCAACCTGATCGACCTCGTCTATCGCAAGTGCGGTAACAAGGTGACGGTTATCTTCGCCGATCGCATGAAGGATATGGGCTACGAGTTCGCGACTCGCGCGGGCATTTCCATCTCCATCAAGGACATGAAGATTCCGTCGCAGAAAGCGCATCTGCTGGATGAGGCGCAGAAGCAGGTCGCGGAAATTCAGAAGCAGTACAACAACGGCGTCATCACCGACGGCGAGCGCTACAACAAGGTCGTCGACATCTGGGCGGAAGTTCAGGATCAGATCGGCGGCGCGGTTATCAAAGGGCTCTCGACCCAGGTTTTCGGCAAGGACAAGGACGGCAAGGACATCGTCGGGCCGTCGTTCAATCCGATTTTCATCATGGCCGATTCGGGCGCGCGAGGTTCCGAGCAGCAGATTCGTCAGCTCGCCGGACTGCGCGGTCTGATGGCGAAGCCGTCGGGCGAAATTATCGAAACTCCCATCACCGCGAACTTCCGCGAAGGACTCACGGTGCTGCAGTACTTCATCTCGACGCACGGCGCGCGCAAGGGCCTGGCAGACACCGCGCTCAAGACGGCGAACTCAGGCTACCTGACGCGCCGACTGGTCGATGTCGCGCAGGACTCCATCATCACCGAGGACGATTGCGGTACGCTGGACGGCATCGAAATGACGCCGCTGGTCGAAGGCGGCGAGATCATCGAGAACCTCGGCGACCGCGTGCTCGGTCGCGTGGCATTGGAAGAGATTCGCGATCCATTCACCAACGATGTGCTCGTACACGCCAACGATTCGATCGACGAGGACAAGGTTCGCAAGATCGAAGAGGCCGGCGTCGAGCGAGTGAAGATTCGTTCGGTGCTGACCTGCCAGAGCCGCGTCGGCGTATGCGTCAAGTGTTACGGACGCGACCTCGGCCGCGGGCATCCGGTCAATCTGGGCGAGGCAATCGGCATTATCGCCGCGCAGTCGATTGGAGAGCCGGGCACCCAGCTCACGATGCGTACCTTCCACATCGGTGGTACCGCCAGCCGTCGCGCTGAGCAGACCACGTTGGAAGCGCGCAACGACGGCGTCGTGCGTCTGCACGGCGTCAATACGGTGAAAGCGCGCGACGGCAGCCTGGTGGTCATGACGCGGCATGGCGAAATCACCGTGGCCGAGCAGGTCACCTCGGATACCGGTATCGTGCGCGAGCGCGAACGTGAGCGGTATCCATTGGTTTACGGCGCGAAACTGCGCAAGGGCGATGGCGACAAGGTCAAGGGCGCCGAGCTCATCGCGGAATGGGATCCATACACCACGCCGATCATCACCGAAGTCGGCGGGACGATAAAGTACGGCGACATCCTCGAAGGCAAGACCATGGAGGAGCGCGTCGACGAACGGACGGGCGCGCGTTCCAACGTCATCGTGGAGAATAGGGAGCTCGATGTGCGTCCGCGCATCTCAATCAAAGATGCGCACGGTAAGACGCTTAAACTGCCTCATAGCGAAAACATGGCGCGGTATTTCTTGCCGGTTGGAGCATATATCAACGTCCCGGAACATTCGGAAGTGTTCCCCGGCGACGTCATCGCAAAGATTCCGCGCGAGACCACCAAGACCAAGGACATCACCGGTGGTCTGCCTCGAGTGGCGGAATTGTTCGAAGCGCGCAAGCCCAAGGAATTCGCCGTCATCTCGGAAATTGACGGACAGGTTTCCTTCGGCAAGGACACCAAGGGCAAGCGCAAGGTAGTCGTCACGCCGGAAGTCGGCGAGCCGCGCGAGTATCTGATCGCCAAGGGCAAGCATATCGGCGTGCACGAAGGCGACCTGATCAAGGCCGGCGAGCCGCTGATGGAGGGCTCCTCCAATCCGCACGATATTCTAACCATCCTCGGCGAGAAGGCGCTGGCGAAGTACCTGGTCGACGAAATCCAGGAAATCTACCGGCTGCAGGGCGTCCGCATCAACGACAAGCACATCGAAGTGATCGTGCGTCAGATGCTGCGCCGGGTGCGGATCAAGGAAGTCGGCGACACCGATTTTCTGGTCGGCGACCACGTCGAGAAATGGCGCTTCGATGAGGAGAACGCCAAGGTCATCGGCCGCGGCGGCGAGCCCGCCATCGCGGAGCCGTTGCTGCTCGGCATCACCAAGGCCTCTCTCTCCACCGAGAGCTTCATCTCGGCGGCATCGTTTCAGGAGACCACGCGCGTGCTTACCGAAGCGGCGATCAACGGTCGTATCGATCGTCTGGTAGGCCTCAAAGAAAACGTCATCATGGGACGCCTGATCCCGGCCGGAACCGGCCTGGCGGGATACCATGAGATGGAACTTCAGGTCGAAGGCGCGCCCGCGGAAGCCGACGAATTGGAGAAAAGTGTCCCGGTGGAAGCCCGGATGCCGGTCGGAGATTGACACAGCGGACCGGTTAGCTTAAAACCTTAGATTCCCCCAAGGGACCAGTGCCCTTGGGGGGTTTGTTTGAAACACCCGCTTCCCGCCCCTGACGAGAATCCGGGAAAACGCGCACGCCCGAGGATCGAGTGCGCGGGTTTATACAAAAAGACAGAAGAAACGCCGGGGTGCAGGGGAGCGGCCCGGCAATCAGAAGAAGCAGAGAAACTAGTGCCGACGATTAATCAGCTCATTCGCGGAGCCAGAGAAAAGAAGCGCTTCAAAAGCAAGGCGCCTCAGCTCGAGGCCTGCCCCCAGAAGCGCGGCGTGTGCACGCAGGTGAAAACCACTACGCCCAAGAAGCCCAACTCGGCTTTGCGCAAGGTGGCCCGTGTACGCCTCTCCAATGGCTTCGAGGTTTCGACCTATATCCCGGGCGTGGGACACAACCTGCAGGAGCACTCGGTGGTCCTGGTGCGCGGTGGACGCGTAAAGGATCTGCCGGGCGTTCGCTACCACGTCATCCGCGGCACGCTGGACTCGATCGGCGTGAACGATCGCCGCAAGGGCCGCTCCAAGTACGGCTCCAAAAAGCCGAAGTAGAAAATCATGTCACGTAAAGGTCAGGCCCGAATCCGGGAGATTACCCCGGACCCCAAGTACCATGATCGCACGGTCGCGAAGTTCGTGAATATCGTGATGGAGCGCGGCAAGAAGTCGACTACCGAGCAGATCCTCTACGGAGCGATCGATCTGGTCGGCGAGCGCACCAAGGAACCGGGGTTGGAAGTTTTCAAGAAGGCGCTGGAGAATATCCGCCCCGCGGTCGAGGTTCGCTCGCGGCGCGTCGGCGGCGCCAACTATCAGGTCCCGGTGGAAGTTCCGCCGCTTAGGCGTAACTCCCTGGCGATGCGATGGCTGGTGACGGCCGCGCGGGCGCGCGGGGAAAAATCGATGGAAGAGCGACTCGGCGCCGAGATCATGGAAGCGGCGCAAAATCGCGGCGGTGCGGTCAAAAAGCGCGAAGACACGCATCGTATGGCCGACGCCAACCGGGCATTCGCGCATTACCGCTGGTAACAATTTAAGAAGTATTTGTAATGGCTCGTGAGACGCCAATAGAACGGGTGCGCAACATCGGTATCATGGCCCATATTGATGCCGGTAAAACGACCACCACTGAGCGGATCCTTTACTACACCGGGATTAACTACAAAATCGGTGAAGTGCACGAGGGTACCGCGACGATGGACTGGATGGTCCAGGAGCAGGAACGCGGCATTACGATCACGTCCGCCGCGACTACGTGCTTCTGGCGCGACCATCGGATCAACATCATCGATACTCCGGGACACGTCGATTTCACCATCGAAGTGGAACGCTCGCTGCGCGTGCTCGATGGCGCGGTGGCGGTGTTCTGCGCGGTGGGCGGCGTGGAGCCGCAGTCGGAGACGGTATGGCGCCAGGCGGACAAGTATCGCGTTCCGCGCGTCGCATTCGTCAACAAGATGGATCGCGTCGGCGCCGATTTTCCGCGCGTGGTGCAGGAAATCCGCGACAAGCTGAAGGCTAACCCGGTCCCGCTGCATATCCCGATCGGCTCGGAAGAGAAGTTTACCGGGGTGGTCGACCTGATCGAGAACAAGGCGCTGATTTGGGACGAGGATCGTCTCGGCGCTAAGTTTCGGGTCGAGGAAATTCCGGCTGACCTGCGCGAAGCCGCGGCCGGCTATCGCGATAAGATGATCGAGGCGCTCGCCGACCATGACGAGAAGATCATGGAGCTCTACCTCGAAGGAAAGGGCGCGGAGATTTCTCCCGAACTGCTGCGCAAAGCGGTCCGCGTCGCCACGCTCAAAATCGAAATTATCCCGGTCGTGCTCGGCTCCGCCTTCAAGAACAAGGGCGTGCAGCCGATGCTCGATGCAGTGGTTGACTATCTGCCGTCGCCTAACGATCTGCCCCCGGTGGTCGGAATCGTCGACGGCAACAAGGAAAAGAAGGAAGAGCGATGGCCGCGCGATGACGCGCCATTTTCCGCGCTCGCCTTCAAGATCATGACCGATCCGTTTCTGGGAACGGTGACGTTCCTGCGGGTCTATTCGGGCACCTTGACCACCGGTGTTTCGGCGCTGAATTCGACCAAGAGCAAGCGCGAGCGTATCGGGCGCCTGTTCAAGATGCATGCGAACAAGCGCGAAGAGCTGACCGAGATCTACGCGGGCGATATCTGCGCGGTCGGACTGCGCGACACGACCACCGGCGACACGCTATGCGATCCGGCCAAGCCGATCGTGCTGGAGGCCATCGAGTTCCCCGACCCGGTCATTCAGATCGCGATCGAGCCGAAGACCAAGGCCGACCAGGAAAAGCTCGGCGAGTCGCTGCAGAAGCTCGCGAAAGAAGATCCCTCGTTCCGTGTCAGCGTGAACAAGGAAACCGCGCAAACCTTGATTGCCGGAATGGGCGAGCTCCATCTGGAAATCATCGTCGACCGGCTGCTGCGTGAGTTCAAAGTCGATGCGACCGTCGGCAAGCCGCAGGTGGCCTATCGCGAGACGATTCGTAAGCTCTCCGAGGCCGAGGGACGCTTCGTGCGCCAGACCGGCGGCCATGGACAGTTCGGCGTAGTCGATCTAAGGATCGAGCCGCTGGGCAAGGGCAGTGGATTCGAATTCGTCGACGGCACCAAGGGCGGCTCGATTCCGCGCCAGTTCATCCGCCCGGTCGAGGACGGAATCAAAGAGGCGATGGAGAACGGCGTGATTGCGGGGTATCCGATGGTGGATATCAAGGCCACCCTGCTCGACGGCAAGCATCACGAAGTGGATTCGTCGGAACTCGCGTTCAAGATCGCGGGCTCGATGGCTTTCAAAGAAGCCTGCTCGAAAGCGGCGCCGCAGTTGCTGGAGCCGGTGATGGAAGTCGAAGTGGTTACGCCGCAGGAGTTCATGGGCGACGTCATCGGCGACTTGAATTCGCGGCGCGGCAAGATCCAGAACATGGAAGGCCGCGGCGGTGCGCAGGTTATCGAGGCGCGAGTGCCATTGGCGACGATGTTCGGATACGCCACCAAGCTGCGCTCGGTCAGCCAGGGACGGGCGACATATACCATGCAGTTTGCGGCCTACGAGCCGGTGCCGCAGCAGATTTTTGAGGAATTAACCGCACGCAACAGTGGCGGCGACGACGCGCGTGCTTAGATTGAATGATCCGTCCACGGGCGTGAGGCCCGCGGCGATTTAATTTTTGCGAGGATCTTCGCGCGATTGTAGGCGCGAATTCATCCGCAAATCATCCGGAGGATGAGCAATGGGAAAGGCTAAATTCGAGCGCACTAAACCCCACGCCAACGTCGGGACGATCGGTCATATCGACCACGGCAAGACTACCTTGACCGCGGCGATTACCAAGGTGCTGTCTTCGAAGAAGCTCGCCAACTTCATCGCCTTCGATCAAATCGACAAGGCGCCGGAAGAACGCGAGCGTGGTATCACGATCGCAATTGCGCACGTCGAATACGAGACTGCCAAGCGCCACTATGCGCATGTCGATTGCCCGGGACACGCCGACTACATCAAGAACATGATCACCGGCGCGGCCCAGATGGACGGCGCGATCCTGGTGGTCGGCGCCAACGACGGCCCGATGCCGCAGACTCGCGAGCACATCCTTCTCGCGTACCAGGTCGGCGTGCCTTCGATCGTCGTGTTCATGAACAAGGTCGACATGGTCGATGATCCTGAGCTGCTCGACCTGGTCGAACTCGAAGTGCGCGAGCTGCTCAAGAAGTACAACTTTGACGGCGACAACGTTCCGGTCATTCGCGGCAGCGCGCTCAACGCGCTCAACTGCGGATGCGGTAAGGATGACTGCAAGAACTGCAAGCCGATCCTCGACCTGATGGATGCGGTCGATAGCTATGTGCCGCAGCCCAAGCGCGAAACCGAGAAGCCATTCCTGATGCCGATCGAAGACGTGTTCTCGATCTCGGGCCGCGGCACCGTGGTGACCGGCCGCGTCGAGAAAGGCAAGGTCAAGGTCGGCGAGGAAGTTGAAATCGTCGGCTTCAAGGATACCACCAAGACGGTCGTGACCGGCGTCGAAATGTTCCGCAAGATCCTCGATGAGGGTCAGGCGGGTGACAACGTCGGTGTGCTCCTGCGCGGTACCAAGCGCGAGGATATCGAGCGCGGACAGGTGCTGGCGAAACCCGGCAGCATCACCCCGCACACCACCTTCGAGGCGTCGGCATACATCCTGACCAAGGACGAAGGCGGCCGGCATACGCCGTTCTTCAGCGGCTATCGTCCGCAGTTCTACTTCCGCACCACCGACGTGACGGGCGTGCTGAGCCTGCCGGAGGGGACGGAAATGGTCATGCCCGGCGACAACATCAAGATCCAGGGTGAGCTGATAACTCCGGTCGCGATGGACGAGGGACTGCGCTTCGCCATCCGTGAAGGTGGCCGGACCGTCGGCGCGGGCGTGGTTGCGAAAATCATAAAGTAGGGGCATTTTGTAGAGCCCGCTTTAGAAAAAAGATCGTAGGGATCGTTGCAGCGATCATCGAGAAGAGGTCGCTGCAACGATCGATTTTTGAGCTGAACGAAGGAACTGACCGGAGAACGCGCACGCCTTAAGGTTTGGACGCGGACATAAGGAACGATGAACGAAAAGATACGCATTCGCCTTAAGGCGTACGATTACCGGTTGCTCGATCAGTCGGTGCGCGAGATCGTCGATACCATCCGGCGCACCGGTGGCCGTGTGGCGGGGCCGATTCCGCTGCCGACCCGGATCGAACGCTTTTGCGTCAACCGCTCGCCGCACGTCGACAAGAAGTCGCGCGAGCATTTTGAGATCCGCACCCATAAGCGGCTGCTCGATGTCCTCGAGCCGACCCAGCAGACGATTGACGCGCTGGGCAAGCTCGATTTGGCGGCGGGCGTAGACGTCGAGATCAAACTTGAATAGCGGGCTCGGACAGGCGGCGCGAGTAATACAGTGATTAACGGACTTATCGGAAAAAAATTGGGCATGACCCAGGTCACCGACGCGGCCGGCAACGTCAGCGCGGTCACCGTCGTGCAACTCGGCCCGTGCACCGTGTCGCAGATCAAGACTGAGCCGACCGACGGTTACGAGGCCATCCAGGTCACCTTCGGCAAGAAGAAGTTGAGCCGCGTCAGCGGCGCGGCGCGCGGTCATTTCGCCAAAAGCGAGATTACCCCCGGCATCAAGACCACCGAATTCGCCAAGCGTGGCGACGGCGAGTTGAAGCTCGGGCAGCCGATTGCGATCGCCGATGTGTTCAAGATTGGCGACACCGTTGACGTGAGCGCGACGTCCAAAGGCCATGGCTACCAAGGCGTCATCAAGCGGCATCACTTCGCGGGTTTTCCCGGATCGCGTGGAACCCACGAATATTTTCGTCACGGCGGTTCGATCGGAAACCGTTCGTATCCCGGGCGCGTGCGCAAGGGGATGCGGATGGCGGGGCAGATGGGCAACGAGAAAGCGACCGTGCTGAACCTTAAAGTTATTGACATTTTGCCCGAGGACAACGCGGTGCTGATTTCCGGCGCTGTCCCGGGTTCCGACGGAGCGATCGTGATCGTGCATCATGCGGCGCGCTCCAAGAATCGCGGATTGCAGGTGGCGGCCAATGCCTAAGGCGGCGGTAGAACATAGTCCGGTCAAGGTGCCGCTGTTTTCGGCCAGCGAGCGCAAGGGCGACTTCGAAGTCGCGGGCGCGGTATTCGGACGCGACGGTGACAACTCGCTGTTGCATGAAGCGGTGCGGATGCAGATGGCGAATCGGCGGCGCGGAACCGCCTCGACCAAGACCAAGGGTTTCATCTCGGGCGGCGGCAAAAAGCCGTGGCGGCAGAAGGGCACCGGTCGCGCGCGTGCGGGATCGACGAGATCGCCGCTATGGAGACATGGCGGAACCATCTTCGGACCGCTCCCGCGTGACTATTCGTACAAGATGCCGAAGAAGGCGTGGCGGCATGCGCTCTGCCTCGCGCTGTCGGATCGGGCGAAAAACGGCAAGCTGGTAGTGGTCGAGTCGCTGGAGTTGGCAGAGCCGAAGACCAAGGCGGCGGCGGCGTTTCTCGCGGGCCTCGGCGTAAGCCATGCGTTGATTATCACCGGCGACGAAGACGCGAATTTTTTTCGCGCGGCGCGCAATCTCGCCAAGCATAAGGTACTCCCGATCGTCGGCCTGAACGTGTACGACGTGCTCAATTACGATGAAATCGTGATGACGACTAGGGCGGCCAAAGCCATCGAGGCGCGGTTGACTGAAAAGGCGAAAGCCGGAGCGGAGGCATAGTCACGATGACAAACGATCAAGTCATTTTGTCGCCGCTGGTCACCGAGAAGAGCACGATGGCGACCGAGAAGGCCAACCAGGTGGTATTCAGGGTCCGGCACGAAGCGGGCAAGGACAAGATTCGCGGCGCCATCGAGGAGTTGTTCAAGGTCACGGTGGTGGCGATTCGGACCAGCAACTATATGGGCAAGCTGCGCCGCCGCGGAAAATCAGCGGGGCGTCAGCGCAACTGGAAGAAGGCATACGTCACCCTGAAAGAGGGCGACAAGATTGAATTTTTCGAGGGGCTCTAGTCCTTCGAGGTTAGACGCAAGAGAGAATAGCGAGACATCGCGATGGCAGTAATTCAACTCAAACCCCGGACTCCGGGTCAGCGCTTCATGCAGATCGCTGACTTCTCGGCGCTCTCCAAAAAGGAGCCCGAGAAGAGCCTGCTCGCGCCGCTGACGCATTCGGGCGGGCGCAACAATCGCGGCCGTATGACTTCGCGTCATCGCGGCGGCGGGCACAAGCGCCGGATGCGCATCATCGATTTCAGGCGCGACCACGACGGCGTGGCCGGCATCGTCGCGGCGCTGGAGTACGATCCGAATCGGTCGGCGAATCTCGCGCTCATCCATTATGCCGACGGCCGCAAGAGCTACATCCTGGCGCCGGAGGGCCTCAACGCCGGTGACAAGGTCGAATCGGGTCCGAATGCCGATATCAAGCCGGGCAACGCGCTGCCTCTGAAAAGCATCCCGGTCGGCACCATTGTGCACGCGATCGAGATGAAGCCGGGTGCGGGCGCACAGCTTTCGCGCGGCGCGGGTACGCAGACCCAGCTGATGGCGAAAGAAGGCAAGATGGCGCTGCTGAAGCTTCCCTCCGGGGAGCAGCGGATGGTGCTCGCGGAATGCCGCGCGACTATCGGCCAGGTCGGCAACGTCGAGCATGAGAATATCTCCATCGGCAAGGCGGGTCGCTCGCGGTGGCTCGGCAAGCGCGGGCACGTGCGCGGCGTCGCAATGAATCCGGTTGACCATCCGCACGGCGGCGGTGAGGGCCGCTCCAAGGGCAATCATCCGCAGTCACCATGGGGGCAGCCGGCCAAGGGCTACAAGACGCGCAGTCCCAAGAAGAGTTCCAACAAGTTCATCGTGAGCCGCCGTCCGCGCGGGAAGCGGGGCTAGGGGTTTATGGCGAGGTCGCTCAAAAAAGGTCCGTTCGTCGACAAGCACGTCCTGAAGAAGGTCGAAGGGGCATCCGCCACCGACCGGCGTATCATCAGGACCTGGTCGCGGCGTTCGATGATCACGCCCGACATGATCGGGGTCACCTTCGCGGTGCATAACGGGAACAAGTTCATCCCGGTGTACTGCACGGAAAATATGGTGGGGCATAAGCTCGGTGAGTTTTCGCCGACGCGCACCTTCCACGGGCATGCCGGAGATCGCAAGGGCGACGTGAAGAGCTCGGCTGCTCCGGCCGGCGGCGGCGCGGCGCCGCAAGCGGCGGCTGCCAAGGCGCCCGCGGCGAAGGCGTAGGGCCAACATCATGGAAGCCAAGGCGCATAGCCGGTTTATCAGGATTTCACCGCAGAAGCTGCGGCTCATCTGCGAGTTGATCGCGGGACAGCGGGTCGACCGCGCGATCTCGATCCTCGAGTTCACCCCGAAAAAGGGCGCGCGCTTCGTGCGCAAGACCCTGATGTCGGCGGTGGCCAACGCGGTCGATCAGCAGAACGTCGATGAGGACAATCTTTTCGTCAAAAGCGCGATTGCGAATGCGGGTCCGACCTGGAAACGTTCGATGCCGCGCGCGCACATGCATGCGACGCCAATTCTAAAGCGCTCCAGTCATCTGACTGTGGTGGTGGACGAGCGCGCATCGTGAGGGATTTTTAGATGGGGCAGAAATCACATCCGCGCGGGCTGCGGCTCGGCGTCATCGACACCTGGGACTCGCGATGGTTCGCGACCAACGACTACGCGGCGTTGTTGCACGAAGACATCCATCTGCGCGAGTTCATCAAGAAGCGGCTTTATCACGCTGGCATCTCGAAGATTGAAATCGAGCGGATGGCCAACAAGGCCAAGATCAATATCCATACGGCGCGGCCGGGAATCGTGATCGGAAAGAAGGGCGCCGAGATCGAGAAGCTGAAGAGCGAAATCGGCAAGATGATGAAGGGCAAGGACGCCTTCCTCAACATCCACGAAGTCCGCCGCCCCGACCTCGATCCGCAACTGGTGGCCGAGAATATCGCGCTGCAGCTGGAGCGTCGGGTCGCTTTTCGCCGCGCGATGAAGGAAGCCGTCACGCGGGCGATGCGGATGGGCGCGCAGGGCGTCAAGGTCCATGTCGCGGGTCGCCTCGGCGGCGCGGAAATCGCCCGCTCCGAATGGTATCGCGAGGGTCGGGTGCCGCTGCAGACGCTGCGCGCCGACGTGGCTTATGGATTCGCCGAAGCGAAGACAACTTACGGTGTCATCGGCGTGAAGGTCTGGATTTTCCGGGGTGAAGTGCTGACGCGGCGCGAGGAAGACGCGCGCCGACTCGGAACTCCGGCGCAGAATTAGTCGCGGTACACGCTTATGATGCAACCTAAGAAAGTCAAGTATCGCAAGATCATGAAGGGTCGCGTGCGCGGCGCGGAAAACCGCGGCGTCGAGCTGGCCTTTGGCGATTATGGACTGAAAAGTATCGAAACCTGCCGGATCGATACGCGCGCGCTCGAAGCCGCCCGTATCGCGCTGACGCGACATATCAAGCGCGGCGGCCGGGTATGGATCCGGGTGTTCCCGGACAAACCGTTTACCAAGAAGCCCGCGGAAACCCGCATGGGCAAGGGCAAGGGCGCGCCCGAAGGATGGGTCGCGTGCGTGCGGCCGGGGCGAATTCTGTTCGAGATGGAAGGTGTGGACCGGGCGACCGCGATGGAAGCGATGCGGCTCGCGTCGCATAAACTGCCGGTCAAGACGGTGGTCATCACGCGCGAGGAGGGCAGCCTTGGAGCTTGACGAAATCCGACAGATGGCGCCGGCGGACCTGCGCATCAAGGAACACGAGATGCGCGAGGAGCTGTTTCGCTTCCGCCTGAAGCTGCGGACCAATCAGATGGAAAATCCGAGCAACTACAAAAAGTCGCGCCGCGATTTGGCGCGGCTGCTTACCGTGATTCGGCAGAAAGAAGGCAAGCCCGAAAAGTCGGGCGCGAAGGCGGGCAATGCGGCAACGAATTAAGCGGCGCGAGGGGACCGTGGTCTCCGCGAAGATGACCAAAACGGTGGTGGTCCAGGTGGATCGCCTCGTTGAGCATCCGATCTACGGCAAGCGGATGAAGCAGCGGCGGCGGTTTATGGCGCATGACGAAAAGGGCCAGTGCGCCGAGGGCGATCGGGTCGCGATTACCGAAAGCCATCCGCTTTCGAAAAACAAACGATGGCGCGTCAGCAGCATCATCACCAAGACCGCGGGTTAAGGAAGAATCAATCATGGTGCAGATGCGAACCATTCTGGATGTCGCCGATAATTCGGGCGCGCGCAAAGTCCAATGCATCAAGGTGCTGGGCGGCTCGCGCCGGCGCTACGCGACAGTCGGCGACGTCATCGTGGTGGCGGTCAAGGAAGCGATTCCCAACGCCAAGGTGAAGAAGGGCGAAGTATCGCGCGCCGTCATCGTGCGGACGGCCAAGGAACTGAGCCGCGACGACGGTTCCTATATCCGCTTCGACGGCAACTCGGCCGTGCTGCTGGACAAGGAGCATGAGCCGATCGGAACGCGCATTTTTGGGCCGGTGGCGCGTGAGCTGCGGGCCAAGAAATTTCTGAAAATTATTTCGCTCGCCCCCGAGGTTTTGTAACAGAGCATCGCGATGCTGAAAGTTAAGATTAAAAAGAACGATATGGTCATGGTCGTGAAGGGGCGTGACCGCGGCAAGACCGGCAAGGTCATGCGGGTGATGCCGGAGGCGGGCCGTTTAGTGGTCGAGCGCCTCAACATGGTGAAGCGCCATTCCAAGCCGCGTGGCGCGACCAGCCCCGGCGGTATCATCGAGAAGGAAGCGCCGCTGCGGATCGAAAACGTCATGATGTTTTGCGATCGATGCAACGCGCCGGTCCGGGTCGGATGGAAGCATAATGCCGACGACACCAAGTCGCGGGTGTGCCGCCGCTGCGACGAAGTTTTGGGGAATGAATAATGGCCGATAAAACCGACAAGCCGGAAAAGGGCAAGCGTCAGGAAAAGGGCGACCAGGGCGCCAAGGCTCAGGGCCAGAAGGCTGACGGAGAGAAGAAGCGCAAAAAAGGCGGCGCCGAACAGGAAGCCGCTCCCGCCGCGCCGCCCAAGCCGCGCGAGCCCGAGCCCAAGATTCCCGCGCGTCTGCGCCTCAAGTACGAGGCCGAGATTGCGCCGATCCTGATGCGCGAGCTCAAGATCGAAAACAAAATGCGGGTGCCGCGGCTTAGCAAGATCGTCATCAACATGGGTCTCGGCGAGGCGCGCGACAATATCAAGCTGCTGGAAGCGGCGGCGGAAGAGCTCACCGTTATCGCGGGCCAGAAGCCGATCATGACCAAGGCGCGCAAGGCGATTTCGAATTTCAAGCTGCGCGAGAATGTGCCGATCGGCGTGATGGTGACATTGCGGCGCGAGCGGATGTGGGAATTTTTCGATCGCCTGGTGAACGTCGCGCTGCCTCGGGTGCGCGACTTCCACGGCGTCAGCGAGAAATCATTTGACGGGCGCGGAAACTTCTCGCTCGGTTTGCGTGAACATACGATTTTTGCCGAACTGAATCTCGACAAGATCGAGAAGGTGAAGGGTTTGACCATAACTTTCGGCACCACGGCGCGCAGCGACTTCGAGGGGTTGACCCTGCTGCGCACGCTGGGGATGCCGTTTAGAAACGCGGCCGGCGATCGCAGCACCGGACAAGCCGCGGCAGCATAGGCGCAAAGCACAGGAAATCGACGAAATGGCGAAGAAGTCCCTCAAGATCAAAGCGGTCCGGCCGCAGAAATTCAAAGCGCGCGCATACAATCGCTGTCCGCTCTGCGGACGGTCGCGGGCGTTCTATCGTCGCTTCAAGATGTGCCGGCTATGCCTGCGCAAGTACGCGCTGCGCGGACAACTCCCCGGTGTGGTCAAGGCAAGCTGGTAGGGAAAAATCTCTAATGTCGCAAACTGATCCGATAGCTGAACTGCTGACACGAATTCGCAACGCCGCGCATGCGCGTCATACCGAACTTGAGCTTTCGTATTCGCGGATTCGCGAAGCGATTGCCAAGGTGCTGGTAATCGAGGGATTTCTCGAAAGCGCCGAGACCGGCGGCGAGGGATTCAAGAAGACCATCAAAATCAAGGTGCGCTACTCGTCGGCGCGCGAGCCGGTGATGCAGGGGATCGAGCGCATCAGCCGCCCCAGTATCCGGCGCTATCGCGGCGCCGCGGAGCTCGGCAAGATTTCGCGCGGGATGGGAATCGAAGTGGTTACCACTCCGCTGGGCGTGATGACCGGGCGCGAGGCGCGGCGCAAGAAAGTCGGCGGCGAAGTGCTCCTGAGGGTTTGGTAGTAACATGTCGCGCATAGGTAGACAGCCGGTCGTACTCGACAAAGGTGTAAAAGCCGTCGTCGCGGGACGCACCATCAAGGTCGAGGGGCCCAAGGGCAAGCTCGAATTCGCGATGCCCGAGGGGTATCAGATCGAGATCACCGACTCGGAGCTTCACGTCAAGCGTCCCGGCGACAATCAGGAGCAGCGCTCCAAGCATGGCCTGGTTCGCAAGCTCATCTCGAATATGGCGACCGGGGTGAGCAAGGGCTTTACCAGGGTGCTGGAGATCAACGGAGTCGGTTATCGCGCCGAGGTCAAGGGCACCAACATCAATTTCCAGCTCGGCTATTCGCATCCGATCGTTTATCAGCTTCCGCCCGCAGTCACTGCGAAGGTGGATCGCCAGGTGATTATCACGCTGGAGAGCGCGGATCGGCAGTTGCTCGGCACGGTGGCGGCGCAGATTCGCGAGTTGCGTCCGCCCGAGCCGTACAAGGGAAAAGGAATCAAGTACGCGGAAGAGACGATCCGTCGCAAGGCCGGAAAGGCTGCGGCGGGCGCATCCGCGAGTTAGGGCTATTCATATGGCTTTCAATCGGGCAATCAATCGTGCGACGCGGCAGACCCGTGTACGGCGCAAGGTGCGGGGATCAGATACGATGCCGCGGCTCAGCATCTATCGCTCGCTGCATCATATCTATGCGCAAGTGATTTCGGACGACAGCGGCAAGACGCTCGTAGCGGCCTCGACGCAGACCCCCGAGCTGCGCGACGCCTTGAAGAGCAAGCGCAACGTGGACGCCGCGAAAAACGTCGGCAAGGCGATCGCGCAGAAATGCCTCGCGAACGGAATCACGCAGGTAATCTTCGATCGCAACGGGTTTCTTTATCACGGTCGGCTCAAGGCGCTGGCCGACGGCGCGCGGGAAGCGGGCTTAAAATTCTGATCGCAAGCATCAATTGCTGAGGCATATTCGTGGCGCAACGCAACAATCGCAGTGGCAGCAGTAATCGTGTGGACCCGCAGGGTCTGGAAATCAAGGAAAAGGTTGTCCACATCAACCGCGTCGCAAAGGTCGTGAAGGGCGGACGCCGCTTCAGCTTCTCGGCGCTGGTGGTGGCGGGTGATCATAACGGAATGGTCGGCTTCGGCTTGGGCAAGGCCAATGAAGTTCCCGAGGCGATTCGCAAGGGCGTCGAGCGCGCCAAGAAGAGCTTGGTCAAAGTACCGCTGCGCGAAGGGACCATCCCACACGAAGTGTTGGGGCATTTCGGCGCGGGCAAGGTCATCCTGAAGCCGGCGGCGGAAGGGACCGGAGTTATCGCGGCCGGTGGAGTGCGCGCGGTCGTCGAGCTGGCGGGAATACGTAACATCCTGACCAAGCGCCTAGGATCCTCGAATCCGCATAACCTGGTGAAGGCGACCCTCGAGGCGCTCAGCCAGTTGCGCAGCATGGAAGAGATCGCGAAGGTTCGCGGACGCTCGCCCGAGCCACAAGCAGCGGCTTAAGGGTATTTGACTGGCTGCCTACCCTCATCTTCTCTCCCTACCGGGAGAGATAAGAGAGAGGGCTGGTGAGCGAAGTACGGAACGAGGATTTAGATGTCCGACATGATTAAAGTTCGCCTCGTCGGCAGCGTGATCAGCACCAAGCGACGAGTGCGTGAAACGGTTAAGGGACTCGGTCTGCATAAGATCGGCAGCGAAAGCACCGTCAAGCGCAGCCCGCAGGTCGAAGGGATGATACGCCGCCTGCAGCATATCGTGGTCGAGGTCAAAGACTAAGATGAACCTCAGTGACTTAAAACCCGCGAAGGGATCGACCTCGAAGCACGTCCGGCGTGGACGCGGAATCGGCTCGGGACTCGGCAAGACCTCAGGCCGCGGACATAAGGGCAAGGGCTCGCGCTCGGGCGGCAATACGCCGCCGACCTACGAAGGTGGTCAGATGCCTTTGGCGCGGCGCATCCCGAAGCGGGGCTTTCGCCGTTTACTCAAGAACAAGAAGCGCCGCGAAGAATTCGTGATTATTAATCTGAAGCAGCTGGCGGACTTTGCCGATGGCGCCACAGTCGATATCGCGGCGTTGGTCGGGAGAAATCTCGCCAAGCCCGGACTCAAGATCAAAGTCCTCGGCGACGGGGAATTGAACATTAAACTGAATGTGCGCGCTGACGCGTTTTCGCAGAGCGCGCGCGACAAGATAGGAAAGGCGGGAGGCACGGCCGAGCTGACACAGCAAGCCGCCACTCCCTAGGTCATGCGGTCGAGCGCTAAGATTAACGCCTGTCGCACAGGCAGCGAGACCAGCAATGCTTGAGGGTTTTTCAGGCGCGTCGCGCATCCCTGAGTTGCGCCGCCGGCTGCTCTTCACGGCCTTGATGCTGGCGGTGTATCGCATCGGAGTCGCGGTGCCGACGCCGGGTATCGACGGGCAGGCGCTTGCGTCGTTGTTCGATGCCGCGCCGGGCACCTTGTTTGGATGGGCGAATATGTTCTCCGGCGGCGCGCTGGAGCGTTTTTCGATTTTCGCCCTCGGCATCATGCCGTACATCTCGGTCGCGATCATCCTCGACCTGCTCAAAGTCGCATGGCCCTACCTCGACGAGCTCTATAAAGAGGGCGAGGCGGGACGGCGCAAGATCACTCAGATGACCCGCTACTTCACGGTGGCGCTCGCGGTGGTCCAGGGCTCGATGATCGCGTACGGACTGGAAAGCGTGCGCGCGCCTTCGGGAGCGCCGGTCGTTTACTCGCCGGGAATCGCATTCATCGCACTGACGGTCATCACGGTCACGGCGGGCTCGATGTTCGTGATGTGGATTGGCGAGCAAATCACCGAACGCGGTATCGGCAATGGCATCTCGCTGGTGATTATGGCGGGAATCGTGGCGCGGCTGCCGAGCGCGATCAGCACCACGGTGCAGTTCGTGCGCGAAGGTGAAATGAGCATGTTCCTGTTGCTCTTCATCCTCGTGATCGCGGTCGGAGTTATATTCGGAATCGTCTATATCGAAACCGCGCAGCGCCGGATTCCGATCCAGTATGCGCGCCGGATGCAGGGTCGGCGGGTTTACGGCGGCCAGAGCTCGCATCTGCCGCTGAAGATCAACTCGTCGGGGGTTATTCCGCCGATTTTTGCATCATCGTTGCTGGTGTTCCCGGCGACGCTGGCGACGTTCATCCCGGCGATCAAAAGCTACGCGGCGTATATCACGCCGGGCAGCCTCGTGTACGACATTATCTACGTCGGCCTGATCGTGTTCTTTTGTTATTTCTACACCGCGGTCAGCTTCAATCCGGCCGACGTCGCGGACAACCTGAAGAAGTACGGTGGATTCATTCCCGGTATCCGGCCAGGACGCTATACGGCTGAGTATATCGATCGCGTACTGACCCGAATCACTTTAGGCGGCGCGATTTACGTCAGTGCCGTATGCGTTTTGCCGACCATCCTCGTGATGCGTTTCAATGTGCCGTTCTACTTCGGCGGCACTGCGCTGCTGATCGTAGTGGGTGTCGCGATTGACACTATCGGGCAAATCGAGACCCATCTGCTGACCCGCAACTACGAGGGCTTCATGAAGCGCGGGCGGGTCAAGTCGCGGAGGACCAGCTAACTTCGTGCGACTGGTGATGCTGGGCCCGCCGGGTGCGGGTAAGGGTACGCAGGCGCGGATGCTGGGGGAACGTATTCATGCCCCGCAGATTGCCAGCGGAGATCTGTTGCGGGAGGCGGTGCGGGACCAGACTCCCCTTGGGCTCCAGGCGCGCAGCTATATGGATAAGGGGTCGCTGGTCCCGGACGAATTGGTGCTTAAGTTAATAGATGCGCGTCTGGATCAGGCTGATGCGAAGTCGGGATTCATTCTGGACGGGTTTCCTCGTAGCGTGCCGCAGGCGGAAGCGCTGGCACGAATGCTCAAACAACGGGGCGAGACGATCTCGCAGGTAATCGCCATCGATGCTCCCGACGAGGAATTGGTAAAGCGGATTTCCGGTCGGCGGACCTGTCGCAATTGCAACGAGATGTACCACATGACCTTCGATCCACCGGCCAAACCGGGCATTTGCAACAAATGCGGCGGGGAACTCTATCAGCGCGATGATGACCATGAAGATACCGTCCGTCATCGTTTGCAGGTGTACGACAACGCCACCAAGCCGTTGCTTGACTATTACGGTAAGGCCGGAATTCTGTCGCAAGTCGACGGGACCGGACGCCCAGACGAGATTTTGGACCGGATCCTGGCAAAACTCCCGGCGGTCGCGAACTAGCATATGATCACGCTGAAGACGCCAGATGAACTTGCGATTATGCGCAAGGCCTCGACCATCGTCGCCGAGATCCTCGAGGAACTCGCGGCAGCAGTGCGTCCCGGAGTTACCACTTTCGAACTCGACAAGTTGGCGGAAGAGTTGACCTACAAGAAGGGCGCAAAACCCGCCTTCAAAGGCTATCAACCGGGCGATGTACCGTATCCCAAGACGCTTTGCGTGTCCGTCAACGAGGAAATCGTCCACGGCATCCCCTCCAGCCGCAAGCTGAAGCAGGGGGATATCGTTGGATTGGACTTTGGCGTGGTTTATGACGGTTTCTATGGCGACAGCGCCCGCACCATTGCCGTCGGTAAGGTATCCGAAAGCACCGAAAAGCTGCTCCGGGTGACGCGGGAAGCTCTCTACAAAGGCATCGAGCAGTGCCGCGAGGGTAATCGGATAAGCGACATCGCCAGCGCCGTACAGTGCCATGCCGAAGGCGCCGGGTTCTCGGTAGTCGAGGAGTTCGCCGGCCACGGCATCGGCAGGCGCCTCCACGAGGATCCGCAGGTGCCGAACTACTTCCGGCGGGGGATGCCGAATCCGCGGCTCAAGGCTGGGATGGTCATCGCGATCGAGCCGATGGTGAATGAAGGCACTCCGCGGCTGCGTATATTGAAAGATGGGTGGACAGCGGTCACCGCAGACGGTAAACTATCCGCCCACTTCGAACATTCTGTCGCTATCACTGACAACGGCCCGGAAATTCTGAGTGAATTGGACCATCATAACTAGGGTGCGCAAATATGTCTAAAGGCGATGCCATTGAAGTACAGGGCAGCGTGCAAGAGGCGCTACCCAACGCTATGTTCCGGGTCACGCTGGATAATGGACACAAGGTGCTCGCGCACATCTCGGGAAAGATGCGCATGCACTACATCAAGATACTTCCCGGCGACAAAGTCACGGTGGAACTGTCGCCGTACGATTTGACTCGCGGAAGGATCACCTACCGGATGCGGTAGTGGAGCTGAAGGATTTTAGAAATGAAGGTCCGGGCGTCGGTAAAAAAGATTTGCAAAAACTGCAAGGTGGTGCGCCGCCAGGGCGTGGTGCGCATCCTCTGCTCCAACCCGCGCCATAAGCAGCGTCAGGGCTAGGAGGTCATAAGATGGCTCGTGTAGCTGGCATCGAATTGCCCAAGAACAAGCGCATGGATATCGCGCTAACGTATATCTATGGGATCGGCCGCACCGCCGCCGTGAAGATTCTTTCCGAGGCCAAGGTGGACGGCGAGCGCAAAACCGACGACCTCTCGGCTGAGGAGCAGGTGCGTATACGTAACGTCATCGATGGCGCCTACAAGGTCGAAGGTGACCTGCGCCGCGAAGTTCAGCAGAGCATCAAGCGCCTGATGGATCTCGGATGTTATCGCGGCCTGCGCCATCGCAAAGGACTGCCGGTTCGCGGCCAGCGCACACATACCAACGCGCGCACTCGCAAGGGACCGCGCAAGATTGTTGCGGGCAAGAAGGCGGCGCCACCGAAGTAAAGAAATCCTACTCTCTGTTCCCCTTCGCTGAAGGGGAAGAGGCGAGGGGTTAGGTTAAAAATAGATGGCTGACGAAAAAGAAACCAAAGAAGCTCCTCAAGCTGAGGCTCCCGCCAAGGCGCCTCGGGCCGAGCGGGCGCAAGGCGCGGGTGGCGCTCCTGCTGCATCGGCTGCGGGCGGAGCCGCTCCGGCGGCCGCAGGCACTCCCGCAGCGGCAGGTGCTCCCGCACCACGGCGGGCGCGACGCGCACGTCGTTCGGTGCCCGAGGGCGTCGCGCATGTGCATGCGACCTTCAACAACACCATCGTGACGATTACCGATCAGCAGGGAATGGTGGTTGCGTGGTCGAGCGCGGGCTCGGTCGGCTTCAAGGGCTCTCGAAAAGGCACTCCCTTCGCCGCGCAGATGGCGGCGGAAGCATGCGCGCGCAAAGCCTCGGAAGTTGGGATGCGCAGTTGTGTTGTCCATGTGAAGGGTCCGGGCGGCGGCCGCGAATCAGCGGTGCGCGCGCTGCAGTCCGCGGGACTCAACGTACTATCGATCAAAGATGTGACGCCGATTCCGCATAACGGATGCCGTCCGCCAAAACGGCGCCGCGTTTGAACGGAGCAAAGGACTAAAGCAAGGTGGCCAGAAACCTGGGTCCAGTATGCCGGCTATGCCGGCGCGAGGGGCTGAAGCTCTTCCTCAAGGGCGAGCGATGCTATTCGGACAAATGCGCGATTGAGCGCCGTAACTATCCGCCCGGGGCGCATGGGCAGGCGCGCACGCGTTTTTCCGAATTCGCGATTCGGCTGCGCGAGAAGCAGAAGGTCAAGCGCATTTATCGGCTGCTGGAAAAGCAGTTCGCGCATTACTTCGAAGTTGCGGAACGGATGCCCGGTATCACCGGCGAAAGCTTGCTGGTGCTGCTCGAGCGCCGGCTCGATAACGTCATCTACCGGCTCGGATTTGCCAGCTCGCTGTCGCAGGCGCGCCAGTTGGTTCGCCATGGGCATTTCGAAGTCAACGGCAGGAAGGTCACGATTCCTTCGTACCTGGTGGCGGTCGGCCAGATGGTCAGCATCACCGAGAAGAGCCGCACCAAGAAGGTCATCGTGGAGGCGCTCGAGATGGCGCAGCGGCGCGGCGTGCCTCCCTGGATTGCATTGGAGCGCGATCAGTTCCGCGGCTCCCTGCGCTCGTATCCGGCGCGTACGGACTTGACGATGCCGATCAGCGAGAAGCTGATAGTCGAGCACTATTCAAGATAAAAGACGGCGACGGCGCGGCTCTCGGGAGGCCTCGATGAACCGCGAAAATCCATCCCGTCAAGAGACGACAAATTATGCAGAATGATTGGCGTGATCTGATCAAACCGAAAGCAGTCGAGTTCGACGAGAAGGAATCCACTGCGACGTACGGGCGGTTCCTCGCCGAACCACTGGAGCGCGGCTATGGCACCACGGTCGGCAACGCGCTGCGCCGTATCCTCCTCTCCTCGTTGCCGGGCTTCGCGATCACAGCCGTAAGGATCAAGAGCGTACTGCACGAGTTCTCGACCATTCCCGGAGTGAAGGAAGACGTCACCGACATCGTGCTCAACCTCAAGGAAGTGCGGCTGCGCCTGCATGAGGGCGACCAGATTACCGCGACGCTCAAGTCCAAGGGCGAAGGCGTAGTCACCGCCGGCGATATCAACGCGGGGCCGAGCCTCGAAGTGCTCACCCCCGGTCAGCATATTGCGACGCTCGACCGCGGCGCCGACCTCGACATGGAAATCGTCATCAAACGCGGCCGCGGCTATGTCACCGCCGAGCGCGGGGGCGAAGACGAGCCAATCGGCACCATCCGCCTTGATGCGGTTTTTTCGCCGATTCGGAAGGTTAACTTCACCGTGACCAATGCTCGGGTCGGCAATCGCACTGACTACGATCGTCTCGCGCTGGAAATTTTCACCGACGGCTCGATCTCGGCTCGCGATGCGCTCACGTACGCGGCGCGAGTGGCGCGCGATCAGATGTCCATCTTCGCGGGCGTCGAAGAAGAGGTCGAAACTCCCGGCGGGCAGATCGAGGCCGGCGCGCAGGAAGCTCGACCGACCATCAATGAGCTGCTCTATCGGCCGGTCGAGGGACTGCCGATCTCGGTGCGGGCGTTCAACGGGCTTCAGAATGCCGATATCAAGTACATCGGCGAGCTGGTTCAGCGCACCGAGCAGGACATGCTCAAGATCAAAAACTTCGGCCGCAAGTCGCTTAACGAAATCAAGGAAGTGCTGGCCGATATGGGGCTCTCGCTGGGGATGCGGCTGGAAAACCTGCCGGCCCGCAGCGAACTCGACAAGATGTGGGAGGAGCAGGAGCGCCGCGAATCCACCTGACCATTCTCCTCTCCCTCAGACCTCACCGGGCGCAGTAACGCCACCCTCTCCCTTCAGGAGAGGGAAAAAGGAAAGAGGACAACTTTGGAGGGAGAGGACGCGAGGCAACATTCAAGTTGCTCAGCGGGTGAGGGTGCTGCGGGCGCCACCAAGCTCACCCGGCGCAGTAGCGCCACCTTCTCCCTAAAGGGAGAGGGAATAAGGAAAAGGACAACTTTGTAGATGCGTCATCTTAATCTCGGAAGAAAACTGAACCGGACCAGTGCCCATCGCAAGGCCCTGTTCAAGAACATGTTCCTCGCGCTGGTGAAAAGCAGCCGCATCACCACTACCGACCAGAAGGCTAAGGAACTGCGCCGTTTCGCCGATCGGATGGTGACGCTGGGAAAAAAGGGCGACCTCGCGGCACGACGCCGTGCGTTCGCCTACCTCCAGTCCCATCAGGCGGTGAAGAAACTCTTCGATGAGATCGCGCCGCGCTACAAAGATCGCGCGGGTGGATATACCCGGGTCGTGAAGTTCGGCTTCCGCCGCGGTGATGCTGCCCAGCTCTCGATCATCGAGTTCACTGGCCTCGAAGAGAAGGCGCCGTCGAGGAAGCGGCCTCGGCGCAAGAAGGAAGGCGCGGACGAACACGCCGGCCATCAGCACGCCGCCGCGAGCGCCTAGTCGGCAACATACGCAACGCACCAAAGGCCCGCGCATCGCGCGGGCCTTTTTCTTTGGACGTTCAACAGCAATTCACGAAATTTCCTTCTGGATTGACACTGCTCCGCTATCCCATGCTAAGGCCTATTGAAGAATGTCAAAGCCGTCACGTCTCAATCCTGTGCTTTCGGACGAGAACAGCTTTCTTCTCCGCGTGTTGGGAGAAGCTCCGGCCAGATTGTGGGTGAAGGACGCCAGCGGCCGCTATGCCTATGTGAATTCCGAGGTGACGCGAATTCTCGGCGTTACGCGCGAGAAATTTATCGGTTCGACCGACGAGGAGTTATTTCCTACCGTCGGTCATGTCTACTGGCGCAAGGATCAGCATGTTCTTTCGACCGGACAGCCCCTGGTGACCACCGATCAAGTCGAGCAGAATCGGTTTCTCTTTTGTCTCCGGTTTCGTCTCGATCTCGATGGCGAACCGCATGTGGTCACGCTCGGCGTCGATACCACTTCGCATATTTCCGCGCTGATGGGATTTCTCAGTCTTCAGGAACAACTGTTTCGCAACGAGCGGATGCGATCGATCGGCGAGATGGCATCCGGCCTCGTCCACGATTTGAACAACAATCTGAATGTCACCAGCTTGCGGCTGCGGGTTCTCCGATCGAAAGCAGGCCCGGAGCTGCTACCCGATGTGGACGCGCTCGCGCGTTCCATCGAGGCCGCCACTGAGCGAGTGCAAAATGTCCGCGAATATGTGACCTCGCGCAGGGATGAAAATCCGTCTCTAGCCCACCCCGAGGAAGTGCTGACTGCGGCGATCGATATGGTGGATTTTCTGATCGAGCGGACCCCGACCACCAATGGCGGAATGATTCGAATCGTGCGGCGTGCCACCGACGACATACCGCAGGTGTCGGTGCTGCCGAATCAGCTAAAGCATGTGATCGCAAACCTGCTGCTCAATGCTCGCGATGCGATGCCCGACGGTGGTGATCTTACCCTCGAAACTCGGCGGACGCCGTCCTCGGTCGAGATCTGCGTGGCGGATGAGGGCACCGGAGTCCCCAACGACTTGATGAGCAAAATCTTCGAGCCTTTCTTTACCACCAAGCCCACCGGCAACGGCTTGGGTCTTTCGATGGCCCGGGACGTCCTGTCGAGGATGCGCGGCAATATCACGGTCGCCAATCGAACTCCGCGCGGCGCTGAGTTCATCCTCAGCATTCCGTTGGCGTCAGACCAAACTTGAAAACTTCGCTTCCCGACAAAACGTCGAAAAAGATTTCCACCAGTTAGAATCCTTCGACAACCAAATCCGCATTCCGATGTGGCGCGAGGTGTTCGAGGTACCAGTCTTCCGCGGATATCCAGCGATCCATCCATGAGGTGCTGGGCTGCCTGCGCGACAACATCCGACGTATTCTTTCGTTGCGTGGAGTTTCGATGAAAATGGTGACATCGATCAGTGACCGCAACTCCGGTCGTGTGGAGAAAACGCCTTCGACGATCACGATCTCGCGAGGCTCGACCTCGATCCATTCCGCGAGGCGGTCGGTCCCCCAGTCGTAGCGCTGACAACGCGCGCGATTTCCTCGGCGCAAAGGCGTCAGCACTTCATCGCCAAGGCGCCGCCAGTCGAAGTAGTTCTCATACGCTTCTTGGGGAGTCAGCCCCGAATACTGCGCGCCGGTCAGCGGACGATAGAAGTCATCGCAGCTGGCGATTGCGACTTGTCCGGCGAGTGCCTCGCTGATGCCGCACGCGAGGGTGGACTTCCCGGCGCCGCCGAGACCATCGATGCCGACGATGAGCCGCCCGTTGGTGCGCCGCTCATCTAAAATCGCGCATGCCGCGCGCACAGCGTTGGCGGGAGTCATGGTAGTCTGCTAGAGCGATTCGGCGATCTTCGCGCGCAGCGCCATGTGCGCGGCCTTGAAGCCCGACAGGATGCCGTCCTCGAAATTCCAGCCCGAATCGGCGATGAGGTCGGGGAAATCGTGCGGATTGCGGATATCCTCCGAGCTGAGTCCGGGATGAATCTGATTGGCCAGGTCCAGGACTTTTTTTTCCTGCAAGGCGATAAGCTCCAGCATCAGCGTATCGACCGCGCCGAGGGTCTCGCGTGTGAATGCCGCCATCGTCAGAATCCTATTCCTAAGCGCTCCTGCCGAAAATGTTCCCGGTAGTCAGCGCTAGCGGTTCGGGCGACTTACATTGAAATGTGAGGGCTTGCGTAGACGGCCCGGATGCCTAATGCTTCCTGACTAGGGTCGTGAGCTATTTTGCGAAACAAAGCCACTATCGTAAACCGCGAATTACCAAACGAAGCCAAATAACCCTTGATAACTCAGCGTCTTCGCTATTATTTCGCCCACGAATCGAGCCGATTTCGGCTCCGAGGATCACCATCTGATGGCAACTGAACTGACCAAGCCGGAAAAGTTTTTCCAGAAGCGGTTCGGCATGAACGAGCTGGCCTTCGAGCAAATCTTAGGCACCGCCCTCGAACGCAAGGCCGACTATGCCGACCTCTATTTCGAGTATCGCAATGCCGAGGCTCTCGCGCTCGAAGAATCGATGGTGAATCACACCAGCAAGAGCGTCAGCCAGGGCGTCGGCGTGCGGGTCTGCGCCGAGGATCGCACCGGCTACGCCTACTCGGATGAGGTAACCGTCGATCGCATGAAGATAGCGGCCGAGGCGGCGCGCGCCATCGCCGACACTCGCACGCGCGAGGTCGCTCCGGTTCAGGTCGGCGGCGTGGTGCGGCGGCACAATCTTTACGAGCTTGAGAGCACGCCTTTGGAAATTCCAGTCGAGGAGCGGGCGAAGCTGCTTTACGAAATCGACAAAATTGCGCGCGCCTATGATCCTCGCGTCAAGAACGTGATGGCATCGTTTGTTGCCGAGCAGAAGCTGGTGATGATCGTCACCAGCGAGGGCAAAATCGCCGCTGACACCCAGCCGCTATGCCGCCTGAACGTCAGCGTGATTGCCGAAGAGGGTACGCAGCGGCAGATGGGCAGCTTCGGCGGCGGAGGCCGCGTCGAATGGCGCTATTTCCTCGAAGGCGAAAAATGGCGCGATTACGCGAAAGAGGCGGCGCGCCAGGCGATCGTGAATCTCGGCGCCGTCGATGCTCCAGCCGGCGAGAGCATCGTGGTGCTTGCGCCAGGATGGCCCGGAATCCTGCTTCATGAAGCTATCGGCCATGGGCTGGAAGGCGATTTCAATCGTAAGGGCACCTCGGCGTTCGCTGGAAAGATTGGACAGCGGGTCGCCAGCGAATTCTGCACCGTCGTTGACGACGGCACCATCGCGAGCCGCCGCGGTAGCCTCAATGTCGATGATGAGGGCACCCCGACCTCGCGTACCGTGCTTATCGAGAAGGGCATCCTGCGCGGCTACATGCAGGATCGAATGAACGCCAAGCTGATGAAGATGGAGGCGACCGGCAATGGCCGGCGCGAGAGTTTCGCGCATGCCCCGATGCCTCGGATGACCAACACGTTCATGCTCAACGGCGACCACGATCCGAAGGACATCATCAAGTCGGTGCCGCGCGGGCTCTACGCGGTCAGCTTCGGCGGCGGCCAAGTCGATATTACCAACGGCAAGTTCGTGTTCTCCGCGAGCGAGGCCTACCTCATCGAAAACGGCGAGGTGACCAAACCGGTCAAGGGCGCGACCCTTATCGGCAACGGTCCCGATGTGCTCAAGCGGGTGACGATGGTGGGCAATGACCTCGAGCTCGATTCGGGGATCGGAACGTGTGGCAAAGACGGGCAGTCAGTGCCGGTCGGCGTCGGCATGCCAACCATTCGTATCGATGGAATCACTGTCGGCGGAACCGGCAATTAAGGTCCAGAGAAGTAAATGGCGGAATTAGATCTGAAGCTTGCCGAATGGGCTCTTGGCGTAGCGAAAAAAAGTGGCGCCACCGCGGCGGAAGTGTTGCTTGTCAGCGGCGAGTCGCTGGCGGCGGGTGTGCGGCTCGGCGAGGTGGAGAAGCTCAAGAGCTCGCGCGAGCGGCGTCTTGGCCTGAGGGTTTTTGTCGGACAATCGTCCGCAACGTCGTCGACCGCAGAGATCGAAGGAGACTCGCTCAAGGATTTCATCAAGAGCACGGTCGACCTCGCGAAACTGACCGCCCCCGATCCATGGTCGGGGCTTCCCGATCCTGCGCTCCATCCCAAGTCGTTTCCCGACCTGGATCTCGCGGACAACACGCATCGCATAATCGAGGCGACCAAGGCGCTGGAACTGGCGCGGATCGCGGAGAAGGCGGCACTTGGCAGCGATCCGCGCATCAAGAATTCCGAGGGCGCCGAATTCGATTCGGGCACCTATCGGGTAATTTTCGCGAACAGCCAGGGCTTCGCGGGCGAGTATGCGGGGACCAACTATCATCTCGGCGTCGCGCCGATTGCGCAGGACGAGAGCGGGATGCAGACCGGCTACTGGTACACCTCGAACCGGATGTACGGGAAGCTGGATGATCCGGAGTCGATCGGGAAGAAGGCGGCTGAGCGCGCGCTGCGAAAACTTGGTGCGCGAAAAATCATTACCACTCGCGTTCCGATCGTCTTCGATCCGCAGATGGCGGCGGGGTTGGTTCATACCATGGCAAGCGCGGCCTCGGGCCCATCGCTATATAAAGGAGCTTCCTTTCTGGTAGGGAAACTTGGTCAAAAAGTAGCATCAGCAAATGTGACTCTGGTCGATGACGCTCGCATGCCCGGTGGGCCGGGCTCCAAACCTTTTGATGGTGAAGGACTGCCGACCAATCGCAAGAACCTGGTGGAAGAGGGTGAGCTGAAGACCTATCTGCTCGACAGCTATTCGGCGCGCAAGCTGAATCTCGCGCCGACCGGCAATGCCTCGCGCTCCGTCGGTTCGCCACCGGGAGTGAGCACCACGAACTTCTCGCTCGTGCCGGGCAACTACACTCCCGAGGAGATCATTCGGTCGGTCAAAGAGGGTTTATACCTCACGGAACAGATCGGTTTCGGTGTGAACATGGTGACTGGCGATTACTCGCGCGGCGCCGGCGGCATTTGGATCGAGAACGGCGAGCTGACCTATCCCGTCCAGGAGGTTACCATCGCGGGAAATCTCAAAGAGATGTTCAACTCGATCGAGATGATCGGAAATGATCTCGTGTGGCGATCGTCAACCACATCGCCCACCATCAAAATCGCCGAGATGACTATCGCGGGGGCATAGGGATGCGCGCCTCGCGCTGGACAACCATGTTGTTCGCAGTGGCGTTTTTCTTCCCGCCGAAGGCCGCGCCAATCCGCCACCTGCCATCAGCGGGGCGATGAGATGCGGCATCAATGGCTACGGCTGGCCACTCTCGGTCAATGATGCGCCTATCGGAGGATGAGACCGCACCCAATTGCCATCGCGATCCTCTTGTCGCTCCTGGTCGGAAATGGGTCGATGAAGTCGGCCACGGCGGCATCATCTAAGGACACTATTGTTGGGGTTGCGCTGTCGCCGGCGCATTTCCCATATTTCTCGGACCACGATTTCCAGGTCTTCTTCGATGAGGCCGCGCAGATCGGGAGCCATGTCACCTGGATCTTCCAATGGGGCTCGCCGCCGCCCTCGGGATCATTCGCCGTCGTTCAGGGCTGGACAAAACAACGCGGCCTCAAGTTTCAGCTCTGGCTAAGTCCGACCACACTATCCAATGATCGGAAGGAACCAGACCTGCCAAAATCGCTGGCGGGCAAGGGCTTCGCAGACCCCGAGGTTCGCCGCACGTACATCGATGAGGTCATGGAGCTGGCAGAGCTGAAGCCGGATATTCTCGGCCTCGCAACTGAGATCAATTTCCTCATGCAGAATCCAGGCGAGTTCGCGTCGTTTGTGAGCCTCGCGCACGAGGCATATACAGCGGTGAAAAAGAAGCATCCGCAGCAGACGATGACTATTAGTTTTCAATGGGAAGTGATGCGCGCGCATCAGCAGTTAGAGATGCTCAAACAGTTCGCGGACTGCGTCGATATCTACTCTTTCACCAGCTATCCCGATGCGTTCGGGGATCCCTCCAAAGCGAAGGTGCCCGATGACTACTACTCCTCGGTGCGCGAATATCTTCCGAGCCAGCGCATCGCGATTTCCGAGATCGGATGGAGCTCCGCGTCACCCTCCAGCGAAGAAATTCAGGCGGCGTTTTTTTCGCGCCTTCCGGAGTTCACGCACGGCGCGAGATTCGAATTCGTCACACTTGCGCTGTTGCACGATGTGTCATTGTTTCGAGGCGAGCTGGAACGTCTCAATCATGTCGGCGTTCGTACTATTGATGATGCGCCCAAAAAAGGTTGGGATGTGATGCTGAATCTGCCAGCACTGCATTAAGGAGTATTCGAAATGGACCGCGCCAAGCTGATCGATCTGACGCGACGCTTCACCGACGCCTTCAATCGCAACGACCTCGATGCGGTGATCGCGTTTTTCTCCGACGACGGCGTCTATGACGAGTTCAACGGCAAACGCAACCGCGGCAAGGCCGCGATACGCGCGGCCTTCGCGCCGCAATTCAGCGGCGCGTTCGGAAAGATGGAGTTCCTCGAAGACGACCTCTTTGTTGATGCTGAAGCCAGTAAGGCGATGATCAGTTGGCGATGCACGCTCTCCATCAATAGCAAGCCGACCTCATGGCGCGGATTAGATCTGCTTCTTTTTGTCGATGGGTGGGTCATTTCGAAGCACACCTACGCGAAGGCGAGGGTTCCGCTCTTCGAAGATCGTTGGAGCACCGCGGGCGAATAGCAGCCCTGCCAGTTTCCTAACCATCGCGCCCGTTTTGTCAGCACCGGGTCGCTGACCATTGCCACGGTTCCGGTCCAAAATTTTCGCGAAAACGCGAAAGCCATCGCAAAACGCGATTTCTTCGCCGCGATTGCCAAAGACTCTTGTGTACATACCGATCGGTATGTACTGGCACCTCGATTGCACACTAAATGGTCGGTTATTTTTGCGGGGCGGAGATGCATGGTGCTTTCCTTTCGGGGACAATTATTTGTGGTGGATGACTTGCCGCGAAGGTCCGGTCCCGGACACTCGCATCGCAGTTTGCCGCGTCCAGAAGTTGTAGCGGACGATCGTAATCTCGCTCTCGATATCAATCGCACAAGTTCCGGGTCAGCGCAGTTTCACCGATCGCACATTTTCTCGGCGCGAGGTCTTTCTCTTCCGCGGAATCGCTACGGCGAAACGCGAGTGGAGTCGGAAGCAAAATTGACAAACAACATATCGAATCGAACCAGCGCGACTGCCACGATTGGACTCTGGGGACTGCTTGCATTCGTCGCAGTCCTCTTCGCAACTCCGGCTAAAGCGGTCGTCTTCGACATCGGCGGCCCTGACGGTCCCGCTGGCGTCAATATGAATACCACCTCCGGCCTGTATGCGAGTGGACGCGATGAAGTCGCGACGCTGATTGCGCAGCTTGGAGCGGTCGCGCCCGGCGGAGATGTCTTCGAAGACCTTGGCGTACCATCCATTTCTCCGGAAGGAGACGTGGTGTTCGGCGCGGAAACAGTGGGTCAGGATGATCAACCGCGCTGGGATATCTATCGCGCGAATGTCGGCGCGCCGGGCAACCTGCGCATCGTCCGCATCCTCGACGGAGCAACCACGGACAATGGTTGTCATCCAAAGTTCAAAGTTGATCCGTATCCGGTGGCAGGTGGCGATGGAGTGGTTGCGTTTCTCGCGCCCGAGGCCTCGGGGCATGATGCGGTCTTCCGCTATCAGAATGGCCGTCTGAGTTGCGTGGCCAAAGTCGGCGATCGCACCGCGCAAGGTCACACCCTGAAGCTTTTGTATTTCGGCAGCGCCGATATTGCCGGCGACGGCGCGATGGCCTTCCTTGGTCGCGTCGAGGATTCCGGGTCCGATAAGGCTGTGCTGATAAGCGTGGACGAGAATTCCTCGATGCATGAAGTCGCGCGCGAAGGAGATCGCGCTCCCGGCGGAGGCAGCTTCGGTCCGAGTTTCGGCCGGCCTGCGATCGTACATTCGAGCTTCGGAAACATGATTGGATTCACCAACCGCGATTCTTCGTCTGACGCCGCGTATGTGAGCAATGGCGGGCGAGTGTCGCGAAGCTTCCGCACCGGAACGCCTACCACGCTCGGCGTGCTGACTTATATCTCCGACGGTCGGCCTGGATTGCTGTCCGATGGGACTCTCATCATCAGCGGCGCGTCGAAGGATCGGTCCGCGGTTTTTAAGGCCAAGGATGGCGAGCTGACCGCGATCAAGCGCGAGGGCGACCTGACACAGTTCGGCACGCGGCTGAAGGCTTTCGTCGATCCTTCAGTCACCTCGTCGGGGCTGGTGTATATTGGTGGTCACGATGATACCGGTGAGGGGCATCTGTTCGTCTTCGAATCCGGCGCCGGTCTCCCGATCCCGCTCGAATCGAGTGCGGACACCTCGGCATCAGGTCGCTGGATGCCGCCGTTTTTTCCAGGGAGTCTCGCGGTGAATCAGCGCGGTGATCTGGCCGCGCTCGGGGCCGCGCCGAATTGCGACGCCGCGAAACTGCGCACGGTCATCTTCGATTGGTAGACCTCAGGGGCGCTCTTCCGCCGGGTCAGGATTGACCATATCGGGGAGCTTGAAGCTGGGGGGCGGGGTAGCATCGACGAGCGCGAGCAGGCTGTCGCGACGGGACGTCAAAAGATCTTTCAGTTGTTGTCGCTGCTTGTCGTCCAGGGTCAGGTCTTCGCTGAGATGCTCGAGGGTGGGGCGGTAGATGACCATCGAGACAAAAATCGGACCCATTCCAGGCGCGCATCCAGGCAGAGGATCAGGAAAGCTCGCCAGCCGCTTGGTAATCGTGTCGAGTTTCTGTTTCTGCTCGGGTGTCAGGATCGCGTCGAATGAGGTCCGAAAGCGCTGCTCGATGGCGTCGACCTTCTGCTGAAAATCCGCGATCTGCGGAATGATTCCTTCTATCTGGGTGCGAAGCTCTTGTGGGCTCACAGGTTGATGTCCGTTGGCGCCGGTTCCGCCGATGAACCACGGCTGGCGGCGCGGCGCAGGCGCCGGAGCAACCGCCGCTCCGGGACGCTGAAATTCCCCCATCGGGCCGACCGGGGGCGGAGGAACCGGGCGCGATCGCTGCGTCCATACTCCTACGAAAAGTCCCGCCACAAAGAGCGCGACCGTAGCGAGTACGACCAGGACGTTTCCCCTCATATAGATTCCTCGAGCACCCTTATCTGTTCCGCGGTCGTGGTCCAGTTTTGCAGATTTTGCTGCTGCGCATATTGGGTCTGAATCCAGTGCATCGATACCGCGCCGGTAACGCATAGCGCGCCGGTGATCGCGACCAGGCGCAACCTGACGGCGAGGCTCGCGCGACCGGCGTTCTGCCGGGCCTCGTCGATGACTAGCCGCGCAAAGTTGGGCGGCAACTGGGTCCGGGCGTAGCGGCGCTGATGTTCTACATAAAGCGATTCAATCTTCATCGGCGGTCCTCTGTCGAAGATATTCCCGTGCACGAAACAGCCGCGATTTCACCGCGCTGACACTGCTGTGGGTGATTTCGGCCAGTTGTTCGTATGACCAGTCATTCTCCGCGAGCAGGAGAATGAGCTCTTTCTGATTGGGCGGCATGCCCTCGAGGGCGGCGCGAAACGACTCGATCCGGCTGTCGCCGCGAGGCGCCTCGGCGATCTGCTCATGCTTGGGCTCAAACGGCACGAACATGCGCCATAGGCGTTTGCGGCGCAGGGAGTCCATCGCCACATTGCGCGCGATGCGAAACAGCCACGCCTCGAAGCTATCGGGATTCTTGAGGCCTGGTAGGGCGGAGATCATCTTGATGAAAATGTCGTGGCAGAGATCCTCGATCGCGTCATCGCGGCCAATCAGCGAGTAGACAAAGCCCGCGATGCGGTCCTGATAGCGCGTAATCAGGATCTCCAGCGCTGCTTCGGATCCGTCTTGAGCTCGCCGAATCAGCGCGGCCAGGTCTTCGACTTCCGGACTGATCTCAGCCACCCTCGACACTTATCTTGGAGAGACGAAGCAGCTTGAGAAAAGTTGCGCAAAAAAGCGGCATCCCCGACTCGTCCATATCTCCAGAGTAGCTGCGACATAGGGACTAATAGAATGCCTATAGAGCAGTTTTCGCCGCGCCATCTTGCGCTTCGCGAACAAGGGGAGGGGGAGGCCCTCGTCAATGTAAACTCGTTTGCGAAACGGGGGGCTATTTCGCGAGCGAGGGAGGAGGAACGAGGGCCTCCCAGCTTTCATGTCTTTTGCACTTTCATAACTATAGACGCGGCTCATCGGCGAAAGTTGCGCGGGGGTCGGAACATCCGAGCAGAATCAATGGACGAAATCCGTTCGAACCGGCGCCAAGACGACTGCTCCTACAATTTGTTGCTAAATGATCTGAACGAGAGCGTCGTGGCGTCACCCTGCCGGTGGCGCATGCCGACGAAGCGGGCTACTAGTCGCTACTATGGAAAAATATGATCTCTTCATCGTAAGACCTTCGATTGGTTTGATCGCTCGTATTTTGTTCACGCTAATTTTCTTTCTCTCCGGCATAACTCATTTTACCGATCTGAATTCCTACGTGAGGCTGATGCCGGCGGCAATTCCATTTCGTGCGTTCTGGGTAATCATCTCGGCGATCGTCGAGCTGCTCGGCGCGGTTCTCATTCTTTTCAATTACCGTCCACGATTAGGCGGATGGCTGATAGTTCTGTTTCTCATCCCGGTGACTATAGTTGTCCATGGTACCGCGATGGTTTCCGATCCCGACCCGGTCATGCGAGCGATCAATGTTTCGTTCTTCCTCAAGGGTCTGGCAATGATTGCGTGCGCCTTATTCATCACACAATTCGGAGTAAAGGCCGTGGCCGAATTATGATCATGATCACCGAGCTAGCCCTTTAAGAGTGAGAATCGACCTACCCCCTATTGCCAAATGGCCTCTGCTGCTGTTTAGTCAACTAACTGTAAAGATCAAACTCTCCGGAGGATAAGGACAGTGGACCTGGAAAAAATTGTGGCGGAGTTGAAGAGCGAGATGGATCGAATCGGGAGAGCTATAGGACTGCTCGAAACGCAGGAAGCTCCTAAACGCAGAGGCCGACCACCGGGTTCGGCGGCGGCCAAAGCTTCTAAAAATCCGGGCCGCCAAGGACTCACGCCGGCCGGAAGAAAGCGCCTCTCAGAGATGATGAAAAAACGCTGGGCTGAGCGACGGATGAAACAGGCCTGACAATTCGCCGCTATGGGGTGATCACCACCGGCTCGTTGGCGGCGATAAATCGAAGCATCAAACTTTGGAGCTCGGTCGCGTAAGGACCGTAGAGAATCGCGGTACCATGCGCGTCACCCGGGTAGACTTCCAGTGACTTTGGGGCGGTTGCCAGCTTGTAGAGGATCTCAGGCTGGCCCGCAACCAAAGGGTCATGGGCGGAAGTAACGAGCAGGATCGGCGCGTGAACCAGATGAATTACCGGTTCGACATTGAGACCTCCAAAGCTGGTAGGAGTGGAAATCAGGATTAGGCCTGCCACCTGCTCATGCGCCGCCACCAGAATCGCGGCCTCGGAACCAAGGCTGGCGCCTGCAATGAAGATGCGGGAGACCCGTGGCCGCAAGAATTGGTAGGCCGCCAGCAGGTCCCGGTCGGCGAATTCCGTTCCCGACTCACCCTCCGATTCGGTGAATCCGCGAAAGTCGAACGTCAAGGCCTGGTAGCCATGCGATGCGAGCACGCGCGCAAAATCGGTCCAATCCGACTGATCCGCCGGATACATATGCGCCAGGATTACCCCGGTCGAGCCCCGCCCGTACAAATGTCCACGCAGCAGCACATCATCCGATGTGATAAAGGACACGTGCTCTCCGCCAAGGTCCTGAACGCTTCGCTGCGGATTGAAAAAACATCCACCAACGGTGGCCGTCAGGGCCGACAACACAAGCGCCCAAACAACTCCTCGGGCCCGACAACCTACTCGCATTGAGACACTGCTCACCGTCCGTACTTGGCAATGGCGGCTAGCAGGCGGTCATGGGGAACGGCATGAATCGTCCGGCCGTCAATCCCAGACATCGTTTCGGCGGCTATCAGTGCATTGATTATCGCTTCTTCGGTCGCCTGTACCGCGGCGGCGAAGATGGGATCCATTGCGGCGTTAGGCAGCATCTTTACCGATTGAACCGAATGGGCTGGTTTACTCGCCGAATCAGCAGTCGAGAACGCGATGAAGATATCGCCGGACCCGTTGCCTGACACGCTACCCGTGCGCGCAAGTCCCATCGTAAGTCGTCGCGCGACTCTCTTGAGCTGGTGCGGCAACAGCGGCGCATCAGTCGCCGCGACTATGATGATGGAGCCTGACTCTCGCGTGGACCTATAGCTCGCGGGTGTCAGTTCGCGGCCGACGGGCACTCCCGCAATAACTAACTCGCCGGCGCGTCCGCAGTTGAGCTGGACCAGGATGCCAATCGTGTATCCACCCTCAGTGCGCGAGAGCTTTCGCGAGGACGTTCCGCTTCCTCCTTTCCAGCCATAGCCGATCATCCCGGTTCCACCACCCACATTACCCTCGGCAACCGCGCCTGCACGCGCCGAATCGAGCGCCGCCCACGCGTCATCCTTGGTGACATGAAAACCGTTTATGTCGCTCAGAAACCCATCGTAAGTCTCTGCCACCACCGGCAGCGACCATGGCTGGATCATTACGCCATGGCGAACTTGCCATTCGATTACCGCGTCGCGCACCACGCCAACACTGTGAGTGTTGGTAATCATTATAGGTGTTGATAGGTCTCCCGATTCTTCAATCCAGGTGGTGCCGGTCATCTCGCCGTTACCATTTTGCGAGAACCATCCAGCGAAGACCGAAGATCCCTCGCGCTTTCCGCGCGGCAGGATGGCGGTTACGCCCGTGCGCACCGGGCCGAGACCTGCGACCAGTTTTCCCTCCCCGCGAATGATTGTTTGATGACCGACTTCCACCCCGGCCACATCGGTAATCGCATTTAAGCTGCCGGGCGTGCCCTCAAAAGGAATTCCAAGCTCTCTCGCGCGAGGCTTTGGCTTCGTGCTCGGTTTCGGTTGCCGTAATCTTTTCATCGCGCCCACAGATAGCCGACCCGATCTCGAAGTGATAGAGGAAATTCTTCAGGCAGGGAGACATCTCATATGGCGAATCTTCTGGACGGCAAAAGCGCGATCATAACAGGCGGTGGGTCCGGAATCGGACGAGCCGCCGCGGCGATTTTTGCGCGCGAAGGTGCGCGCCTGGTTATCGCGGATGTTGCCGAGCAAGGCGGTCGTGAAACCGTCGAGATGATTCGCGGGAAGGGTGGCGAGGCGCAGTTTCATCGATGCGATGTTGCAAAGGCCGGTGACGTCGACGCGCTCGTCGCAGCCGCGGTGAAAGCTTACGGGCGGCTCGATTGCGCATTCAACAACGCCGGGATCGGCGGCGCGCAACGCCGAACCGCGGATTACGAAGAAGATGAATGGGATCGCATCATGGCGATCAACCTCAAGGGCGTGTGGCTTTGCATGCGTGCCGAGATTCGCCAATTCCTCGCGCAAAAGTCGCCCGGCGCGATCGTCAATACCGCATCGGCCGCGGGACTGGTCGCGTCACATTCGATGCCGGCCTACACCGCCGCGAAGCATGGCGTGGTCGGCCTGACCAAATGTGCGGCGATCGAATACGCGCGGACCGGAATTCGCATCAATGACGTTTGCCCCGGCGTCGTCGACACGCCGCTGGTTGCCGACATGATTGCGCAAGTGCCGAAGCTCGCAGGACGGTTGGACCAGGTCGAACCGGTAGGCCGCAAGGCACGTCCCGAGGAAATCGCGGAGGCAGTCGCATGGCTCTGCTCGGATCGTGCATCGTTTGTGACCGGTGCGTCGGTCTCGGTTGACGGCGGCATCACCGCGCAATAGCCGATGGCCGCGCTCATCGATCCGTTTATCGAGGCCTGGGAGCTGCGCGAGCTGGTTCGCACGGGCGAGTTGCATCCGCGCGAGGTCGCGGAATTTTTCCTCGCGCGCATCGAGCGGGTCAATCCTACGCTCGGCGCCTATATGACGGTGCTCGCCGACCGCGCGCTCGCCGACGCCCGTTCGATCGAAGCTTCGCGTCAGAACGCATCGCAGCTTGCGCTGTTCGGGATTCCTTATTCATTGAAAGATCTGACGCCGACGAAGGGGATCGTCACCACCATCGGCTCGGCGAACTTTGCCAACTCGATTCCTCCCGAAGATGCGGAAATCGCGACCCGCATGTTTCGCTCCGGCGGCATCTTTCTCGGCAAGACCAGCACGCCCGAATTCGGCGGACGTCCCACGACCGAAGGCGGCTTATGCCCGATCGCGCGCAATCCGTGGAGCCTCGATCATAATGCCGGCGGGTCCAGCGGTGGCGCGGCCGCGCAGGTCGCCGCGGGCCTGGGACCACTCGCGGAGGGCAGCGATGGTGGCGGCTCGATTCGCGGACCTGCATCAAATTGCGGCGTGGTCGGACTGAAACCATCGCGCGGCCGACTGAGCTACGCGCCACATCGCGGCGAGGCCTGGGGCGGGTTTGCGACGCGCGGCCCCATCGCACGAACGGTGCGCGACGTCGCGGTGATGCTCGATGTGCTCGCGGGACCGGTCGTCGGCGATCCTTACTGGGCGCCGCCTCCATCGCGACCATTCGTGGAGGCGGTGGGAATCGTGCCGCGCAATCTGCGCATCGCGATGATCGCTACCAGCGCGCTGGGAGAGAACGATCCTGACGTCACCGCATCGTTCGATTCGGCATGCAAAACGTTGGGAGAGATGGGTCATCGCCTCGAGGCAGTTGATCTGGATCCCGGTGCGATGCTGCGAGACTGCGCGCGAACGCTGATATGCGTCGGCATCGCGGCGATTCCGATCCAGAATATGGCGACCGTCGATCCCGTGCTGCGCGAGATGTATGAGCATGGGCGCAAAGTAAGCGCCGCCGAGTACGTCAACCTCGTGGCCGTGATGCACAATATCGCGCGCACGATCGTGCAGCGGCTCGATCCTTATGACGCGTTGGTGACGCCGACGATGACGAAGCCGGCGATGCGCAACGGCACCTTTCCCTCGCGTCCGGAGCGCTATCTCGATGAGCTATGGACCTGGATCGCGTTCGAGTATCCGTACAATGCGACCGGGCAGCCCGCCATCACGCTGCCCGCGGGATTCTCAAGCGAGGGATTGCCGACTGGGCTACAAATTGTAGGTCGTCCGAATGGCGAGTTTGATTTGTTGTCGCTGGCCGCGTCGTATGAGTCAGCGCGTCCGTGGAAGCATCTGCGGCCGCCCGCATTCGACGATGCGTCCGTCACGAAGTAGGTTGATTCGATGAAGGCTATCGATCCAGCGAAAATCGAGGATTACCACGCGCACATCTACTACGACGTCGAAACACGAAAGTCCGCGGCGCGGCTACGCGGCATGATCGAGCGCAACTTCCCAGTCGAGATGGGACGCTGGCGCGATGAGCCGGTCGGGCCCCATCCGCAATCGATGTACCAGGTCAAATTCGCGACCGCGGAATTCAATCGCATCGTGCCATGGCTGATGTTGAATCGCCGCGGGTTCGACATCCTCGTGCATCCCAACACCGGTGACGCGTACGAGGATCATGCGACTCATGCGCTATGGCTCGGCAAGAAGCTGAAGCTACGCCTCCAGTTCCTGCGCAATCTTCCGAAGCATTAACTGCCAAGCGCTAACTGTGCATCAGCGATTGAGATCCGGGATGACGTGCTTGCCGATGAGCTCCATGCTGCGCGTTATTTTGTGGTGTTCGAGGCCGCCGAACTGCACCCAGGTCAGCATCTGATCGACGCCCATCTCGCGATAGGTCCTGAACAGCTTGAGGATTTCCGCCGGCGTGCCGACCGCGATGATGCCGTCGCGAATGCGCTGCTCGACATCGCCCGCGACCGCGCCCGCGCGCTGCTGCTCGGTCAGATACTTGTATGACTCCGCCTTGCGCTCGCGGCCCTTCTCGGCCCAAGGGAGAAATAGTTCCGCGGCAAGTTGCGCGACGATTTCCAATGGCTTGGTGACATCGGCAACCGCCTGTTCGTGAGTCTCGGCGCAGTAGGTCTGAATCAGCACCGCCGATTGATCGTTGACGACGCCTGACACCGGTTCCGCATGCTTGACGGCTTCTTTGTAAGCGGCGATGCGCGGCGCAACTTCGTCAGGCGTTCCCGTCACGAAGCCCAGCATCCCAAGGCCCTTGCGGCCCGCGAGGTTGAAGGTTTCGGGATTGGTGCCGGCCAGCCACATCGGCGGATGCGGCTTTTGAATCGGCTTCGGAACCACGTAGCTCTTCGGGATGTTGTAGAAGCGGCCCTTGTACTCGATGGGCTCATCCTTCCAGCTTCGCACCAAGACCTCGACGGCCTCAGCCCACATCGCCTGCGTGTCGTCAGGATTCACTTCGAAGCCGTCGAGTTCCTGCAACGTCACCGCGCGACCGGTGCCAAGCTCGACGCGTCCGCCGCTGAGGATATCGAGTACCGCGGCGCGTTCCGCCACTCGCAACGCATGATTGAAGTTGCGCGGCAACAGCGCGATCCCATGTCCAATCCTGATGCGCTTGGTAATCTGGCTAAGCGCGCCGAACAAGACCTCGGGTGCGGGACAATGCGACCACTGCGGGAGCAGGTGATGTTCTACCGCCCACACGTAGCCCCATCCCAATTTGTCCGCGAGGACGACCTGCTCCAGCACCTCGCCGTAGGTTCGCGCCTCGATGCCGGGAGTCCATGGTTTCGGAATCTGAATCTCGTACAGCAATCCAAGTTTCATGCGCTTTCCTTTTGTCTAAGGCTTAATGGCGAGGACGAAGTTTCAGGAATTCCGGATGCCGGAATGGATCGCCGGGTTTGAGGGTCTCCGGAAGCTTCGCCAATGCTGACCGCGTGTCTTCTTGTCCAGGCTCGCGGCGGAACGGAGGCGTGGTCGCCTCGATATCGGTGAGACGCAATTTGTAGGTCGCATCATCGCCGAAGAATCGCAGCGACAGCGTGCGACGCCGAATGCTTCCGTGCGTCGCCGCGCCGCCATGCAGCATCGCGGGATGAAACACCACTACGTCGCCGGGATTCACTGCCCACGACACGATGTCCCACTTCGCGCGTTCTGCCTCGATATTCGGCAGGCGCGGCAGCACGCCATTGCCGTACAGAGGTGCAGTATCATCGTTGGGATCGAAGCGCGATCCATCGTAGAGCACTCCCCGATGCGAGGCGCGCACGAACTCCAGTGCGTTTGCTTTTGCTACTGGTTCGAAGCTGATCCAAACGACCGCGATATCATTGCCCTCGATCGGCAAGTACGAGGAATCCTGATGCCACGGGGTGCGTCGGCTCTCGCCGCCTTCCTTCAGAAAGACCTGCTCGTACATGAACCACACGTCGGGCTTGCCCCACAGCTTCGCGGCGATGTCGGCGGCCGGCGATTCCTCGAGCATCGCGCGATAGGCGGCAGGCGCTTTTGGATTCGCGAGGTCCTGGTAAAACGTGGCCGGGGAATCCTTGGTCACGAAATTCGACGCGCCCGGACTCGGATGCGCCAGGCTCCATCGGTAGGACTCTTCCGCTGCCTCCAACGCCGCGGGGTCGAGCGCTTTCTCGATGAACACGACGCCGTTCTCCCGAAACTCTTCTTTTAATGTCACGTGAAGCGACCTCTCATCCAGTTTGTAGAATCGGGCGCACGAGCCCGCGCCGATGCGTGATTCATCGCACATCCGGATGCATCGCGCCATTTCGATCGCGCGATTTGTCTGAATTCAGTCGAGCTTTCGCAGGGCCGGAAGCACTTCGCGATTGAAAAGTTGATCGTGCAGGATCAGATGGAAGCAATCGACGCCGAGCGCATGAAACTTTCGCACTCGGTCGATGATGGTGTCGGGGCTTCCGATCAATCGGCTCGCATAACCTTCGTTGGTGTCGAGGAAGCTCAGCTTGTCGTCCGAGGCCCACATCCCTTTCGCGCCGGAAGTCTTGGCGATTCGTCGCGCGACGATCGCAGGATCTATCGCCTCGATCATCTTCATGATTTCCGCCTCAGCCTCGGCATCGGTGTTGCGGCAGAGCGGGATCGCATAGAGCGCGAAGTGGACCTGCCGCCCCAATGCGGTCGCGCGGGCGCGCACCTTCTCGATGATGCCGCTGATCTTCTCCGGCGGGCCGCCATTGAGGAACATCCAATCCGAATGCCGCGCCGCCATCTCGATCGCGGCGGGTGACTGGCCGCCCTGCCAGACTTGCAGTGGCGCACTGGGTCGCGGCTCCAGCCGCAGGCCGCGCGTCTGATAAAAGCGGCCCTCGAAGTTCACTTCCTCGCCCGACGATTCCCATGCGCGCCGCAACACCTCGATGAACTCTTTCGATCGCGCATACCGCTCGTCATGTTCGAGCAGTTGGGCGCCGAACATTCCGAACTCCGCCTCGTGCCATCCCGAGGTGACGTTGATCGACCATCGCCCGCCGCTGAGGCGATCGATCGTGGCGCCCCATTTCGCGATGGTGGCGGGAAGGAAGAACCCCGGATGAACTGCGGTAATAAGCCCGATGCGCGTGGTTTGCGCGGCATAGAAGGCGGTCATCGCGAGGCAGTCATAAGTGGAGCCTTCGATTTCGGCGCCGCTGCCCCACCATCGTTGCGCGATCAGCAGATAGTCGATGCCGAGTTCCTCGGCGACGCGGACTCCCTTCAGCAACCGCTCCTGCAGCTCGCCGCCGGAAATTTCCGCGATGCCTGAACGCGAGGCGATCGGCGCATTTCTGCCGAGCTGCATATTCGCCATCGCGGTCGGCGCAAAGGTGCTGGTGAGAATTGCGCTCATAATGAGAAGCTCTTTCGTGTCCCTAGCCGAGGCGACTTCCTTCTCTCATATATGAACCGCGCCGGCTTGCAAGGGCACACGTGCGTGACCGGAAGTGGCGCCTACTCGGCACTGACCGGTTTAAGAGAAAAAAGGCGTAGGCACTGAACGTGGGCATGTTCCCCGGACGGCCCCTACGCGAGGCTCAGTCGCGCCGTGGATGATCGTCCCTTCAGAATAATCGCGCACTTTGTCGGTACTTACGCCGTAGTATCGGTGGTTCTGTACCTCGTCGGCTATTGAGGATCGTTTCAGTTTAACGTTCTGGAGTTCATCGGACTCGGAGATGTTTTAAGCTATGCGCTGTTCCCACTTCTGGTCGCGTTCGGTCCCGTGTTCGTTGGCATGGCGTGGGCGCAGTTGTCCCATGGTCTCGATTTGCCATCCGGAGGTGGAGCGGGAACACCGATCGGTCAATTCGGACGGAAGCACTGGCGGGGACTTCGTATTGATGAGAAACCCGATGATCGAGACGGCGTCGGTTCCCCCGCCGAAGCAATAATCCTCCCCGAGCGCGGTCGCGACTCCGGTCGAGAAGCTGCCTAAGTAGGACACGGGCGTGGCCCGCGGTGTCGATCAATTCGTGTCAAGTAAGGTTGTTGACAGGCTTGTTGCCGAAGTGATGCGAGGCGAGAATACCCGCGAAGCGGTCGAGACCTACCCGCGCGGCCTCTCCGACAGATCGGACAACGGCACGAGGCTGCCTTCCAACGTGATCCCGAAAATGAAAGGTGGCTGGTAGCGCTCGATCGTGCTCAGGATGTCACCCATCATTTGCCGCAACAGCTCGATGATAGTTTCGGCGCCGAGGCTTCCGTGCATCAGAATGAACGCGCGGACGCCCGCATTCAGCAGGGCGCTCTTTTCCCGGGGACGCTTTTCGATCTTCTGATCTTTCGTAATAAGGATCCATCGCCGTTCCCCTATTTCGGGGAGCCAATCGACATCTTGCGCGTTGATCGGAAAATGGTCCCTGAAAATTTCTGCACGGCAACCGCTTGCCTCGCAATTGCGGCTGGGATGTCGCGGCCGGATAGAGCCTGATCAAGGATGAATACGATCATATTCGAGGTTATGCCGCCATTTCGCGGGGAGGTTCCCGCCGGACCTTTGCGATCGCGAGCTGATGGTCTTCGTACCGTATCGCATATTCGATCTCGGCTTGGTTGCGCTCGAAATCACGAACCAAATCCGAGATCGGATCCCCGCCCCAGAAGCGTTCCGCGATAGCCTCGGTTGGTATGCCGGTCCCGGTGATCACTGGCCGTCCGAAGTACACATAAGGGTCGACCGAAATCAGCTTGCTGCGATCCTCTATGATCACCTTGGCCGTTTTCCGTTTCCCAACCTGCACTGGTGGCACCACAAAAGGATATAATCGCATCGCGGGGGCAAGCGCCGGACTGGCGCTCGAGCCAGCATCAAAATGTCGATCAATGCGTCCAAGATAGGCTCTCAAAAAATCCATGCCGATCTGATTACCCATTCCAACGTTCAACAGCTGGCCAACTTCCTCGAGGTACATTTCTGTCCCGCCCGCAAGGAGGTCAACGTCGGCGAGAGGATGCAACGTTTCGAATTTCTGCCGGAGTATCTCGATTGCGTCGCGCACCTTGATCATTTGAACTCGGTGCTTTCGTCGCAGCGATTTCAAAACGTGCGCCTCCACGAGATTGACGAACGAAAGGACGTGTTGATCGCGATTGGGAGGGTCGATCAGCGGTGCGAAGCTGCGTAGGACGCCACTTTTCTCTGTCCACGTATCTCCGAACACCCAAAGCTTGAGTGTCGATTTGGGAAGCAAAAGAATGCTTGCAGCGACATCGAGCGGATAGGCCGGCAGATCTCTTGGATCCTGCCCTCCGTATAATGTCAGATCTCTTGCCTTTTGAGTCGCCATACTGCGTCGGGGGCGTAGGATAGCACAGTGCCGGCTTATTTTTGGAAGAGGTATCCGATCGGCTGATTCGGTCCACAGGGCCTTGCTACTTATATATCGGGTAACTTCGTTTTGACCCTTGGAGGTTGCTTGGGAGGGACGTTTTGATCCTAAAGATTCTTGCAATTTTGATTCTGGCCGCGGCGCTTGAAGTGGGAGGCGACGCGTTGGTGCGAATCGGGCTGGGAGGGCGGAGCTATCTCATCGCCGCGGGCGGGATAACGCTCTTGGTGTATGGCATTCTCGTTAATAAGAGCGGGCTCGATTTCAATCGCCTGATGGGCATCTACATCGCGATCTTCTTTCTCGTCTCCCAGGTGATTTCATTCGTTGTTTTCAAGCAAGTTCCGGACGACCGCCTGCTCCTCGGCGGAGGATTTATCGTCACCGGTGGCTTGGTCATCATGCTGATGACCTGACCGCGTGACTACTTCGCCGATGCTTTCAGTTCGACCGGTTCGTAATAGTGCTTGTCGCCCAACGCCATCACCTCGGCGAAGAACTCCGGGCCCGAGGCTTTGCCGGCTTGCTCCAGCTCCCAGGTCTGACGCTTGAAGCTCCAGCTCTCCGGACGCAGGCGGCGCGCTTCCGCGAAAAACTTCAGCGCCTCATCGCGGTGGCCTTTCTCGAAGAGATACTCGCCGAGGCGAAAGTTCGCCGTTGCGAGGGCGTCGGTGTCATCGGGTTCGGGCGCTCGGCGGCGCGCTTCCTCGGGAGAAAGTACGAATTCGCTCCGCTCGCCCTTGGCGACCCAGTCGCGGATCGCATCGTAATAGGCACGGCGCATCCGCTTGCCTGCGTCCACCGCATCTTTCGGGATTTGAAAAGTCGCGGGATCGATCGAGCGAACGATGTCGGCCACGCCCGATGCCTCGGTGGGCCGCACGATGTGCCCTTTTTCATCGATCCAGACATTCATCGGCACGTTGATGAATTCGTACAGCTCGCCGGTGATGTGCTTCTGATCGATCAGACATGGATATTGTGGAGCGCCGGCGTGTTTCAGGAATTCGTCGTCCCAACCCATGATGTCTTGCAACATCGGCGGAAGTTCGGTTGACGCGGGCCGAATGAAATCGCGCACCGCGGGCGCGCCGGCGCTGTCGAGCGCGACTGCGATAATCGTAAAATTTTTGTCCTTCAGCTCTTCGTAGAGGCCCTGCCAGACTGGCAGGTCATAGCGGCATCCTCACCAGGAGGCCCATGCGGCGAGGAGAACTTTTTTGCCGCGATAATCGGATAGCCGATGCATCTTGCCGTCGAGGTCGGGGAGTTCGAAATCGGGCGCCTCGAGCGAGGCGAGACTGGCGCGTCGCATCGCCGCGGCTTCGCCGAAATACCACACACCGTTTTTGTCATCGTGCACGACCGGCTCGCCCAGATGACGCGCGAGTGCCGCAAGGTTGAAGGTTCGGCCATTGTCGCGAACGAACTCAGCCGCGCGCGCAGGCGGAATCGGAATGCATACATCGCCGATGCAAGCGCCCTCGGACTTAAGTTCCCATCCGCTCGCGCGGGTCAGGTCCGCGCCGCTTAGCCACAGATTGTCGCCTTCGGCGTTCGCGCCGCCAAGCTCGGAAACCCGGCCCTTGTAGATGATGTCGATAGCCATGCCGCGATCCTCCCTCGTCCGATTCGCATCGACACTATTACGAAATGTTGCATGAAGCCCAAGAGCCAAAATTTCGCGGGTTGCATAGCGGCGGCATACAATGTGTGCTGTATGATTCTGTGAATTTTGCGCATGACTAGCCAGACAAATCCTGAAGTAGTGATCGTCGGCGGAGGAATCGGCGGAAGCGCGTTGGCGCTTGCGCTCGCGCGCGCCGGAATCACGGCGACCATCCTGGAAAAATCCACCGTTCACGTCGATCACGTGCGCGGCGAATGGATCGCGCCATGGGGCGTGGTCGAAACCGAGCGGCTCGGATTGTACGACCTGCTGATAAAGGCGGGCGGGCATCATCTGAAACGGCATATTCCCTACGGCGACGATGTCGATATCGAAACCGCGCAGGCGCAGACGCTGAGTTTCAGCGCATTTGCGGGCGCGGGCCTGAAGCCGCCGCTATGCATGCGCCATCCGCACATGTGCGACGTCCTCAATGCGGAAGCCATCGCGGCCGGAGCGGAGCTGCTGCGCGGGGTCGGCGATGTGGAAGTTGTGCCGGGAGCCTCGCCGACGGTGCGCTTTCGGCATGAGGGGCAGACGCGCGAATTCAAACCGCGCATCGTGATCGGCGCGGATGGCCGCAATTCGACGGTGCGGCGGCAGGCGGGAATCGAGGAGCATCGCGATCCGACACATCATCTGATGGCGGGGATGCTGGTGGACAACGCCGACGGATGGCCGGAAGACGTCCAAATTTTCGGAACGGAGAACACCGTCAACTTCCTCGCCTTTCCGCAATCGCCGAGTCGGGTCCGGCTTTATTTATGTTACGGGCTCGATGACCGCCGCCGGCTGGCCGGCGCTGACAATCAGTCACGCTTCCTCGATGCGTTCAAGCTGACATGCGTGCCGGGCAGCGAATACCTGGCGCATGCTACGCCGGCGGGACCCTGCAATTCCTATGGAAATGAGGACACCTGGACGGATTTGCCGTATGTGCCCGGCGTGGTGCTCATCGGCGATGCGGCTGGCCACAATGATCCAATCATCGGGCAGGGATTGTCGATTACCTATCGCGATGTCCGCATCGTGCGCGACCTGATGCTCGAAAATCGCGACTGGTCTGTCGATACATTTCGTCCCTATGCCGAAGAGCGTGGCGAGCGGATGCGGCGGCTTCGCCTGACGGCGTGGACCTCTTCGATTTTGAATGTCGAGTTTGGACCGCATGCCCGCGAGCGGAGGCTCAAGGTGCGCGAGGAACGCGCGCGTGGCAATCTGCCGGATCTCGCGCCGGTGGCATTCGTCGGACCGGAAGTCCTTCCTGCCGAACTGTTTTCGGAATCGCTACTCGATCGACTGCGCGCGATGTGAGGGTCTGATGCCTTCGTTGGAAGAATCCCTCGCGCAATACATCCAGCTCAAAATGCCTACCGCCGGGCCGGTGCGCGTCGATCAGCTGGAACAGATCTCCGGCGGCGCATCACGTCAGACCTATCGCTTCCGCGTTGCATACCTCGAGGATGGCCGCGAGCGCGAACGCCGACTCATCGTTCGACGCGACCCCGCCGCCAGCCTGATCGACACCGACCGGAAGATCGAGTTCGCTGCCTACAGGGCATTTTTCAACTCGCCGGTTCCGGTTCCGGAGGTGCTGTGGCTCGAAGATGATCCGCGCCATCTCGGTAGCCCATTTTTCATCAGCGTCGAGATGAGCGGCTTCCAGGCGACTCCCGCGCGGCTGCTGATGGAGCCCTACGCCGCGCATCATCAGAAGATCGCGGAGCAGAAGTGGTCAATTCTTGGCGAAATCGCGAAGCAGGACCCATCGAAGCTGGGCCTCGTCGGCACGATGGAAGCCGTCGCACCCGATCAATGCTGGCAACGCGAGCTGGACTACTGGGAAGGTGTGCTCGATTCTGACGAGCTGATCCCGCAGCCGATCATGCGCGCCGCGATTCGATGGATGCGCGGCCATCCGCCGCCTCCCGCGCAAAAAATCAGCGTCGTCCAAGGAGACTACCGGACGGGCAATTTTCTCTACGATGAGGAGGGTCGCATCCACGGCATCCTCGATTGGGAAATGTCACATCTCGGCGACCCGCTCGAGGACCTGGGATGGAGCCTCAACCGCGTGTGGTGTTGGGGACAGGATGATCGCCGCGGTGGTCTGATCCCGCGCGAGCAGGCCATCGCCATATGGGAGAAGGCGAGTGGGATGAAAGCCGATCCGACGGCGCTGCATTGGTGGGAACTGTTCGCATGCGTGAAGGGGCAGGGGATTTGGGTTTCCAGCGCTCATGCGTGGGAGACCGGCGATAACAAGGATCCGATTCTCATCCTGAGCTCGTGGGCGCTGATGAACAGCCAGGATCGCGCAGTGCTCGAGCTGATGGGGCATTTGAAATGAGGCCGAACGTCGAAGCGGTGTGCAAAAAGATGGCCGAGGATCTCCTGGTCCGCGTGCTGCCCGCGATCACCCCCGCCTATCATCAGGGCACCGTCGGCATGATGGCTACCATGTTTGCCATCATAGGCGAGGAGTGGGATCGCGCCGCCAGCCGCCGTATCGAGGAGAACCATCGCCTCCGCGAGCTGTTCCGCGAAGCCGCGCCATGCGTGAATAACGCGGCGCTCAGTCGCCGCCTCCTCGCGCTGGCCGATTCCACGGATCGCGACTTCCACATCTCGGCGCTGGAGAAGAGCAACTGCGACCTGCGCGCGGCGCTTATCGAACTCCATGCGTATGTCGAAACGCAAACCGGTCCGGATGCGCGCCGTATCGAAGCGGCGATTTGGAAGGATCTACTCGAATCGACCGAGCGGCGTCGCCTGTCGTCCGCTCAATTCTGACCCCGCCGACCAGCCATCGGTCCTTTCGCAACGGCCCGCAGGCGCGCTATCTGTATCGGAAATCCGCAACGCTATTCCCTGGCACAGGAGTGGACATGAAGACCGAAACTATCGAGTACAAAGATGGCGATGTAACCCTGCGCGGCTATCTCGCCTACGACGAAACCAAAACCGGCAAGCGGCCGGGAATTCTCGTGATGCCCGAGGCGCTGGGCCTCGGCACGCATGCCAAATCACGCGCTGAGCGCCTCGCGCAGCTTGGCTATGTCGCGCTCGCCGGCGACCCCTACGGGGGCGGCAAGGAATACGCGACGGTTGCAGAGGCGATCAAGAGCGCGACCGAGCTGATGAGCGATCCGGTCAAAACCCGTCGCCGCGGGCGCGCCGCGCTCGACAAGCTGGCTTCGCTCCCGCAGGTCGATCCCAACAAGCTGGCGGAAATCGGTTTCTGTATGGGTGGTACGTTTGGGCTGGAGCTCGCGCGCGACGGCGCCCCGCTCAAAGGTGTGGTGACGTTCCATTCGGGTTTGCAGACGCAGCGGCCGGCCGAGCCGGGTAAGTTGAAGGCAAAAATTCTCGTCAACACCGGCGTCGACGATCCGATGGTGCAGTTCGACGTCGTCAAGGCCTTCGAAGACGAAATGAACAAAGCCGGCGCCGATTGGCAGGTCATCAGCTATAGCAACACCAAGCACAGCTTCACCAATCCCGATGCCGCCAGCGCCGGGATGCCGGCCGCCCTCGAGTACAATAAGCAGACCGACGAGCGCTCGTGGAAAGCGATGGTCAATTTCTTCGAAGAAATTTTCGCATAACCGCCCACTAACGAAGCCTACGAAAGGAGAAAACATGGCTAACCCGATGGCCGAATTCAATAAGAAGGTGATCGACGAGTTTCGCTCCAGCGGCTGCAAGGTCGCCGGCCAATTTGCCGGCGCACCGATGATCATCATTACTCACAAAGGCGCGAAGAGTGGCAAGAACTACACGACGCCGCTGGTCTATACCAAGGATGGTGACCGCTGCGTAATCATCGCGTCATATGCGGGCGCGCCGAAAAATCCGAGCTGGTACCACAACCTTATCGCCCATCCCGAGGTCGAAGTGGAAATCGGGGCCGAGAAATTCAAGGCCAAGGTGAAGGAAGTGAAGGGCGCCGAACGCGATCGCTTGTTCGCGGAGCAGGCGAAGATGATGCCGCAATTCAACGACTACGCAAAAAAGACCTCGCGCACGATTCCGGTCCTCGTGCTGGAGCGCGTGAAATAGACTCCCACCAAATGCCGCGCTTTTTCGAGACTATCGAGGAAGCGCGGCATGAAATCCTAACTGACGGATTCGGTACGCCGCCGCAGCAGCAGATCGACGTCGAACTTGAACATCTTCGCGGCGTTGAGGCCCAGGATCTTCGCACGCGACTCCTCTTTCAATCCGCCCATCTCGCGTTCGATAGCTTCGGCGGAATGAGGCCACGTTCCTTCGGCATGAGGGTAATCGTTGGCCCACATGAAGTTGTCGACCAAATTGAAGGTCTCGGCGAGCGCGAGGCCGGCGCGATCCTCCTGGAAGGTCGCGCCGCCATTGCTGCGGAAATATTCGCTCGGCAGTTTTTTGAGTCTTGGGTATGCCCACAGATGATGCTTGCGAGATGCCTCGTCCATCGCATCGAGCGCCCATGGCACCCATCCGATGCCGCTCTCGATCGCGGCGAATTTGATTTTCGGAAACCGCTCCAGCACGCCCGATCCGCATAAGCTCGCCACGGGTTCGATGGTCGGCGAGAGCGAATGCGCGACATAATTGATGATCGCGCCGCCTTCCTTGCGCGCGGCGCGCGGGTCGCGCCCGGTCGAAACGTGGAAGGTGATGGGCAAGTCGACTTCTTCGATGGCGGCCCACATCGGATCGTAATCCGCCAAATTGTAGTTCGTATCGCGCGAATCATGGCCGCCGAACACCGGCTTACACGGGAGGGTCAGGAATCGGAAACCGACTTTCGTGACCCGCCTGATCTCTTCAATCGCCAGCGCGACATCAGCCGTCATGATGGCCGCGGGCGACATGAAGTCGTTGTACTTGCCGTACATCTCCCACGCGAAGTCGTTCCACACCTTGCACTGCGCCATCCCGAATCCAGGATCGCGCGTAGCGAACATCATGAGGCCCTTGTTGGGGAAAATAATTTCCGCATCGATGCCGTCGCGAATGTGATCCTGAATTCGCGCCACCGGATCCGCGCCCGCATTACCACGCAGGCGATCCTCGCTGTTCTCGCGCGGAACATCCGCGATCATTCGTGCGCGCACGCGCGATTTGCCCAGGCCTTCCGCGATGAACCACTTCTCGCCCTTCTCATCGACTTCGACATGCGGCAGACGATCGCGATATTTCGCATCGAGGCGCTGCCGCCACAAGCTGCCGGGCTCGTTGGCATGGCAGTCGGCGGAGATCATCAGGTAGCGGTCTGGATCGTCCGGCCGCGCGGTGCGCTGCCATCCGTCGTGGCCGGGAGTTTCCAACCGGTAGCGATTTTTCTCGTCAACCTCGACCGCGTTTTCCTGACTCATCGGGTAATTCCATCGTTCCTGGTCTACTGCCATCTCTACTGCGCATCAGGAAGATCGTCAAATTGCCGGTTCGGCAGTCCCTCTCACGAGGCAGTATCGGCAGCATGAAACTCCAAGTTCACACGTCGCCGGCCGGTAATCTGGGTTGAAATCGGATCGACTCGAAGCCCTGCAACAAGCGCATGATCCCTGCGCCGCATGCACTATCGCGATGACGTCCAGCAAACGATACGCTACGCGGCTTGATTTGTTGAACGACGCGCTGAAGAAGATCCCGGCAAAACTGCCTGCAGATAGCTCCGGTTGGTCGGATCCCACCAGCCGGTCCGATGTCGAAGTTCGCGCCGAGGTCCGCCGGAGCTTATGGATTATGCACAATCCGGCGCATCCGGCAGCACGAGAGCGGGTTCGACACGGGAAGGTTAGACGCCCCTCAAAGCAGCATGAGCTACTTCCCCTGCCAATTCGGGGGGCGCTTTTCCGCGAAGGCGAGCGCGCCCTCGCGCGCGTCATCGGTGCCGACTAGCCACTTGTAGCCCTCGCGCTCGAGCTTCAGTCCCTCGGTCAGCGGGCGATCGAGGCCTTCCAATGCCACCCGCTTGATGCGCTGAACTGCGAGCGGCGCGCTTTTGCAGATCGCGGTCGCGATGCTCTCGCATTTGTCCATCAGCTGGCTCATCGGCACGACGTGATCGACGAGGCCGAGGCGCAAGGCTTCTTCTGCGCCGATGCGATTGCCGGTGTAAAGCATCTCCAGCGCACGCCCCAGGGGAATCAGGCGCGGCAGCCGCTGCGTGCCGCCTCCGCCCGGAAGCCATCCTAGGCGCACCTCGCCGAGGCCGAATTGGGCATGCTCCGCGGCGACGCGAATATCGCAGGCAAGCGCCTGTTCGAGGCCGCCGCCATTCGCATGCCCATTGATGGCTGCGATGATGGGCTTCTGCAGTTCGAGCATGATCGGGAACGGCGAGCTGGCGGGATCGGCGCCGCGCGCTTCGACGTAGTTGGATTTCACATCGCTGCCGGCGCAGAAGGCGCGTTCTCCGGAACCGGTTAGAATCGCGACCCGCAGATTAGAATCCTCGCGAAACTCGATCCAGATTTCTGCCAGGCGGCCGTAGGCCTCGAAGTCGCAGGCATTCAGGCGCTCCGGGCGGTTGATGGTGACGTAGGCGATATGGTCTTTCTTTTCGAAGAGCACTTTCATCGTCGGATTCCTCATCTTGGTTCTTCGTTCGTACCGCGTCCGGCGATGCGCGACAACCGGAAGTTTGCTATGCTCGTCCAGCGGCGCCTCTCGGGGCGCCGTTCGTCGTTGGAGCAAGGATGGAAGGAAGCGAAAATTACCAAACGAAGCCAAATAAAGTAGGAGAATCAAGCGCTTTCGTTTTTCGTTCGTCGCAGGATCGCGCCATTTTCAAGTACAAAAGCCGCCTGCGGCCAGCGTTGCAGCCTCGTTTGACGGATGTCGAAAGGGCGGCCGAAAGTGCAAAAACAAACCCACTCATAGGAAATCGCCACAATCTATCCGATGCCAGATAACCTTACATTGAGCTATTATACACGTCATGCAAGCCTCGAAGGCTCTGTGTCCGTAGGGCTTTTCGATCGCGCCTAAAGTAGGCTATCTAAGTAACGAACTTACGACCTCAATAGTTTGATTGGGAGGATTTTCTCCGTTGCAGGAAATTAGCTATGAAGTCCCGACCACCGTCGCTCAGGCGGTGACGATGCTGAAACGCCATGGCGAGAAGGCGCGTCCATTGGTGGGAGGCACCGACCTCCTCATACAACTGCGCGCGGGTGTGCCCTCGGGGCACAGTGAAGAATTTCGCGCCGCCGCGGTGGCGAAACGCCCCGAGTTCGTCGTCGACCTGAAGCACATCAAGGAACTGCGCCAGATAAAGTTCGATGCCAAGAAAGGCGTCCGCCTCGGCGCCGCCGTCCCCTGCATCGAGGTTTATGAGAGCGAGGTGATGCGCAAGCACTATCCCGGTCTGACCGAGGCCGCGCACCTCATCGGATCGCTGCAGATCCAGAACCGCGCGTCGGTGGGCGGCAATCTATGCAATGGCTCGCCCGCCGCCGATTCGACGCCCGCGCTGATCGCACTCGGCGCCAAGGCGCGCATCGCGGGCGGGAAAGCGATCCGCGAAGTCCTGGTCGAGGATTTCATCCTGTCGCCCGGCCGCACCGTCCTGAAGCCCGGCGAAATCGTGGTGGAAATTGCGATTCCGGCGCCGAAACCGCATTCGTCGGATGCATATCTGCGCTTCATCCCGCGCAACGAAATGGATATCGCCGTGGTCGGCGTCGGCACTTCCATCACTTTGGTCGGCGATGTAGTGAAGGCCGCGAGAATCGCTCTCGGCGCAGTCGGCCCGACGCCGATTTTCGCCAAAGCGGCGAGTGAATCGCTCGTCGGCAAGACGCTGGACCAGGGCGCGATCGAGCAGGCCGCGCAACTCGCGATAGAGGCCGCCACGCCGATTGATGACATGCGCGGCACCGCAGAGTTCCGCAAACATGTGACCGGCGTGCTGACCCGCCGCACCATCCTCATCGCCGCCGAACGCGCGCGTAACAAACAGTAGGAAATTTATCGCAATGGCTCAGAAAGCAAAGACCAACGGAAAAGTTAACGGCCATCACGCCCACAAGACGCGCGTCGAGGCCACCATCAATGGCGAGACGGTCGAGTTCCTGTGCGAGCCGCGCCAGAGCATGCTCGAGGTGCTGCGCGACGTCCTCGAACTGACCGGCAGCAAGGAAGGATGCCTCACCGGTGACTGCGGCGCATGCAGTATCATCATCGACGGGCGCACCGTCTGCTCCTGCCTGATGTTCGGGGTCGAGGCGGAAGGCAAGAAGATCACCACCGTCGAGGGCTTGGCCAATGGCGCCAAGCTGCATCCGCTGCAACAAAAGTTCCTCGAGGACGCGAGCCTGCAGTGCGGAATCTGCACGCCGGGATTTTTGATGTCGGCCAAGGCGCTGCTCGATCGCAACCCGAATCCGACCGAGGCTGAGATTCGCTACGCGCTCGCGGGTAATCTGTGCCGATGCACCGGCTACGACAAAATCGTGCACGCCGTGCTCGACGCCGCCAAGGTGATGCAGGCGGGTGGGTGATCCACGAACGCTTTCGCTCTAGAATGAACGTCCAAAACCAAGCTTCGCAAGAACAAGTTTAGGGCCTTCCCAAACAGGGAGATTGAGCATGTCAGAATCAAAGAACGGACATTACAAGGTCATCGGAACCCGGCCGATCCGCCACGACGGCGTCGACAAGGTCACCGGGCGTGCGAAGTACGGCGCCGACTATGCCTTTCCGGGCATGCTGTTCGGCAAGGTGCTGCGCAGCCCCTATGCTCACGCGATTATCAAATCGATCAACGTCGAGAAGGCGCTGCAGATGCCGGGCGTCAAAGCGATCGTGACCTCGGCGGACCTTCCCGAGGCCGAGGACAACGTCCAGCAGGTCGGCGAAGCGGCGATGAACCCGCGCTACCTCTCGATGAACATCCTTGCGCATCAGAAGGCGCTCTACGATGGACATGCGATCGCCGCGGTGGCGGCGACCAGTCCCCATATCGCAGAAGAAGCGCTACGTCTCATCGAAGTGGACTATGAAGTTCTCCCTCCGGTGATGACGGTCGACGCCGCGATGAAGAAGAACGCACCGATCCTGTTGCCGAACCTGCGCAACAAGGAAGAGGGTGACAATCCGACCAACGTCGCAAGCCATTTGCAGTTCAAGCGCGGCGATGTTGCCGCGGGACTGCAGGCGGCCGACTTCGTCGTCGAGCGCGAGTTCAACACCGCGATGGTCCACCAGGGATACATCGAGCCGCACAACGCGGTCGGCATGTACAATTCCGACGGCCAGGCGACGATCTATTGCTCGACCCAGGGCGCGTTCGATGTGCGCTCGATGTGCGCGCAGGTGCTCGGCGTGTCGGTCGGCAAGATCAAAGTCGTCCCGGCCGAAATCGGCGGCGGCTTCGGCGGCAAGACCACCATTTATCTCGAGCCGCTTTCGCTGATGTTGTCGAAGAAGACCGGCCATCCGGTGAAGCTGGTGATGACTCGGGGTGAAGTGCTGCGCGCCAGCGGCCCGACCTCCGGTTCCAAGATCAAGATCAAAATGGGATGCACCCGCGACGGGAAAATCACTGGCGCGGAAGTCTGGATGGCATACGAGGCGGGCGCGTTTCCGGGCTCGCCGGTCGGCGCCGGCGCGATGTGCGTCCTCGCACCGTACAACATCGACAATTTCCAGGTCGACGGTTACGACGTGGTGGTGAATCGGCCCAAGACCGCGGCCTATCGCGCGCCGGGCGCGACCAACGCGGCGATGGCCGGCGAGACCGTGATCGACGAGCTGGCCGAGAAGTGCGGAATGGATCCGATCGATTTCCGCATCGTCAACGCGGCCAAAGAGGGTACTGCACAAATTGTAGGACCTGCCTACAAACGGATCGGCTTCATCGAAACTATCGAGGCAATCAGGAACAGCCCTCATTACAAGAGCGAGCTGAAAGGAAAGAACCGCGGACGCGGCATGGCGGCCGGATTCTGGTTCAACGCGGGCATGCAGTCCTCGGCTACGGTGAACATCCAGACCGATGGCACCGCGAGCGTTATTACCGGCTCGGCCGATATCGGTGGATCGCGCGCCGCGATGGCGATGATCACCGCCGAAGTCCTCGGCATGGATGTTACCGATGTGCGTCCGGTAGTCGCCGATACCGATTCCGTAGGCCATACCGATGTGACCGGTGGCAGCCGCACTACCTTCGCCACCGGCATGGCGGTTTACAACGCCGCACAGGATGCGCTGAAGCAGTTGAAGGAGCGCGCCGCGAAGACCTGGGAAAAGAAGCCCGAAGACATTAAGTATGAAGACGGCAAGTTCTCTGCGGAAGGCGAAGGCATCAAGCCGATGAACGTGAAGCAGCTCGCCAGCAAGCTCGCGCGCACCGGCGGCCCCATCACCGGACGTGCGCAAGTCAGCACCGGCGGTATCGGTGTAGGACCCGCGTTCGCGGCAACGTGCGTCGATGTGGAAGTTGATCCTGACACCGGCAAAGTGCAAATCCTGCGATGCACGGTGGCACAGGATGCCGGCAAGGCGATTCATCCGAGCTATGTCGAAGGCCAGATGCAGGGCGGCACCTCGCAGGGAATCGGATGGGCGCTCAACGAGGAATATTTCTACGACTCGAAGGGCCAGTTGCGTAACACCGGACTCCTCGACTATCGGATGCCGACTTGTCTTGACCTGCCGATGATCGAAACCGCGATCGTCGAGATCCCGAACCCGATTCATCCACTGGGAGTGCGCGGCGTCGGCGAGGTTTCGATCGTGCCGCCTCCCGCGGCGGTCGCCAACGCGATCTATCGCGCGACCGGGGTGCGGATGACGGAGCTGCCGATGTCACCTCCGCGTCTACTCAAGGCGATCCTCGAAAACCGCCGCACGCACGATCTGCAGGCTGCGGCTGCTGACTGAGTGATTCTATCGGGGAGGGGCCGATCCATCCGACGCACGTCGTCGAGCGATCGGCCCCTTCACTTTTATGGCAACTGCGATAATTCCCTCTCTCATGCGAAGAATGACCGCTGGCCGCGATCGCGTGGCCGTGTCAGGCAAGAACCTGCGCGAAGCGATTGCAGACCTAGACCGTCAGTTCCCTGGAATTGCCGATCAGCTACTTGATAACGGCGACATCAAGGCTTCGATCGCGGTATCGATCGATGGCGAGGTAGGAACCAACGGCGTGCTCGATACGATTAGGGATAATAGCGAGATCCATTTCATGCCGCAGATCGCGGGTGGGATGTAAAGATCGGTCGGGGAGTGACTTAAGTCGAGCTATGGTCGCCACATTACAGGAGCTAGCGTGGCATCATGGAGAAGCAATTAGCTCATTAGAGGTCGATGTTGCGGATTGCGAACCTCTCCGCCATTGCAAGCAGTCTAAAGTTAAGTACAATACGGAACGCTGGCCGGGGTTTGCCCCCCTTTTCCCGGTTGGCTTTGGGCCGGGCGGAGCAATCCGTCCGGCCCGAGTTTTTTTGTTAAGCTGAGATGCCGTTTGCGTGCGAGAATGCGTCGCGTTGTTAGGACATGAAGACTTCGCGCACGTGGTTGACGTCGTTGTACTCGCGCACCTGGCCGAGCTTGTCGCCGTCGAAGCGGAAGTAGAAGTGATAGCGATTAGCATACTTCTTTCCGTTGCCCGCGACAGTGTCTGATTCGGCCTGGATCGCGACATGCGGTCCTTCTGAAATCACGGTGTGAATCTTCAGGTTGAGGCCGTTGGGGAACATCGCCGCCATTGTCGCGGTGATGCCTTTGATAAACGCATCCTTACCGCGCATCGGCGCGACGCCCGGCAGGCGGCCCATCATCTCGAATTCGAAGTTATCCGCGAGCACGTCGCCGAGAAACTTCGCATCCGGCTTCTCCAGCGTTACCAGAAACTTGCGCGCGATTTCCTTTTGCTGTTCCAGTGACATCGATGCTCCCTCGACTTTCTGATTAGCGCCTGAGAACCAGCACCGCGCAGGTAGCGTGCCGGATTACTTTTTCCGTAGTGCCGCCGATCAATGCGCCATCCGCGCCGGTGCGGCCGTGACTCGACATCACGATCAGATCGATGCCGTGTTCGCGCGCATAGTCGCCGAGCTTGCTTGCGGGCGAGCCAACGACGATGGCGTTGATCACGCTCTTGGAGTTCTCAAGGACGTCGTTCTTGATGCGAACGAGCTCCTCTTCCGCCTGCTCGATCATGGCGGCCTCGCGCGCGATCTCGCGTCCCCCCACCGGCAGCGCCTCGATCCCGAGCAGATGATGTGGCATCACTACGTGGACCAGGTGCAACTCGGTAGCGTTGACTTCCTTCGCCAGCTCCCATGCGGATGCCAAGGCCTTCATGGAAGGTTCGGAAAAGTCTATTGGCGAAAGGATCTTCTTAACGTTATGAATCATCGGCTGCCTCCGGAATCACTTTCGATATCACGGCCTTGACGAGCTAAGCAAATGGGCCGCTGCATGAGCGAATAGCGGTTTTCGCAAGTTAAGAGAAGTTGCCCGAAACCTCCAACATAGAGGCTTAGGGCACCGAAAGCGACCGCCGTCGGTGGGGTTTGCGACTTACGGGTCGAGTCAGAACCAGGGCCGGAGGAGCTGCTGATCAAGTCCTGATCGGAGACCTCAAGTCGGCTTCACTTGGATTCGCGATCCAAAAAAGCAGCCTGGATCGCGTGTCATTCGACGCGGCGCAGGACCACCACCGAGCGGCCTTCGACGCGAACCTTGCTGCCCGCTTTCATCGCGCGCTGACGGCTATTCTCGCGCCGCGTGGTATCGAGAATCTTCTCGAAGCGCTTGCCCCATGGACCGTCGGGCAACACGAAATCTATCGCCTCGTGATGAGCGTTGAAAAGCAGGAAGAAGCTGTCGTCGCGGAGCGGCTCGCCGCGGCGCCCAACGCCCGGGATCGCATCGCCGTTGAGGTAGACGCCGATCGATTTGGCGAATCCACTGTTCCAGTCCTCCTCGGACATGTGCTCGCCGTCGGGTTTGAACCATCCGATGTCGCCGACTTCTTCGCCGCGGATTGGACGACCCTGGAAAAATCGCCGGCGCCGGAAGTTGCAATGCTGTTTGCGAAACTCGATCGCGGTGTGCGCGAACTCGAGTAGATCGCGATCGGCCTGATGCCAGGGGAACCACGATATCTCGCTGTCCTGGCAATAGGCGTTGTTGTTGCCTTGCTGCGAGCGGCCGATCTCATCGCCCGCGAGGATCATCGGGACGCCCTGCGAGAACATCAGCGTGGCGATAAAGTTGCGCTTCTGTTGCGCACGCAGCGCGTTGATTTCGGAATCATCGGTGTGCCCTTCGGCGCCACAATTCCACGAGCGATTGTTGCTCTCGCCGTCGCGATTGTCTTCGCCGTTAGCCTCATTGTGCTTGTCGTTGTATGACACCAGGTCGTTGAGGGTGAAGCCGTCGTGCGCGGTGATGAAGTTAATGCTCGCGTACGGGCGCCGTCCGCTCCATGCGTAAAGATCGGAGCTGCCGGTCAGGCGCGCGGCGAACTCACTGAGGGTCTGGTCGGCGCCGCGCCAGTAGTCGCGCACGCAATCGCGATACTTTCCGTTCCATTCCGACCACAATGGCGGAAAATTGCCGACCTGATAGCCGCCCTCGCCGACGTCCCATGGCTCCGCGATCAGCTTGACCCGGGAGATCACCGGGTCCTGCTGGATGATGTCGAAAAACGCGCTCAGCCTATCTACCTCATGAAGCTCGCGCGCCAGCGTCGCGGCCAGATCGAAGCGAAAGCCGTCAACGTGCATCTCGGTGATCCAGTAGCGCAAGCTGTCCATGATCAATTGCAGCGTGCGCGGATGGCGCATGTTCAGGCTGTTGCCGCATCCGGTGTAATCAACGTAATTACGGCGGTCCTCGGCGAGGCGATAGTAGGTTGCGTTGTCGATGCCGCGAAATGACAGCGTCGGACCGAGCTGATTGCCCTCGGCGGTGTGGTTATAAACCACATCGAGGATCACCTCGATGCCGGCACGATGGAACTCCTTCACCATCGCCTTGAATTCGGAAACCTGCTGACAGGTCGAACCACTCGCCGAGTAGCGAACATCGGGAGCGAAGTAGCCGATGGAGTTGTAGCCCCAATAATTGGTCAGCCCCTTATCGACAAGATGCCGATCCGCGACGAGGTGATGAACCGGCATCAGCTCGACCGCGGTGATGCCCAGCCGTTTGAAATGATCGATGACCGCGGGATGCGTCAGGCCCGCATAAGTGCCACGAGTCTCTTCCGACATTGCGGGATGTAGCTTGGTCATCCCCTTGACGTGGAGCTCATAGATGATGGTGTCTTCCCATGGAATCGACAACCGCCGATCCCCTTCCCAATCGAACCACGGCTCGATGACCACGCTTTTGGGCGCGAAGGGCGCGCTGTCGCGCTCATCCTTCTTTAGATCTGCGTCGCCGTTGCCGATCTCATAACCAAACAGCGCGTCGTTCCAGTCGATGGTGCGATCGATCGCCTTCGCGTAGGGATCGAGCGACAACTTGGCGGGATTGAAGCGATGACCGTTGGCAGGATCATACGGCCCATGAACCCGGTATCCGTAGCGCTGGCCCGGCCGGACTCCGGGCAGGTAGACATGCCAAACGAAGCCGGTCTGCTCGGCTAGCGGAATGCACTCCTGCTGATGGTTGCCGTCGTCGCCACCGAAGAGGCAGACCTCGACGCCGGTGGCATTTTCGGACGCGAGGGCGAAATTAACGCCGGCACCATCCCAAGTGGCGCCGAGCGGATAAGGTTTCCCGGGTAATGCTTTCATTGCTTGTGTTGGACGATCCCCGATGCCCTCCCATTCGGCATCGAGTCTACACAACGTGTATTACCGCGAAATGAACGAGCGCGAAGCAAACGTGTAATAGACGTTCGACCTCGCGCTCGGGATTTGTCAATCCCCCGGGTGGGTATTGTCGGCTAGCGCCGGCTGATCGATATCAGTTCGCGATAGATGCGCTCGTACTTTTCCGCCATCACCTCAACCGCGAAACGAGTTTCGTATTCCTCGCGGCATGCCGCGCGCGAGATCGAGTCAACTTTCTTGACCGCGACGACCAGGTCGTCGAACTCCGATGCGATGAATCCAGTGACACCGTCGCGCATCACTTCGGGAACCGAACCGTACGGCCGCGCGATCACTGGGGTGCCGCACGCCATCGCCTCGATCATCACCAGGCCGAATGGCTCCGGCCAGTCGATGGTGAAAAGCAACGCCAATGCATTACCAAGGAATTCGCTCTTCTGGGTCTCGTTGATTTCGCCGATGAACTCGACCCCCGGCGACTCGTGGATCATCGGCTCGATGGTGGTCTTGAAATATTCGCGATCGACCTCGTCAACTTTGGCGGCGATCTTCAAAGGAATGCCGGCCTTGCGCGCGACTCGAATCGCGATGTCAGGTCGTTTCTCCGGCGCGATACGCCCGAGAAACGCGAGGTACTGTCCGCCCTTGGGATTGAACTGCAGATGCTCGCGCGGCACGCCGTGGTAAACCGTCGAAACCCAATTTGCCCACGGCAGCGGTTTGCGCTGTGAATCACTGATCGAGATCAGCGGGCGATCTTTGAATTGCTTGAAAATCGGAACCAATTCTTCGAGATCGAGCCGTCCGTGCAAAGTGGTGATCGTTGGAGTTTCGACCAGTTTTGAAAATGCGAAGGTCCAGTAGTCGAGATGACAATGAATGATGTCGAAGTCGTCCGCATGCTCGAAAACCTGGCTGAGCATCGCCATGTGATTGCCGAGTCCATTGGCGGCCACTTGCGCGAGACCCGACAGCCGCAACGAGGTTGGGTAACCGGGGTGCAACTTCGCCGAGGTCACCGAATCGCCCGAGGCGAACAGCGTAACCTCGTTGCCGCGATGCACCAGCTCCTCGGTCAGATAGGAGACGACGCGCTCGGTTCCGCCATAGAGTTTGGGTGGCACGCTTTCGTACAGCGGCGCGACTTGCGCGATCCGCAATGGGCGGGGACGTTCGGCCATCGATACTCGGGGGCGTTCGGTTTCAACGGTGGAAATCAGTTCAGACATGTAAAAACACCTGAGAGGTAAGGCATAAGTGCCGGATGCGCTGCCGGAAAGGCCTCGCCGGTTAGGTTAATCAGTTGCTTTTCGATTTTCGCAAGTCCTGTTCCAGTCGTGCTATGGTGCTTTGACGGACTACGACCGCAAACATTCATCAGCAGAGGGATTTCCAATGCCGCAAAACGTCAGCGACGCCGCGCAAAATGTCATTAAAGTGAGGATCGACGGCGAGATCGCTTATATTGCGCTCAATCGTCCCGAAAAACGTAACGCTATAAACAACGAAGTGTTACAGGCGTTACCAAAAGCGTTGGAAGAGGTCGATCGCCGCGAAGTTCGTGCCGTAATCATCTATGGCGAAGGTGCGGTGTTCTCCGCGGGCATCGATTTTACCTCGCTGGCGTCGGATACGGGCGCGCAGGGCGGCGCGGGCGGCGGCCCCGACCTGACCCGCTTCCGGCGCTTCGTCCATGCTTCGCAGGCCTCCCTCGATGCGCTGGAGCGAATCGAAAAGCCCGTCATCGGTGCGCTTCATGGCTATGTCGGCGGACTCGGCTTGGAACTCGCGCTTGCCTGCGATGCGAGAATCGCCGCGACCGGCACCAGGCTGGGGATGCCGGAAACGCGCATCGGCCTGGTGCCCGATGTGGGTGGCACTACGCGCCTGACGCGCACTGTCGGCTATGCGAGGGCCAAGGAGCTCATCATGACCGCGCGTATGATCGACGCGGTCGAAGCCGAACGCATGGGGCTGGTGAATCGCGTGGTGGCGGTGGGCACGCAAATCGCCGCTGCCGAGGAACTCGCACGCGAGATCGCCCGCAATGCGCCGCTGGCGGTGGGCCTGGCCAAGCGCATCATCGACATTGGGCAGAGCGTCGACAAATCAACCTTTATGGATTTGGAATCGCTCGCGCAAAGCTCGCTTTTTCAGACCGAGGATTTTCGCGAAGGGGCCGCCGCGCTGGTGCAGCGTCGCGATCCGAAATTCAAGGGGCGTTGAATCATGCCACTCAAGCTCAAGAAAACCGTCGCTCAGATGTTGGCTGAGGCGAATGCCGAGATCGAAACCATCCAGGCCGCGGATGCGATCAAACTGAAGGATGACCCAAACATCCTGTTGGTCGATATCCGTGATATCCGCGAACTTGATCGCGACGGGCGCATTCCCGGCGCATTCCACGCGCCGCGTGGGATGCTCGAATTCTGGATCGATCCGGCGAGCCCCTACTATCGGAAGGTTTTTGAGTCCGGAAAGAAGTTCATCTTCTTCTGCGCCGCGGGCGGCAGATCGGCACTTACCGCGCAGACCCTTCAGCAGATGGGCCTCGAACCTGTCGCACACATGGGCGGTGGATTCGGGGCGTGGAAAACCGCCGGCGGTCCGGTCGAAGGCGGCAAGCCCAAGGCCTAAATTCGTATCGCGGCTGGATCGACGGCGCTCGACAAAATTGACACACTCAGCAGCTTGAATATCCGAACGATCACAATCGCCATGATGGCGCTGACGTTAGCGCTCGCGAGCACGTCTCCGACGGCGGCGCAGGAGCAGGTCGAAAGCGCACATCATGATTTCCATGACGCCAATCATTGGGCGAAGGTTTTCGAATCTCCCGATCGCATCAAGTGGCAGGAGCCCGACTCGGTGGTCGAAACCCTCGGACTCAAACCGGGGCAGACGATCGTCGATATCGGCGCTGGAACCGGGTTCTTTACGCGCCGCTTCGCGAAGGCCGTAGGTCCGAAGGGCCACGCGATCGGCCTCGATGTCGAGCCGTCGATGGTCGAGTACATGAAAGCCGACGCGAAGAAGCTGCATCTGAAGAATTACGAGGCGCGCCTGGTGAAGCCCGATGATCCTGACCTCGCGCCACATTCGGTGGACGTGGTGTTCTTCTGCGATACGCTTCACCACATCGAGAATCGGCCGGCCTATCTGCGCAAGCTGCTCCCCGCTTTGAAGCCCGGTGGGCGCGTGGTTGACATCGATTTCAAAAAGGAAGCGCTACCGGTGGGTCCGCCGCCCGAGCATAAGCTGTCCCTGCCGCTCATCAATGCCGAATTTCATGATGCGGGCTACCGACTGGTCGGAAAACACGACTTTCTGCAGTATCAGTATTTCCTCGAGTTCGCGCCCCGATAGTGGCGCTTGCCAGATCCCTCGACGCCTTGCTTAATTAAACGAACGTTCAGGAGGAATCGAGAGCATGCATGACCTCGTAATCCGCAATGGAAAAATCGTCGATGGCACCGGCAAGCCCAGCTTCATTGGCGATATCGCTATCGATGGCGGCAAGATCACTTCAGTCGGTCCCAAGGCCGGCGCCGCGCGGCCCGAAATAGACGCGACCGGACTGCTGGTCACTCCCGGCTTCGTCGACATCCACACTCATTACGACGGCCAGGTCACCTGGGATCCGTATCTGACTCCGTCGAGCTGGCATGGCGTCACCACTTTGGTGATGGGCAACTGCGGCGTCGGCTTCGCGCCGGTCGAGCCCGGCAAGGAAGAATTTCTCATCGGGCTGATGGAAGGTGTCGAGGACATTCCGGGCACCGCGCTCGCCGAAGGCATCAAGTGGAACTGGGAAAGCTTTCCCGAATACATGAACGCAGTCGAGAAGATGAAGCGCGCGGTCGACGTCGGCGTGCAGGTGCCGCACGGCTCGGTGCGCGCATACGTGATGGGCGAGCGCGGCGCGCATAACGAAGCCGCGACTCCCGAGGATATCGAGAAGATGGCCGCCGTGGTTCGCGATGGCATCAAAGCCGGCGCGCTCGGCTTCACCACCTCGCGCACCATGCTGCATCGCGCGAAGAACAAGGAACTGGTGCCCGGAACTTTCGCCAGCGAGGACGAACTGCTCGGCATCGGGCGCGCGCTCGGCCAGGCTGGTCATGGTGTTTTTGAAATGGCTTCCGACATGGTCGGCCCCGACGCGACCATGGAGTGGATGGTGAAGCTCTCGGCGGAAACTGGGCTTCCGATCACCTTCGCGATGGCGCAGACCGACAAGGAACCGAACTCGTATCGCAAGATGTTGGGTCGGGTGAAGGAGCTGAACGCCCAAGGAGCGCACCTCGCGCCGCAAATCTCCGCGCGTCCGACCGGATTGCTGATGGGCCTTGAGAGTTCGTTGCATCCGTTCATCACGCATCCGACCTACAAGACCATTGCGCATCTGCCGATCGATGAGCGCGTCGCGAAGATGCGCGAGCCTGCGATGCGCGCACAAATCCTCTCGGAGGAGCCGAGCGTTCACGACAAGGCGACCCGCTTCATGGTCACCAACTTCACCAAGTTTTTCCCGCTCGGCGATCCGCCCGACTACGAGCCGACCCGCGAATCGAGCGTGGCGGCGCGCGCCGAAAAGATGGGCGTCAGTGCGGCCGAGTTGACCTACGATCTGCTGCTGGAGCGCAACGGCCGCGAGCTGCTCTACATGCCGTTCGGCAACTACGCGGAATACAACCACAACGCGTTGCGCGAGATGTTGCTTGATGACGTGACCACTCTGGGACTTAGCGATGGCGGCGCACATTGCGGACTCATCTGCGATGCGAGCATGCCATCCTACATGTTGTCTCATTGGGTGCGCGACCGCAGCCGCGGCGAGAAGATGCCGGTCGAGACCGCGGTGCGTCTGCAAACTAGCGACACCGCCAAGCTGTATGGCCTCGGCGATCGCGGCGTCCTCGCGCCGGGAATGAAAGCCGACCTGAACGTCATCGACCTCGATGCGCTCAAGTTGCACGCGCCGCAGATGGTGTTCGATCTTCCCGCTGGCGGTCGCCGTCTGATCCAGCGCGCCGAAGGCTACAAGTTCACCATCCTAAGTGGCGAAGTGACCTTCCAGGATGGCGTCCCGACCGAAGCGATGCCGGGCAAGCTGATTCGTGGCCCGCAGCAAGCCCCACGCGCGCAAGCCTAGATCGCTCTGATTTCGATTGTTGGACAGGCCGAGGGTGTGATGCTCTCGGCCTGTTTGTTTCACTCGCGCGGTCAGCGGTAACACAGGCGCGATCCGATCCTTTTTTCGTAGGCGTCGTTCGCGAACGACCCGTCCTATCGCGCGAAGCGCCACAAAATTCCGCACGTCCTTTCAAACGCTCAGTGGAATTGTTTTATGGTGAAGCGATGGAATACCGCAGCTTCGGAAAGACCGGACTTAAAGTTAGCGTGCTTGGATTCGGCGGCTCGGAAATCGGCTATCAGGACGCGAGTCAGAAAGTAGCGGGGAAGATTCTCGGCGCGGCCCTCGATGCCGGCATCAACGTCATCGACACGGCCGAATGCTATGAGAATAGCGAGGATCTCATCGGCAAAACGATCGCGCATCGCCGCGACGAGTTCCATCTCTTCAGCAAGTGCGGACATGTCACGAGCGCGCTCGATCATCTTGGCTTCCATGAATGGGATCCGCGGCTTATCGCGAAGAGCATTGATCAAAGTCTGAAAAATCTCCGCACCGATCACGTCGACCTGCTGCAACTCCATAGCTGTTCCGAGGCGCGGCTGCGCAAGGGCGAGGTCATCCGCGCAATCGAAGATGCGAAGCGCGCGGGTAAGACTCGCTTCATCGGCTACAGCGGTGATAGCGACGATGCCGTTTACGCGATCGAGACCGGCGCCTTCGATGCGTTGCAAATCTCCGTCAGCATCGCGGACCAGGAATCGATCGATCGCGTGCTTCCGCTCGCGAGGAAGTGCGGCATCGGCGTCATCGCGAAACGTCCGGTCGCCAACGCTATCTGGCTTCAGAGCCGCGTGGCATCGAGCGACTATTCGCGCGAGTACTGGGATCGTTTGAAGAAGCTCGACTTCGATTTCCTCGCGAAGCCCGCTGCCGATGCGTTCGCAACCGCGCTGCGCTTCACGCTCAGCGTCCCTGGCGTCCACACCGCGATCGTCGGCACCGCCAAACCCGAGCGCATCGCGGGCAACGCCGAACTCGCATCCTCCGGCGCGATGCCGAAGGCCGAGTTCGACGCCATCCGCGCGCGCTGGCAGGCGGTCGCGAAGCCCCATTGGTTCGGCCAGGAATAGACCTAACCCCTAACCCCTTCCCTTGAGGGAAGGGGAATCAGAAGGACTCATTCCAACTTTACCAATAGTCCGCGCGAGCGGGCCGATTCGAAGATCCATCGGAAGAACACGATCGAGAACACGAAATATCCCGCGTTCAGCGCGAGGCCCCATCCGAAGTCGCGCGCGGAAAATCCACCGCCCGCGAGCACCTGGCGCATTCCCTCGAAAGAATGCGTCGTCGGCAGCATCCATGCGATCGGCCGCAGATACGTCGGCAGCGACTTCAGCGGATACAGCACGCACGACAGCGGCATCAGCAAGCCTGCGAAGCTCCACGCGAGGCCCTGGATCTTCGTCGTATAGCGAAAGATCAGCCCGGTGATGATGATGCCGAGTGCCAACGCGAACAGCACCAGGTTCAGCATGAAGGGTAAGAACGCCGGCAGCCGCGGAAAAATATCGAACGCGTAGAACACCCACGCAATCAGCGCCGCGCAGCTCATCCCGACCATCGCCTTGCCGAGGTTCACCGCGATAAGCCCCGTCATGTATTCGGCCACTGAGAGTGGCGTCGAGAACAGGTTCACCAGGTTGCGCGACCAGAGCTCGTCGAGAAACCCGACCGCCATGTCGCGCTGAAATCCGAAGAACAATCCCCACAGGATGATCGCGCCGAGCATGAAGCTGATCATTCCGGGCTGCAGATGATTTCCGCGCCCGAGGTAGATGGTGAAAAATCCCCACACGATGATGTCGAGGACCGGCCAGTAGACCATGTCGATGACGCGATCCATGTTGCGGCGCGCCTCGTAGGTGTGGCGCAGCATCACAGCTTTGATTCTATGCGGCTTCATTGGTTTGCCTTTGCGCGACATGGAGGAAAACCTCCTCCAGCGCGGGTTCGTCGCGATCCTCCTTGAGGATCGTCTGGGTCACTTCGATGGGAGTGCCGCTCGCGAGCACGTGCCCGCGGCTCAGGAAAATGATCCGGGCGCACATCTTCTCGACCTCCGCCATGTTGTGCGAGGTGTAGAGGATCGTCGTGCCGCGCTCGCGCTGCATGTCGAGCAGGATCTGTTTCACCTGCGATGCGATCTGCGGATCGAGGTACGCCGTCGGCTCATCGAGCAGCAGCAGCTTCGGATCGTTCATGAAGGCCTTGCACAGGCCGACGCGCGTGGTCTCTCCCGATGACAACCGCGAGACTGGCTTGCGCAGCAACTCCTCGATACCGAACAGCTTCGCGAGCTCGGCGATCTTCCCGCGCGCATCGCGCAGGTTGTACATCCGCGCGAACACCATCAGGTTCTCGAACACCGTGAGGCGAATCGGGAACGCGACGTACGGGGAGGTGAAGTTCATCTGCGCGAGGATTTCCTGGCGATGCTCCTCCAAGCGCTGGCCGAAAATGCGCACCTCGCCGGAGGTCGGCGAAATCAGCCCCAGCATCATGTGGATGGTCGTCGTCTTGCCGGCACCATTGGGACCGAGCAATCCGACGATCTCGCCGGGACGCACTTCGAACGAAACGTCGTTCACCGCGACAAATTTTCCGAAAACCTTGGTCAGGCGATCGATTTCTATCAGCATGATTTCCCTCCCTAGTTCGGGTGCGGTTGCGGAATAAAAAAAGCCATGGATGCGGATGAGCACCCATGGCCTTTTGTGATCGCGTGTTGTGGTTATCTAGAGTTCAATGGAACATCGCGCGCACATCTCCATGGGCTTTCGCCGAATCTCTGGGCTTGTTGTTCAACATCATGAAGATTCCGAGAAGTTCCTTGACCGTACGAAGATTAGCAGAAGTCACCTTCTGATGCCAAAGGGCTATGAATCCTTACTTGCGAGCTTGCGTCAAACATAACGCAGAATATATCGTACGATATATCGAGACTTCAGGAGGTCATCCATATGTTCGGAAGACATGCTCATTGGGCTCGTGGCGGCGGATGCCGTCCGAGTTTTGGCTCATGGGCTCCGCGCAGCCGTTTCTTCGGACCCGGCGAAGTCCGCCTCGCGATTCTTTCCTTGCTGACCGACGGTCCGCGTCATGGCTACGAGCTCATGAAGATGCTCGCCCAGCGCTCGGGCGGGATCTATCGGGCCAGCGCCGGCACCATCTATCCGACCCTCCAGCAACTGGAGGACGAAGGCCTCATCGCCGCCGAGGCGCAGGAAGGCAAGCGCGTGTTCCGCATCACCGACGAGGGCAGGCGTGAACTGCACCTCGAAGATGACGCCGTCGAGCGCATCTGGCGTCGCGCGAAGATGTGGAACGAATGGCGCGCGGCGTTCGATCCCGAGGTACAGGAAATCGTCCGTCCCGCCGAGCGCGTGATGAAGGCCGCCTTTAGCGCGATGTCAGGGGCTTCATCGTCGAACGCGGACAAAGTTCGCGAGATCCTCGAGCGCGCGCTGCGCGAGCTGGAAGGTTTGCGCGGCAAGGAATAAAGTGGCGGCTTTCCTTGTTCCCTCTCCCGGAGGGAGAGGGTGGCGCTACTGCGCCGGGTGAGGTCCGCGGTCAGGGATTCGATTTCGCCATCGAGGTCCCGAGCGCCTGCTGCTTCTGGCGCATGATGCCGACCAGCTTGTCGTAGCCGCCATCATTGAGCACGCGATTGAACTGATTGCGGTAGTTGGCGATCACGCTGATGGCGTCGAGCGTGATGTCATAGATCTTCCATTGTCCGTCGTCGAGCTTCATCAGGTAATTCACGTCGATGGGCTTCGGACGATCCTGGAGCGTGACCGAGCTGAACACCACGGCCTGATCCGGCGAGTCGATACGCTCCCGGATGAACTGGATGCTCGAGGACTGCACGGTCTGTTGCACCTTTTCCACGGAATACTGCTCCATCCGCGAGAGATAGACGTCTTCGATGAAGTTGGTGAAGAGCGGAACGAACTCCGCGCGCTGCGAAGGCGAGAAATCGCGCCAATGGAGCCCGACTGCGGTGCGCGCCATTTTTTCGAAATCGAAGCGGCTCTCCGCGATCGCGCGCAACTTTTTTTCGCGATCGGCGGGCGCGATGCTTTGATCGGTGAAAATCGCCTTGGCCGAATCGACGACGCTTTTCACCGACGCCATCGGACCGACCGGCCCGGCGTCTGCGGCAGTCGCCGCGCGCGCGCTTGTAACATTCGAGAGCCCCGCGCCAATCATCAGCAGCATCGCGAGGCGATACGCGATGCGGTTTTTTCGGGAGAATGCTGGTATCACGCGACAATCTTAAGCGGCGTGAGTAGGGATGGCTATCATCGCGATAAACGGGTTTGCTTTCGCATCCGGTCGCCGCATAATGCGCGGCATCTCGATGCCATCAACCTTTCATCGCCGGATATGTTTCGCGATTGCCGTCGCATTGCTCATGTGCGGACACGCGTTCGCGCAGGTCCCGCATAAAGAGCAACAGCAAGCCGATGCGCTGGAAAAGCTCGCGCGCCAGGAATTCGGCGAGCTCAGCGCGGCAGAGCGCACCTTCGTGCGTGGCGCGGTTTCGCGCAATCTCCTTTGGGTCAGTCCTAACGACAATCCCGATGACCCCGCGAACGATCCCGCGAAGACCGAAAAATGGAGTCCCGATCGAAACATCCGCGCCGGCCTCTTCGCGTGGCTGGTCGCTGACCCGGAAGCCGCGCCGTTGCTTCATCCCAGCGGCCCCGGAATCGCGGGAGCGAAGCTCGTCGGCAAGCTCGATCTTTCCTATGCCGATGTCACTCGACCGTTGACGTTGGTCCGCTGCGCGATTCCCGACGGCATCGATTTCTCCAACGCATCAATCGCGGGCGTCGAGCTACGCAGCAGTGTGACCGGCCCCATCACCGGTGACTTTGCGCACATCAAGGGCGATCTCGCGTTGCACTTCGGCCACTACGGCGCGCTCAGCATCTTTCGCACCACTATCGGTGGGGATCTCGATTGCAGCGGCGCCGACTTTACCGGCAGCGGCGTCGCCGACACCATCTCGGCGCAGGAATCCTCGATCGGCGGTGATGCCAGCTTCGTGCAGAACTTCACCACCGATGGGATGCTGTATTTTCGCCTCGCGCGGATCGGTCGCTCGCTCAGCTTCAATCACGCGCGCTTCGTTGGCAGTGGCGAGACCGGCCTCGATGCGCAGCGCGCGACGGTCGCCGGACCGTTCTATTGGGTGGACATTACGCTCACTCCGCAGACGAAACTCGATCTGGAAAACGCCGCCATCGGCTCGCTGTTCGACAATCGAGGGAGTTGGCCCGCGCCCGGCAACCTCGATATTGACGGATTTACCTACAGCGAGTTTGGGGGCGACAGCCCCGCCGATTCCGAGGCGCGTCTGCAATGGCTCGCGCTGCAGCCGCCGGGATATCGCCCGCAGCCGTACGCGCAACTGGCGAAGACGCTCAAGGAGGCCGGCAGGAGCGAGGGCGAGACCGAAGTGCTGATCGCGCAACGCATCGCGCTGCGCCAGTCCGGGCATCTCTCATTCCCGTCACGAATGTGGAATCTGCTCCTTCAGGGCACCATCGGCTATGGCTACCGTCCGATGCGCGCGCTCTGGTGGATTGCCGGTTTCGTGCTCCTCGGCGCGTTGCTGTTCGGATGGGGCCATCGCATCGGCGTCATGACGCCCACCGAGCAGGACGCCTACGAGACCTACGCGCGCGACGGTCGTCCTCCCGCGCATTATCCGCATTTCAACGCGTTCGTATACTCGCTGGAGAATTTTCTGCCAGTGGTGGATCTCCATCTGGGAAACCAGTGGCATCCCAATGTACGGGAGCGAGTGGTGGCGGATTCCGCGACTGGAGAATGGGGCACGGCGAGCGCGATAAGCGCCGGCAAGCTGCTGCGATGGTACCTATGGTTCCACATCCTCGCGGGATGGGTCCTTACCCCGCTGTTGTTCGCCGGCCTCTCCGGCCTGATTCGGGTGGAATGATCACCCCAACCGCGCAATCGGATAGAATGAGCGTGACGCTGCGGCGTCAGTACTCCGATGCAGAACGCGGAAATCGCAAAATACCTCGCCGAGATCGCTGACATGATGGAGCTGACAGGCGAGAATTTTTTTCATGTGCGCGCCTATCGCAGCGCCGCGCGCGCGGTCCTCGATTACCCGGGAAATTTCTCGAAGCTCACCATCCAGCAAATGGAGAAGGTGCCCGACATCGGCAAAGGCATTTCGTCCAAGCTCGATACCCTGATCAAAACCGGCGAGCTGGCGATTCACCAGGAACTGCGCAAGAAGGTGCCGCCCGGCGTGATGGACGTCATGAAGCTGCCTGCCCTCGGGCCTAAGCGAGTCAGGCGGCTTCACGATGAACTCGGCATCAAGAGCCTCGACGATTTGAAGAATGCGCTCGAATCGGGCGCACTGCGCACCATTCGCGGCTTCGGTCCCAAGATGGAGGAGAGCATCATGTATGCGCTGGAGCGTCGGGTGGAAATCGCGACCAGGCGATAACTTTATGCGGACGCGGCGATCGAAGTCGAGCGGCTGCTAAACCATCTGCGCGGATGCGCTGCTGTCGCGCGAATCGAAGTCGCGGGAAGTTTCCGTCGTAAGCGCGACACCGTAGGCGATCTCGATCTGCTCGCGATTTCAAATGACTCGGCGCAGGTGATGAGGCGGTTGGTCGAGTATCCTCACGTCGCGCAGACTCTCGGTGCAGGCGACACCAAGACCACGGTGATCCTTCACGACGGATTACAGGTCGATCTGCGCGTGCTGCCCGAGGAGAGCTACGGCGCCGCGCTGATTTACTTCACCGGCTCCAAAGACCATTGCGTACACATCCGGCGTCTCGCGCAGCGCATGGAACTTTCGCTCAATGAGTACGGCCTGTTTCGCGGCGCGCAATCGATCGCCGGGCGCACCGAGGAGGAAGTCTATCGCGCGCTCGGCCTGGAATGGATTGCGCCGGAGCTGCGTGAGGATCGCGGCGAGGTCAAAGCGGCGATGGATCATACGCTGCCGCGCCTGATCATGCGTGGCGATCTTCGCGGCGATCTGCATTCGCATTCCACTTACACCGATGGGCGCGCATCGATCGAGGAGATGGCGCGCGCCGCAGATGAGGCCGGCCTCGAATACCTCGCGGTCACGGATCATTCGCAGCGGCTTGCGATGGTTACTGGCCTCGACCCGAAGCGGCTGCGTGAACAATGGCGCGAGATCGAGGACGTTCAGTCGCGCGTCAAGGTGAAGCTGCTGCGCGGTATCGAAGTCGACATCCTCGAAGACGGCGCGCTCGACCTGCCCGACGACATTCTCGCGGAGCTCGATTGGGTCGTCGCGTCGGTGCACTACAAACTCCGTCAGGCGCCTGATGAGATGACGCGGCGACTTGTCGCCGCGATTCGCAATCCCAATGTGGACGTCATCGGCCATCCGACCGGGCGCATTCTGATCGACAAGCGCGAGCCGAGCAGCTTCGATTTCCACGAAGTGATGCGCGCGGCGGCCGGCGAGGGCTGCGCACTCGAAGTCAATTCGCAATCGCAGCGGCTCGACCTGACCGATACCAACTGCATCGCGGCCAAGCAGGTGGGCGTGAAGCTCGTGATCTCCAGCGACTCTCACTCGCCCAAGGGTTTCAGCTTGCTACAACTCGGCGTTAACCAGGCGCGGCGCGGATGGATCGAGCCCGAGGATGTTCTCAACACCCGCCCGCTCAAGGATTTGCGCCAGCGCTAGACTCATCCCGCCTCGCGCCGCTTGCATTTCCATGCCTCGACGTGAGATGGCGTCCGGCGTGAGTGACGTATCTTCCAAGGCGGAAACACCGTCAGCCGTCGATGAACTTCGCGAGCTGACGCCGCGCGCGATCGTGCTTGGGATCATTCTCGCGGTAATTCTCGGCGCGGCGAATGCCTATCTGGGGCTGTACGCCGGTCTGACGGTCTCGGCGAGTATCCCCGCCGCGGTCGTTTCGATGGCGATTCTGCGCCTCCTCGGCGGCTCGACCATCCTCGAAAACAACGTGGTGCAAACCGTTGCCTCGGCGGGCGAGGCGGTTGCCGCGGGCGCGATCTTCACCTTTCCCGCGCTGATAATCCTCGGATGGAAAGGCAATCTGCCCTATCTCGACGTCACCGCGCTATGCCTCGCGGGCGGCACCATGGGCAGCCTGCTGGTGGTGTTCCTGCGCCGTGCCTACATCGTGGAGGAAAAACTACCTTTTCCGGAGGGCGTCGCATGCGCCGAGGTGCTGCGCGCGGGAGCGAAGACCGCGAACGCCGCGCCGCTGCTCTACGGCGGTATAATTTCAGCGCTGCTGAAAACCTCGCAGGATATCGCGGGCTTCCTTCCCGGCATGTTTTCCGGCGCGCGATGGATCGGCGGCGCCGCGCTCGCGGGCTCGGTCGACATTTCCAGCGCGCTGCTCGGGGTCGGATACATCGTAGGAATCCGGGTCGCGATGCTGGTTTTCCTGGGTGGCGCGATCGCGTGGTTCGTCGCGGTACCGATTGCGTCGGCGAGTCATCCGGAGCTGCGCGCCCTCGGCGCGTATGCGGCTGCGACCAACGTCTGGAGCAACGAGGTGCGATACCTCGGGGTCGGCGCGATGCTCACCGGCGGAATCGTCACGCTGTGGCGTCTGCGTACGCGCATCGGCAACGCGCTGGCCGACGGCATTCGCGTGCTGCGCGCGGGCAGTTCCACGATTGCGACGGCGCGCGAGGATACCGATCTCTCACCGACCGCGATCGTCACCGCATCGGGACTCGCGCTGCCGGTGATCTTCGCGCTTTGCATGGTGCTGACCGGGAGTCTGATGCTCAGCCTTGCGATGGCGGTGGTTCTCGCGATCGTCGGATTTTTCGCGACCGCGGTGGCCGGATATCTGACTGGCCTGGTCGGAGCATCGAACAATCCGGTATCCGGCGTGACCGTGATCGTATTGCTTGCGCTCGCGCTGGTGTTGAAGCTGCTGGGCGTCTCACCCGGAGTTGGTCCGCGGCTCGCGATCATGGCGGGTGCGGTGGTTTGCACCGCGGCGGCGATGGCGGGTGATTCGATGCATGATCTGGCGACGGGCTATCACGTCGGCGCGACTCCGCGTGCGCTTGAGATCGCGGTGTTGATCGGCGCGATCGCATCCGCATTCATCGTCGCGCCGGTGCTGAATCTTCTTCTCAATGCGTACGGAATCGCGGGCACTGCGGGTGCCAAAGCAAACGCGCTCGCGGCGCCGCAAGCGTTCCTCATGGCGAAAGTCACCCAAGGCGTTTTCAGCGGCGGGCTCCGATGGGGCATCATTTCGATCGGCGCCGCGCTGGCAGCCGCGCTTGCGATTATCGATGGACAGCTTGAACGACGCGGCAGCTCATGGCGGACGCCGATTATGCCTGTCGCGATTGGACTGTATTTGCCGCTCGGACTGAGCGTGGCGATTTTGATTGGCTCGCTTGCGAGCGTGGGTCGCCCGCGCGAGGAAGGTGGCTCGGGCATCCTGTTTGCCGCCGGACTCGTTGCGGGTGAGGCGCTGATGGGCGTCGCCAGCGGCGCGCTCGTCACCGCCGGCGTTCATCTACCGCTTTTCTGAAGGAGGCTCAGAATGCCGAGACTCGTAGCGATGCTACTGCTGGGCGTTTTTTCAGCCACGATGACCATCAGCGCATTTGCGGCCGAAGAGGTGGTCGCGGCGCCCAGCGGCGGGCGTACGGAAGTGATCTCCTTCCAGCCCGCGGTGCCAAAGGCGCCCGCGCGCGAAGGTTCATGCTGGACCTCGTCGATTGCGCTGGCCCGCGCAGGAGCGTGGCGATGCATGATCGGCAACGGCATCGAGGATCCGTGCTTCACTACCCCGGAAGTTCCCAATGCCGTCATCTGCGGCGCGAATCCCGCAACATCAGCTGCCGGCTTTTTGGTGAAACTGACCAAGCCGCTTCCGCCCCCAGATGCTCACCTTCCGTCGCCGCCATCGCCATGGATTGTCCAGCTTGCGATTGGGCAAGGGCAGGTCCCCGGTCCTTATGCGATGCCGCCGCCGAAGACTTACTGCTCCGGCATGACCGGCACGTTGGCGATTGTCGACGGACAGCCGGTGCCGTTTTCGTGCTGGGAGGCTCACGTCGAATCGCAGCCGAAGCTGGGCGACACGCAGTTCGGCCTGCTCGACGATTTCACGCCGGGCAAGGTATGGACTGTGACCGAAGTTACTTTCGCGATCGATCCGAAACCCGCGCCGAATCAGCCGCCGTTCAAACTGATGGGCAAGAAAACCATCGCACTCGAAAAAGTCTGGGAGTGATTATTTGCGCAGCTCGCGCAGTTGACGCTGAGTCATCATCCAGCGGAGTTTCGCGGCGGCGCTCTCGACGCGATCGGGAAATTCCAATGCGATCACTCCGCCCTGCTTCAGACTGATCCCTACCGATTCAGTGGAGTCGGTCAGCATCAGGGATGCCATTCGCGAGAGCGTTGGTTCGTGACCCACGACCAATACGCTTTCCGGGAGGCGTTGCTTGCCCAAGGCCTCGAGCGCGTTGGCGGGCGAAGCGCCGGTGGAAAGCTCCGGCACCGCTTTGGGCTTCGGTCCCCCGAGTTCAGCGGCGACGATTTCGGCGGTCTGGGCCGCTCGGATTGCGGGGCTGGTGAGAATCAGGTTGAAGGCGAGGCCACTGGCGCGCATGCCGGCCGCGGCTTTGCGAATCTTGTCGGCGCCTTTGTCGGTCAGCTTGCGCGCGGAGTCGTCGCCCTTAGGCGTGGGCTCTTCGGCGAGGCCGTGGCGCATGATGTACAGCATCATCGGAGGACACTCCTCTCGGTTGAACTTTTTCGAGGGCTTTTTTCAAAGTGCGATCGGGATCGGATTTGGCGAAGCGGCTCCATTGCTTGAGACCTCGACGCTTGAGTTTGCGCTCACTGCGGTGGATAGCATGAGCCAACGCGCCGCATGCGAATGCGACGCCGGCGGGAAGCTCGCGCGCGGCGACGAATTCCTTGATCCATGCCACCGCGACGACCGCATCGTGATACTCGCCGACGAGGTCCTGCAGCTCTTCGAGGCTCTTCAGCATTTCGCCGAGTTGCTTCTCGTCGATTGCGAGCATCGTCTCGAGCGCATAGCGCGAACCCTTGGCGCGCTTGCGCAAGCGATGAAGCTCTTCGGGACTGGGATCCTCGGGCAGCTTCTCGCCCGCGCGCATCACCGATTTCAACATCGGCGCGAATAGTTCCGCGGCGACCGAACCGAATGCCGCATCGCCTTGCGTGGTGATCGCGATGGGCGCCGAGAGCCGCCCGACCAGCTCCTTGTAACGGCGTGAGGCGAGCGAGGTGGCGAGGTTCTCCGCCGCCTTGGCGCGGCGCACTCGAAGTTCTTCGAGCAGCGGCTCGAGGTGTTTCGCGACCTGGGGATCGAGTTTCTTCGCGCGCTTTTGCATGAGTTGCTCGAGCACGTCGAGATCGCGTACCGCACCCGCTTGCTGGCCCAGCCATTTCAGGCGCTCGTAAGTTTCTTTCGGTTTGATCGCTGCGATGTAGGTCCCGAAAAGTCGGACCGCGGAGCGCAATCGACGCGCCGCAACGCGTACCTGATGCACCGGTTCCGCCTCGCCGCGCTGTGCCGCGGGCACTTGCGCGATCAGCGACTTGACGTGGTATGCGATCGCGCTGCGAGCGGCCGAGCCGGTCGCATCGTGCGGCTGGACGGTGAAGTTTGAGGCTGCCAAGGACGAGAGGTCTCTCTGCCGCGTTCAAGTTAAGGAGGTTGAGGCGAGGATCAGACTGCCTTCTGTCGTCCCACAATTCTGGCGGAAGCGTCAATGACGGTTGATTTCTTACGTCCGTCCCGCTGCCGAAGCGCGATGCGCCGGCCGAGCAGCTTCGCCAGCAGATCGACGCGCTTCTCACAGGTCCACAATTCCAGATCTGCGCGCTCGGAGCCGGAATCGACATCGATGTAGAGCTTGCCCGGCGCATGGCTGAGGTGAACATTTTTCACGATGCCGAAGTGCGTGCGATCGAGCCCGTCGGCGACGCGCAGGATCGCCGCCAGCGCGCGCACCATCCGGCGCTTGTCCTCCGGCAGCGAGTACAACTCGGGCGAATCAACCTTCGCGCCCTGCTTGCGATGGCCGCGTGCGACTTGCGCGATGCTCTCGATTTCGTCGGGAGTGAATCCGAACAGGTCGGCATTCTTGATGAGGTAATACGAATGGCGATTGTGCCGATCGTGATCGATAGTATGCCCGATGTCGTGCAGCAGCGCGGCATACTCCAGAATCTCGCGCGCATGGGCCGGCAGTTCGAGCTCCTCCGCGGTCGCATCGAAAATCTGGCCGGCGAGCTTTGCGACGGTTTGACCGTGTTCGTTGCTGCCTTCGAATTTCTGCGCGAGCGCGGCGACCGAATGCTTGCGCGCATCGATAGCTTCGCGACGGCTGGCGATTCCTGCCAGCTCCAACAGCAAGCCCTCGCGCAACGCCCAAGTGCACGCCACCAGTTCGGGTGCCCCCGAATGGTGCAGGATGTAGTCGGTAAGAATGGCAGAGGCCGGCATCAGGTCGGCGCGCTTGGCATCGATGCCCGGCAGTTCGAGACGATCGGAAAGATCGCATTCCAGAACGCTGCGGCGGACATGCGCGATCTCGTCTGCCGATGCGGTTGCGCCTCCGAGGCGTCCCAACTCCTCGCCGCGCGCCGCCCGCGCCATCGCGACCAGCGTGTTGACGGTGCCTGAGGTGCCGACTGCCCGCTGGACACCATCGCGCCGCGCGCTCTTGAGCAGATCGCCCATCTCGTCGGCCAGATGCGCTTCCAGGTCTTTAACCTGGCGTGCCGTCGGCGGATCGTCGGTGAGAAACTGCTCGGTGATGCGGGAGACGCCGAGCTTGAGGCTCCGCATCCACATCGCCTCGCCGTCGCGCACCATCACCAGCTCGACGCTGCCGCCGCCGATATCGACCAGCAGATGCGGGCCGCCTTCGAGGCCCATCGCGTGACGCGCGGCGACGAAAATCAAACGCGCTTCCTCGGCGCCGGGAATAATTTCGACCTTGATCCCGGTTTCGCGGCGAATGCGGGCGACGAATTCCGCGCTGTTCTTGGTCTCGCGGACCGCGCTGGTCGCGACTGCGCGCACCCGATTGATGCGACGAAGTTTGATGAGCTTCTGGAAGTTGCTCAGCGTGCGGACCGCAAGGTCCATCGCTTCCTTGCTCAGCGTCCCGGTCTCGAAGGCGCGCCGGCCGAGGCGGACGGTCTCTTTGACGCGATCGACCACATCGATGTTGCCGTCGCGATTCACGTCGGCAATCACCATGTGTACTGAATTGGTTCCGACGTCGATAGCAGCAAGCCGCATATATCGAAGGTAACCGTCTCAAAGACTCAAGTCATTACTCTGATGTTACATCTCATTAAAATTTCTTCGCGCCACCCTTCTTAGCGACACCTTCGGGCACTATTCTTGTACGGATGAGCGCCGCGGCTATCACCGGCGAGCAGCATCTCGAGGCCGGGTCGGCGCAAAAATGGCTGATTGCACTCGCGGTAATGCTTGGTACCACGCTCGAGGTCCTCGACACCTCAATCGTGAACGTCGCGTTGCCGCACATGCAGGGCACGTTCTCCGCCAGCGTGGACGAGATCGCGTGGGTCGTCACCAGCTACCTGGTCGCCAACGGCATCATGATTCCGATGACGGGATGGATCTCGTCGCGCTTCGGCCGCAAGCGCTACTTCATGGCCTCGGTAACGGTGTTCGTCGCGGCTTCGGGGCTATGCGGCGCGGCCACTTCGCTCAACGAGATGGTGATCTTCCGGCTCATCCAGGGCGCGGCGGGCGCGGCGATGATCCCGTCCTCGCAAGCGATCCTGATGGAAACCTTCCCGCCCGCCGAACAGCAGCTCGCGATGGCGATGTGGGGCGTCGGGTTGATGGTCGCGCCGATCATGGGGCCGACGCTGGGTGGATGGATCACGGATAACTGGAACTGGCGCTGGAATTTCTACATCAACCTGCCCGTCGGCGCGGCTGCCCTGCTGATGGTCTACACCTTCGTGCATGACCCTGCGTATCTGCGCCAGCGGCGCGCGAAGGGCGGGCGCGTCGATTACATCGGCATCGTATGCCTGGTGCTGGGCCTCGGCTTGATGGAGATCGTCCTCGATCGCGGGCAGCGCGCCGACTGGTTCAACTCCGCGTGGGTATGGTACTTCACGGCCGCCTCGGCCGCGGCGTTCATCATCCTGATTTTCCACGAGCTGCGCTTCTCGGAGCCGATTCTCGATTTGCGCATCATGGCGATCCCGGCATTCGATCTGTCGGTTATGCTGATCGTCGCGATGAGCTTCGCGCTCTACGGCACCGGCCTCCTCAATCCGATCTTCCTGCAGGAATTGATGGGCTACACGGCATGGAGGGCCGGACTCGTGCTGGCGCCGCGTGGGCTGGGCACGATGGCCTCGATGCTGCTCATCGGGCAACTTGCGCGCTTTAAGTTCGATACGCGTCCGTTGGTAGGCCTCGGCTTCGTGCTGATGGCGATGTCGCTATGGTCGATGTCGAAATGGAATCTGAGCGTGAGCAGTTGGGTCGTCATCTGGCCGAGCATCACGATGGGCATCGGGATGGGATTTATCTTCCCGACCTTGTCGGCGGCGACGCTGTCGGTCGTCAGCCGCGAGCGGATGGGCTATGCGGCAAGCCTGTACAACATGATGCGCAACGCCGGCGCGGCAATCGGTATTTCATACATGACAACTACGCTGGTGAATCATCAGCAGATTCATCAGAGCTACCTGGTCGAGCACTTCTCGGTCTTCGACGCATGGCGGATGAGCAACGCGGCTCCTCGGATGGCGGGCGGCCACGGGTTCTACTTCACGCCGCAACTCGGCGATGCGGGCCATCAGAGCTTCGCGGGCGTCTATGGAATGATTCAGCAGCAAGCCTCGATGCTGGCATTCAACGACATCTATCGAGTGCTGGCGATCTGGATGGTGCTGCTGATTCCATCTTTCCTACTGCTGCGCCGCGGCGCAGCGAGCAGCAGCGCCGCGCATTGAGGGGCGCGATAGCTATTTATCCGTACCGGTTTGGATGGTGGGCATGCAGGTGCCGTGGCCGGTGATTTCGGCGCTGCCGGTTTTGTCGGGAAATGCGCCCGAATGTTTGTCGCAAAAATAGTGCAGCGGGACCGTTCCCTCGGTCACCGCGGAGTTGAGGCAATCGGCATCGGCGACGCATTCGGTCGGCTGCGCGATGCAGAGCCCGGTTTTCACTCCCTGAATGACGGTCGTCGCGCATTGGTAGCCCGGACTACAGTCGGACACGCAACCTGTCCGCTCGAAGCTGCGGATCTGGTCGTTCTGAGGCGAAGTGGCGCAGCTTCCGCATGCCAGCATCAGCGCGAGGAAAAACGTCGAGCGATCAATTAGCCGTCGCATAGGATCACCCTACCGCATCCTGCGCGGTGACCAGGAGTCTGCTATGATGTGACCAAGGCGCTCCTCCGGGGGCGTCTCATGCGTTGTGGCATCATGAAAACATCGGTGAAATTACCAAACGAAGCCAAATTGTCCTTGAAAATAAACGATTCGTGTCGAGGAGTGCTATACCGAATCGACGAAAACGAAGCCACCTGGGGTCGAAGAGTATGAGAACAAACCCACTGCAAACATCATGAGCAGTGGTCCTGAGGCTCTGCAAAGGACCTATGGCACGAGGCTCGATTACATAAACGAACCCACCGCTTGGGCAAAGGGCTCAAGAAAAAGTGAGAAAAACAAACCCACTTTATGTTTGTATATGTTGAGCTTTTTCGGATTCGAGCGTCGATGACCCGCGCCCTTGCCGCATGACACTCCATGGCCATAATCTCCAAGGTCATCGAGAGCGCACTTCGAAAAGGAGCGTATCAATGGCATCGATTGCGGGGACTGCGAGGAAATTCTTCGAGGCTTGCGAGACCGGAAAAGGCTGGGACGGATGCAAGGAGTATTGCACCTCGGGCGCAACGTTTTCCGCACAAGCAGAGCCGCTCGCGGATACGAAAACGCTCCAGCAATACACGGACTGGATGAAGGGGCTGCTGACTTTCGTACCCGACGGACGCTACGAGCTGAAGTCATTTGCCATCGATGAGGAGCGCAAGAACGTCAGCGCGTATGCGGTTTTTCACGGCACCCATACCGGGCAGGGCGGCCCAGTCCCACCGACCGGCAAGAGCACCTCGAGCGATTACGTGTATGTGATGGAGTTCGAGGGCGACAAGATTCGGCATATGACGAAGATCTGGAACGCGGGTTGGGCGATGAAGGAATTCGGATGGGCTTGAGGCCTCGGAATTACATAAACGAACCCACCGCGAGCATCGTGCGCGCTGGTCCTGAGGCTCTGCAAAGGACCTCTGGCACGAGGCTCGATTACATAAACGAACCCACCGCCTGGGCAAAAGGCTCAAGGAAAAGTGAGAAAAACAAACCCACTTTATGCCCAGAAATACTGGATTTTCTGAGGCAAGACCTCTATCGACATCATGTCGGCAATTTAGTGCGCCATGCTGACTTTGCCCGGGTCGTTCTTCTTCATCAGCAGCACCAAGGGCACCATGCACAGCGCCGCGACCGCGAAGACCCAGATCACATCCACGAAGGCCAGCGCCGCCGATTGCTGCTGCATCAGGCCATAGATTCGCCCGTACGCCTGATGGCTCGCGTCCACCGGACTGTAGCCCTGTTGCATCATGTTCGAGGTCAGCGCGCTAAGGCCGTTGCGGAAGACATGGTCATAGCGCGTCACATGCGAGGCGATGCGGTCCTGATGAAACTGGGAGCGGCGCGCGACCAGCGTGGTGACCATCGCGATACCCACGCTGCCGCCGATGTTGCGCGCCAGGCTGATGAGGCTTGACACCTGGTTGTTCTTGTTCGGCGCGATGCCGAGGTACGCGATGGTCGTGATCGGCACGAACAGGAACGCGAGCCCGATCGATTGCTGAATCCGGTAGATCATCGCGGTCTGGAAATTGATGCTCGGATTGATGTTACTCATCGACAGGAAGGCGAGCCCGGTAATGAGGAAGCCCAGCCCGATCAGCCATCGCGCCTGCACCTTTGAGACGAGAATTCCTACTATCGGCATCATCAGCGCGATCGCGAAGCCGCCCGGCGACAGCACCATGCCTGCTAACTGCGAGGTGTAGCCCATCAGTTGTTGGAGGTAGAGCGGCAGCAGAATGGTCGAGCCATACAGGCCGAAGCCGAGGATGAACATCATGAGGATGGCGGTGGCGAAGGTTCGCTCGCGGAACAGCTTGAGATCGAGGATGGGATTCTGCTGGCGCCACTCCCAGACGACGAATGCGATGAGCGAAGCGGTCGAGGTGATGATGAACCAGGTGATCATACGCGAGCCGAACCAGTCGAGCTCCTGTCCGCGATCGAGCACCACCTGCAGGCATCCGAGTCCGAGCACGATTAGCCCCAATCCGATGAAATCGATATTAGCGCGCCATCCCGCCTTGCGCTCCTCCTTCTTCAGGTACGGCGGGTCCTCCACCATCCGGTAGGTGAGGAGTAGGGAAATGATACCGATTGGCACATTGATGAAGAATATCCACCGCCAGTTGAAATGGTCGGTGATGTAGCCGCCCAGCGTGGGGCCGATCGCGGGCGCGAGCACCACCGCCATCCCATACATCGCGAAGGCCATGCCGAACTTCTCTCCTGGAAAGGTGTCCGCGAGGATTGCCTGCTCGCTGGGCTGCAAGCCTCCGCCGCCCGCGCCCTGAATGATGCGGAAGATCACCAGCGTGCTCAGCGTCGGGGCGAAGCCGCAGAACAGTGAGCTGATGGTGAACAGCGCGACGCAGGTCATATAGAAGCGCTTGCGGCCGATGAATCCCGAGACCCACGCGCTCAGCGGCAGCACGATCGCATTCGCGACGAGGTAGGCGGTCAGCACCCACGTGCTCTCATCGACGCTCGCAGACAGGCCGCCCGCGATGTGCGGCAGCGAGACATTCGCGATGCTGGTATCGAGGACTTCCATGAACGTCGCGAGCGTCACCGTGAACGCGATCGCCCACGGATTGCGCGGAGGCCGCGCGACCGGATGCGCGAAGGGGCGGGGCGCCGCGCTCATTTGAACCGGACTTTGGCTTCGACCGACATTCCGATGCGCAGGCGATGGTCGGGGTCCTGGCCCGGCTTCAAGCGGATGCGAATCGGCAGACGCTGCACCACCTTGACGTAGTTGCCGGTGGCGTTCTCGGGCGGCATCAGGCTGTACTTCTCGCCGCTCGCGCCGCCGACGCCTTCGACATAACCCTGGTAGTCGCGGCCGATCGCATCGACGTAAATCGTCGCGCGCTGGCCGGGCTTCATCCGGCGAATCTGCGTCTCCTTGAAGTTGGCGGTGATCCAGATGTCGTCGAGCGGCACGATCGCGAGGAGCAACTCGCCGGGCTGCACGCGTTCTCCGTCCTCTAAGGTTTTTTTGCCGACTACCCCGCTCATCGGCGCGGTGATGCGGGTGTATTCGAGATTGAGCAGCGCCTGATCGACGGCGGCCTGCCCGGCATCCACGGCGGCTGCGCGCGAGGCGATCACGGTCCTGGCGGCCTCCGCGCTTGCGCTATCCGACTCCACCGCCGCATCAGCAACCGCGGCCGCGCGCACCCTGTCGTCGTGTTCCGAGTTGGAGGCGATGCGCATCTTGAAGAGCGATTCGTAGCGGTCGGCGTCATTGCGCGCCTGCAGCGCGACGGCCTCGCTCTGACGCACCTTGCTAAGCGAGGCGGCATAGTCGGCGCGCGCCGAAGCGAGCTGCGCCCTGGCCTGCTCGAGATTCGCGCGCGCGCTGGCCAGCGCGGTTTTCGCATCGCGCGGATCGATCTGCGCAATCAGGGCGCCCGCTTGGACGTATTCGGTATCCTGCACGTAGACGCGCTCGATGGTGCCCTCGATGCGCGAGCTGATCGGGGCGATGTGTCCATCGACTTGAGCGTCGTCAGTGGATTCATATGCGTCGAGATACCTCCGTAGCCGCGGGCCGCCGATCATCGCAGTCGATCCGAGGAGCACCAGTACCAACGTCCACACGATGCCGCGAACAGCACGGCGCGAAGGCCGCCGTCCCTTTCCGCCCGGATGCTTCGGTTGATGCTTCGGTTCGTGATGCGGCGCGTTGTGCGTGATCGGTTTCCCACCAGCATCAGGCGCGTCGGCGGGGCTTTCATCCAGCATCAGGAGTTCGCGGATCTCGTTTTCGAGCACTGGCGTAAGGGATTCCATGACTTACTTACCTGCCAAAATCCGATCGACATTCTCGCGCACGATCGACTGAATCGCCTTGATCTGTTCCTTGGAAAACTCGCGCCATCCGAGCTGGCGAAACACCGTCGCGCGGCTGGTGCGAAACACCAGGACCTGTCCGAGCAGCGTCTGCGTCCTGATGAGTATCTTCTCGTCGTCGCGGCGTCGTCCCAGCACGATTGCGAGCAGCTTCGCGCACGCCTCCGTGAGTCGGCGCATCATCCCTTCGTAGAGAATCTCGAATGCCGCACCGGGCTGGAGCTGCTCGCGCATCACGAAGCTGGCGAAGCTGTCGGCGAATTCTGAGCCGACGACGATGGTGGAAAACCGCTCCAGCAGCTCCTGCAGCAGCGTCGCCGCATCCTTGCGCGCCGGCTTCTTCCCTTCGAGCGCGAGTTCGATCTTGCTTATGGTCGGCAGGATGTCTCTGCCGCAGTTCTCGACGATGAACTCGGCGGCCGCGCGGTAGAGGCCTTCCTTGCTGCCGAAATGGTAGGGGATAGCCGCGAGATTGGCGCCGGCCGCATCCGCGAGCATGCGGGTGCTGGCGCCCTCGAAGCCATAGTCGCCGAAAATTTTCAGGCCGGCTTCAATCAGCCGCTGCCGGGTGTCCTCGCCGCGCGACGAAGACGACGCGAGTTCGCGTTTCGCAAGTGCCACAGCCATTGGCGCTCCACACTCGATCGAAGGTGATGGAAATTCATTTAGATCAATCGACCGTTTCAGTCAATCGATTGAATGTAGGGAAACAGCGGTTGCGAAATCTAGCACATCGACTCGAAAACTCGCTCGAATGTTTCGCGTGCGAGACGATCGAAAAGCACGAACTCCACCAGCCTCACCGAGGTCGCACCGCCGAGATGATCGCGCACCTCTTCGAGCATCACCTGCGCGCATCGATCGAGTGGGAATCCTGCGATACCGGTGCCGATCGCGGGGAATGCGATGCTCTCGACTTTGCGCTCCGCCGCGCGCAGCAGGGAATTGCGCGTCGAAGCGCGCAGATTATCCTCCGTGGTGAGGCCGCCCAGATGCATACTCGCGGCGTGGATGACGAACTTCGCCTTGAGCTTGCCACCCGTGGTGACCGCAGCTTCGCCCAATGGAATGCTGCCGATGCGATCGCACTCCTTCTGAATCTCCGCGCCGCCCTTGCTGCGAATCGCCCCCGCGACTCCCGCGCCGAGGACGAGGTCGTTGTTCGCGGCGTTGACGATCGCATCAAGATCGCATTCGGTGAGGTCGCCCTGCGAGATTTTCACTTCGTCGCGCCAGCCGTCTTTTGTTCTCGACATAGTTCGCCTCCGTGTGTGAAGTTGACGCCCTCGGTCCTAAGGAGCGATTGTAGTCGCACTTTTTCAATAACCGGAGATTCTCATGGACAAGAACAGCGTTGTTATTCCATCCGAAATGAAGGCGATGTACGACAACTTCCACTTCGCGCCCGCGATTAAGGACGGCGACCGCCTGTTCTGCTCCGGCGTGATCGGAATCGGTCCCGATGGCAAGGCCTCGAGCGATCCGGAGACGCAATTCAAGCAGGCCTTCGAGTCGCTTAAGTCGGTGCTCACCGCCGGTGGTGCATCGATCGGCGATGTGGTCGATATCACGACGTTCCACGTCGGCTTGCAGGCCAACATGCGCGCCTTCATGAAGGTGAAGGATCAGTATGTCAGCGCGCCGTATCCGGCATGGACGGCGATCGGCATCAGCGAGCTGGCGTTTCCCGGTGGCCTGGTCGAAATCAAGGCGGTCGCGCGACTGAAGAAGTAACCTACCGGAGCAGCATGAACGCGATCGATGGCGAGCGCCACTTCATCGAACCGCTCGCGCCTCGCGAAGTTGCCGGAGGCATCGGTTCGAAAAGTGCCGTACGACAATGCGAAGGCGTTCTACGGAATTTGATATGGCAACTCTCGAAGAATTGATTACGCGGCTGCGCAGACTCGAGGACGTCGAACAGATCAAGCAGCTCAAGGCGCGATACTGCGCCTGCTGCGACAACAACTACGATGCCGAGGGCAATCGCGTCGCTGTTCATCGAGGACGGCGTGTGGGACGGCGGCGCGCTCGGCAAGGGCGAGGGTCACGCGGGCATCGTAAAATTTTTCCGCCGCGCGCCGTCAGCATTCACGTTCGCGATTCATAACGTGATGAATCCGATCATCGAGGTCGACGGCGACACCGCGACCGGTCGCTGGTACCTGATGCAACCTCTGACCCGGCGCAATGGCGAAACCGAATCCGCGATGTGGCTGGCGGGCAGATATGAGGACGACTACGTGCGTGTCGGCGGCGAATGGAAGTTCAAGCGACTGAGATTCTTCACCCGCATGCTCACGCCGTACGATGAAGGGTGGGCGAAGAAGCCGCTCGCGTAAGGTCGCGACACTCCACTAACCTCACCTGGCGCAATAGCGCCACCCTCTCTCCTACAGGAGAGGGAAAAAGGACGGAGGACATCTCAAGAATGGATCGCAGAAAATCGATACAGCTGACGCCCGAGGAATCGCGGCGCTTCATGGAAGAAGGACGCACCGCGACGCTCGCCACCAACGGTCGCGACGGTTATCCGCACCTCGTCGCGATGTGGTACGGCCTCAAGGACGGCGACATCGTGATGACGACCTACGGCAAATCACAAAAGGCGGTGAACATTCGGCGGGACCCGCGCGCGACGATGATGTGGGAAGCCGGGACAGCTTACAACAAGCTGCGCGGCTTGATGATTCGCGGGCGCGCCGAGCTGGTCGAGGACGTCAAATACACCGCCGAGGTTTTGCGGCTGGTGGGCGCGAAAATGAGCGGCGCCAGCGCCGTCAGTCCCGAGCAAAATCGCGCGCTGGAGGCGCAGGCGACCAAACGCATCGTAATTCGATTCCATCCCGAGAAATTCTCGAGCTGGGATCACAGCAAGATGTGACGCGCGGGGCGAGTCTCACTCGCCCTTGAATTTCGCCGGCCGCTTTTCCAGGAACGCGCGCACGCCCTCGTTGAAATCCGCCGACCGTCCGGCCTTACCCTGCATCTGCCGTTCGAGGTTGAGCTGCTGCTCGTAGGTGTTCTCGTTGCTGTCCCAGTAAAGTTTTCTGATGAGGCCGAGCGCAACGGTGGGGCCGCTCGCGAGGTCACGCGCCAACTTCTTCGCCTCGTCCATCAATTGCGCATCGTCGACGACGCGATATATGAGGCCCCACTCGAGCGCCTTCTCGGCCGGGAGTTTTTCGCCCATCAACGAAAGCTCCATCGCGCGAGCACGACCGACGAGGCGCGGCAGAATCCACGTCGAGCCACCGTCGGGAACGAGGCCGATGCGGCGAAACGCCTGCAGGAAATATGATGACCTTGCGCACATCACGAGGTCGCCCATCAGCGCGAGGCTCATTCCAACTCCCGCCGCCGCGCCGTTCACGGCGCTCACGATCGGCATCGGCAATTCGCGCAGCTTGCGGAGCATCGGATGATAATGCGTTTCGAGCACGGAGCCCGCGTCGCGCGATCCACTCACATTGCCGGAAGGTTGCAGGTTCGCACCCGCGCAGAAGCCGCGTCCCGCGCCCGTTATGACGAGGCATCGCACACCGTTCTTCGGCTTCTCAACTTCGGCGAGCGAGCTCATGATGCCGCCAATCATTTCAGTCGACACCGCATTCATCACCTCCGGATGGTTGAGGGTGAGGATGCCGACGCTGCCATCGATATCGAGTTTCGCGCGTTCGAATTCCATAGATCTTCTCCGTTTCGTTTGCAGAGTATCGAAGTGGGCTTTCACAAAAAAGTAAATCGACGATATTGTCTGGCTCCCGGACCATGCCGGATTCGTAAGGAGAGCAAGGATGGATGCCATCAAGAAACTGAGTCGCTCGCTGAAAGGACGTGGCGTGTTGGTCACTGGCGCTGCGAGCGGAATGGGCCGTGCGACCGCGCACGTGTTCGCGAGTGAAGAACACGTTGTACCCCTAAACAAT